>OGGW01001297.1_pt1 | contig 19627 bp, 20 predicted proteins | sample 1571291 | NCBI WGS metagenome assembly OGGW01 (sample SAMEA2582028, study PRJEB24529) | metagenome | biome: Human gut stool | place: China | collected 2011 | reverse complement strand
TTATGATAAAATATTTTACCATAGAAGACCTTCTAAAACATTATTTACAGAAAAAGTTTCACATTCTCGTAGGTGCTATAAATAGCACCTACTCATAATTTCATTTTTTGAAATTTAGATTTCATACCATTTTTTATCAATCATTAATCCGAAAATCATATCATATTTGCCTTCACATATAACATGATCTTTATATATTCTGTATCCATTTTCTAGAACATATTTAACAGGAAAGGGACATTCAAACATATCTAAGTCGGTGTTTTTTTCAGCTTCTTCTAATAAACATTCGGGAATAGCCATAATGACATGTCCTGTGTCTCCATCACAATAGTAATAATTAAATTCTTCTAATTCTTTTGGCAAATTCAAATAATGGTCTTTTATTATTCCTCTTAATCCTTCATGGCTTCTACGCATTTTTAATTGTCCTCCTCTTTTATGTTAGATGTTAATCGCTTCCAAAAGTGACTTGTAGTGCTATAAAAACCTGGGAGTATAACGTATTGTAATGACATGTACTTCTTTTTTTTGCTTTACGATACGATAGATGATGGTGTAATTTTTTAAAAATAACTGGCGGTAATCCTTATTTGAATAAGCTCCAACGCGTCGGATCGCTCCGCGTTCCGGAAATTGAGCCAAGCTAAGGATCGCGGTTTCTAATGCATCAACCATATTTAAAGCTGTGTCAGGTTCTAATAAAGAGTTTGCAATATAAGAATAGATTTCTTCTAAGTCTTGGTAAGCACGAGCATAAAGCTTTACGGTGTATTTATCCAAAATGTTTCCTCCGTAAACATGAAAGAACTTCTTTTGCATCTAACAAAACGCCTTCAGCAGCATATTCTTTTTCTGCATCTTTAATAGCAGCATCTATGTGTGTAGTTTCTAACATGTTTTCATATGTTTCAATGCTCATGACTACTAAATCTCCATAGCCGTTTTTGGTGATAAAAAGCGGTTCAGGTTTTGCGTGGCAAAGTTCTGAAATTTCCGTAGTGTTTCTGAGATCTGTAATTGGTCGGATTTGTGGCATATCGCAACCTCCTTTCTTGTACATTATTATAGCGAAATTATGTACAAAACGCAATGTAGTAATATATGGGAAATGTGGTTATTGAAGAACCTATTGAATCTATAAAAGAAAAAAATTGTTGATCAGAATTTTAATTATTATATTGATTTAATTTTATAAATGTTATATACTATATATGTAGTAAATAATACAGGGTGCTATAAATAGCACCGGAGAGGAGCAGTTATGAAATCAATCGCTTTTTTAAACATTAAAGGAGGAGTCGGAAAGACAACAAGTGTAACAACGATAGCACATATGCTTGCAACACAGTACAAAAAAAGAGTGTTAATTGTCGATCTTGACCCGCAAGGAAATAGTACAGCCATGTTTTCTAAAGCAGATTTATTTGAGGATTTTATCAATCCGGAATTACCCTACTTAGAGTTTTCAGTTAGTAATTTGCTAATGGATAAAAAAATGGATGTGCATAAATGCATTACACACACAAAATATGAGAACTTAGATATTATCGGGGCAGATTTAAGACTTACGACAGTGGAAAAAGCCGTGAACTCGGATACATCTACCCCACAGCAGATACGTTTGCAGCGGCATTTAAAAGTAGTGGAGGACGAATATGATTTTTGTATTTTTGATTGTTCTCCAAACAGCGGACTTGTTAATGTGAATGGGCTTACAATGGCGGATGAAGTTTACATTCCAATTTGTGCAGATGCGTATAGTTTGCAAGGAATTAAAGCAACAGAGGAACTAATTGATAACGTGTCAGATTTTAACGTGAAATTAAAAATAGGGGGAATTTTTTGTACTCGGTGGGAAGGAAAAAAGGCGAATAAAACAATCTATGAAATGGTTCAAATGCAATATCCAGATCTTCTTATACCGATTAAAATTGGGAAAAGTAAATATTGTGAAGAAAACACAATGTTCCGAGTTCCTCTTTTGGAAATTGATTACGGTAAAAATAAAAGTAAGGCTACATTGGCATATCTTGAATTGACAGAGTATATTCTTTCACCTAATAAAAAAGTTTTTTTAGAAAGTTTAAATAGATAAGCGCGGAGGGAAAAATGAGTAGATTTGATTTGAGTAAAATGGGACAGAAAATAGAAGAAAATAAGGTGGAACTTGGAAAGTCTTATTTGAATGAAGCGTCTTTATCCATGCGGGATACTCGAAAAAAAACGGAGTATATTTCGCTAGATGAAATTGTTCCGAATCCAGATAATAAATTGAGTATGCCGAATGTTAAATGGCTGAAGCAGGATATTGCTTTAGAGGGATTGTTACAACCGCTTGTCGTTGCACAGATGGACGATGGAAAATATATGTTATATGCCGGACATCAAAGATTTGAAGCAATTAGACAGTTACATCAGGAAGGAAAATTTGAGAATACCGTAGAAGTAAAAAAAGTAGATTTAGATAACTTGAATCTTCCGGATACAGTAAGTGAAAATGCGCGCAGAAAGCTATTATTACGATCAGCAAATATTCAGCGAGGAAATGGATATTCGACAGATGCGGATCGTTATGTTGTAATTAGCGACTGGAAGGAAATTTACACGGAATTAAGACGATGCGGCGTTGAAGTGATTGAATTCGGGTTAGAGGGAGACGATGAAATAAGAGAATCTGAACAGATAAAAGGACGTAAGACAAGGGAACTTGTTGCAGAAAAGGTAGGATTATCTCCCGCACAGGTTGGAAAATTTGAACGAGTGGATAATCAAGGTGTGGATGAACTGAAAGAAGCTTTGAAAGAAGATAAGATCAATGTTGCAACAGCGGCGGAAGTCGCTTCAATGAATCCACAAGATCAAAAGAAAATATTAGAAAAAATCCGAGCGACAAAGGAGATTACACCGGATAACAAGATCAATGGAGAAGATATTGAAAAGGCGAAAGAAGTATTGGACGATTCCAAAAAGCCAGAAAAGAAAACTATAAAAAGGAAAGCGTCCGGTTTGAATATTATTTCAAAGAAAAAGATAAATGCGGATTTGAAAGAAGCATTTAAAAGTTTAAAAGAAGCCGGAGAAGAAATAGAAGTAGATCAGGAAACATACTCGGCTTATATGAAACATATTGAATCACTTAATCGAATTATTGAACAGGCTGCAAAAAGATGATTTTAGGTAAGGTGCTATTTATAGCACCTTACCTTTCATAAAAGGCAGAAGAGGTGGAGCGATGGAGTTATTAAATAATGAATTGAGGATAAATCAGCTTGAAAATAAAAGAAAAGATGTAGAAAAAGCTTTACAAAATTGCATAGTACGGGATAGCTTTTTAGATGATTTTGAAAAACGGTTCTGCTGGAGTAATAATGCTTTGGAGGGAAATACGCTATCCCTGATCGAAACAGTTAATTTACTTGATTATGATGAGGTACAAAGCGGTCATACTTATTCGGAGTATCAGGAAGCAAAGAATGTGTATGCTGCAATTAAAAATATGCTGATCCCGATGGAGCAAGTAAGGATTGATGGGGATTGGATTAAAAAAGTAAACGGATATGTCATGGGGACATCTGGGGAATATAGAAATCATGATATATATGTGGGAAATTTGGTAGAAGCGGTTTATTATCCTCCGGCGTCAGATAAAGTAGAAGAGTTAATGAAAACATTTGAAAAAACGGTAAATATAAAGGAAAAAAATATTGATAAACTGCTTTTAGAAATCGCGCAGCAACACATAGTGTTTGAAAGGATACATCCGTTTCAAGACGGTAATGGACGAACAGGAAGAATATTGATTAATCAACAATTAATCAATAATGGCTTGCCACCTATATCAATTAAGCCAACAGGGAAATATCGCCAAGCATTTCGTCGTTACAATAATTCGGGAGATTTGTCACAAATGGTATATATTTTAGCGAAAAGCGAATTAGAATCTTTTGATCGAATTTTGCAACAAGAAAGTAGATATCTTCTTAATCGCGATGGGAGAAATGTCGAAGTAAAGTCAAAATTAAGAGCAACAGAAAGAGAAATAGATTTATGAGTTTTGGAGGGAACGATGGGAGCAACTGTGTTTAATATGCCGGATCAGATTTGTGAGATGGTAAGATATACCGAGTATATTACAAGGATCAGTAAATCTGAACTTTATCGAAAAGCAATCAGTTATTTTATAGAAAATAAATTGGAAGTGACAGATGAAGTTTTATATATGCCACTTGCTCAAAAAAATTGTAAGGAACAAGTTTACATTGAAATGTGCTTGCCATTATTGGAAGAATATATTAAAAAATTAAGGAATCAATGTGCCGAAGGTGTGTTTTGTGTTGCTCAAGGAAAAGGAATCATGCAGAAGAAAAATAGATATCGGAAATCAACGGTAATTCTTCAGGCAATGATTAATTATTTATATTATTTATACTCTGACGAGGAGGTGCAGATAAAAGAAATTGAGCAGGGATTAATTTATATGAATGAAAGGAGGCTTGTATGGAAGCGGAACGGGTTCTAAATGATTTATACAAAAAAATAAATGAGACAGGATGCGAAGGACGTTTGCCGGTTGCAATATTTAGGGTTGAAAAAAACATATTAACATATAGTGGATGGAAATGGCGTTTTGTTCCTAATAGTGGAATTTATGAAATTGCAGTTATGGCTGAAAAATTGCAAGAATCAGTTTATCAAATTTATGCAGAAGTCTTTCATCAAATTGTGCATATTTTAAATGCACAATCGGGAATTACCGATACGTCAAACTATGGACGATACCACAATAGACATTTCCAGAAAAAAGCAGAAGAATTAGGGTTAAAAGCAACAAAAAAAGAATATGTACATGGATTTGATATTATCGAAGTACCTAAGAGTTTAATTGAAAAGATCAATTTTCCTATGTTTGAAACGAACTTAAAAAAGGCGATAGAAAAACAATCTGTCGAGATCGCTCCCCCGAATATAACTGAGGCGTTATATCGTTGTCCGATTTGCAAACAATATGCAAACGCTGATTCAAAGGCGAAATTGTTTTGTGGTTATTGCAACACAGAAATGATCCGAATTGAACAGAAAAAACTTGTCTCATGATATTTATTATACCATAAGGAGGTAAAAACAAGAAATTCATGGGAATAAATTATGGATACATTCGGGTATCTGCTTCTGATCAAAATGAGTCTAGGCAATTATACGCGATGGAAAAAAATGGGATTAAACAAAAAAATATTTTTGTTGATAAACAGTCGGGGAAAAATTTTGAACGAAAACAATACAAAGCATTACTCCGAAAGTTGAAAGAAGGAGATACATTATACGTTGAAAGCATTAGTCGTTTCGGGCGAAATTACATTGAAATTACAGAGCAGTGGCGCTATTTGATTAGAAATAAAAAAGTAAATATTGTTGTAATGGATATGCCGTTGCTAGATACGCGTCCTAAAAAAGATCTATTAGGAACATTTATTGGAGATTTGGTTTTATACATCCTAAGTTATGTTGCGGAATCGGAAAGAAAAAATATTAAGAGGTGTCAGGCGGAAGGGATTGCTCGTGCAAAAGAACGAGGTGTGAAATTTGGAAGACCTCAAAAAATGTCACTTGCCGAATTTGAAGAAAGATATTATAAGTATTGTAGTGCGGGATATACTGTAAAGGAGATGGCAAAAATGTTTAACATGTCAGTTTCGAGCGCATACAGATACAAGTCAAAGTTAAAAGATTAAAAATGATTGGCACAGAGATCTAAAATCAGCTCCAAAGTTGACTAAACAATGAATGAAGTAGGGAATACTTGCAATAGCTATCTGCATATGTTATAATGCCGATAGCTAAGAAAAGATATAATGTGTCACATAGACACAAAACGAACCCCCAGTAGCAGCCACTACTGGGGGTTCTTCTCAATTTAGACGGTTGAGCTTCCGTTAGGTTAGTTGTCGCTGTCATTTCCGTCTAACCATTTGCAAATATAGTAGCCAACTATACTTGCCAGTACGGAAACAAGAAAAGATATAATTTCTAACACATAGACACCCCCCTTTCTGTTGCCAGATTGGGAGCGACAACGCTGCTAATTATAGCATAATGACAGAGATGCTACAATAAGCCATTTCATGAAATGTTTTACACAATTTTATGAAATGGCTTTTACAAAATAAATTTAGAGTTGTTAAAATGATAAAAATATGTTACTTTAATTATATAAGATGAGAAGTCCAAAAAAGTATACTTTTTTGAATTCTCTTTTTTTTTAGCTAGAAATGCTATTTGATGGCATTTCTGGCTTTTTTTTATGCTATTTTAGCCCCTTGCAAAAAGTATACTTTTTGCAAGGGAAGAGGAAGGATACAAAAACATGTTTTGTTTAAAAGGGTACAACCGACTGTTAAAGAAATGGATCGAGATGAAGATTCTTGATGACGGCACTGTGCTTGCTGATGATTGGGAACACATCGAAGAGGACAGCATTAAACGCTACACAGAGCAAATGGATATGGGAAAGAAAATGCTGTGGGAAGACGATCAGATTGTTGATATGCAAACCGGAAAATGTATGATTATTCGGTTCGGAGAATATGAAACATATTGTGTTGAAGAAGAACAGGTCATGAAAAGTGTGGGATTTTATCTTGAGACAAGAAATGGTGAAAATCTTCCACTCGGAAATTTATCAGAGTATGCGAACAAAATAGAAGAACCTATATGGTAGGACGTACCGAATTTCGGTACGGAAAATTTTATAAATAAAAAAGAAAACAAGAAGATGAATATACCAAAAAAAATTGAAAAATTGATTGATCAAAGATGTAGATATGCAGAAATGGTAGAAAAAATAGATTATGAACTATCAACATGGCTTAAGAAAAATAAAATCAATGTGGACGAGCAGGATGTATTTGGAGGATGTGAAGTTTATCATAATCCGATTGGTTCTGCAAATAGAATCCGTAAGGAGATTTTAGAAAAATAAAAAACGTACCGAATTTCGGTACATAAAAATAAATATAGAATTCGTTTCTTGGAAACGCTCCGCTGATACAATGAGACAGCGATATCAACATTGTAGTAGATTGGTAGTTAAGGCACTTGTTGCGGCGCTACGGTGTGCGGTTACAAAATTCTGACATAAAAAGGAGAAGAGGCATGAAAAAGGGAAACATTTTACTTCATGGAATAGGTAAGATTCTTTTTTGTATGATTGGAAGTGTATCAATAATAGGGGAAATGATAGTGATCGGAAATGTTATTTCTAAAATCTCAATATTTGATGTTTTTTTCTGTCTTGGTCAATGCTTATAGTTGCATTTGTTATTTTTCTCTTAGGGACTGTAGTGTTAATTCTTTTAGGACTTCAAATTTTACTTATAATCATAGATACTATTCAGAAATTGAAAATAAATTCAAACTAACATTTTATACTCAAAATATAAGTATACAAATACTCGCGAAACAGGTATGATAAATATGTGGTGTTTTTCGGAACAGGTTCGTGTACCGAAATTCGGTACAGAAAGAATGGGGTGAGAAACAATGAAGAAAAACATGGAACAATTAAGATTATGGATAAAGACCCATAAAAAGAAAGTAGCTGCTTGCGTGGCGGTGATCCTGCTTGCGCTTGGCGCGTTGGGGATCGGTCTTGCAGGGATGCAAAAGGAGAATCAGAAAACGGTTATTGTAAAAGCGGATCAAGAAAAGAAAGTTGATGAGAAGCAGACGAAGAAAACAGATCTGAAGGAAGAAAAGACATCAAAAGATGATTCTAAGAAAGAGCCGGAGACAAAAGACGCTGCGAAGGAAACAACAGAGGTGAAAAAGGAAGAGAAACAGAAAGCATCTCAGCCGGATACTTCCGCTCCTGCACAAAAGAATGATGCTCCCCAAACAACGGGCGGATCGAATGCAGGTAATTCAGGAAGCAGCGGAAATCAAAATGCAGCTCCGGTACATACCCATAATTACAATATTCCGCTCTATACACAGCAATGGGTAGTCGATCAGGCGGCTTGGACAGAAACGGTCAGTGAGCCGGTATTTGAAATGGTAGAGATTGCAGTTGGTAATCAAAGTGGACTAGAAATAGTAGGTGATCCTAATGAATATTTATTGAATAATATGAATGGTGATACAGGCTGGCATTCTGAATGGATTCAGAAGCAAACAGGAACAAATACCTATACAGTTCCACATCCAGAACAAGGGCATTACGAATCGGTTGTAACCGGACATCAATGTAGCTGTGGAGCAGTTCAATAAAATGAAAAATAAATACGGAAAACAAGAAACTACGAATCGAAAGGTTGGTAGTTTTTTTGTTGATAAAAATTGTGCCGAAATTCGGTACATCCAAAAACAAACGACGAAAGGAGTAAAAAAATGAGAGAAAAAGGAAAACGTCTGATTGCGATTATCCTATCCTGTTTATTATTGTTATCAAATGTAACAGTATACGCAGCGACAGAAGCGGAAGAGCAGTCAGACACGCAAAACACAGTGAGTGTCAACGCATCTGAAGAAGTTGTGACACTACCAGAAGAACCAATAAATGGAAGTGCGGGAGAAGAGGCTGTAATTCAAAATGAGCCAAATGCGGAAGATACTTCTGATGAAACGGAAACGCTTGCTCCGATTAATGCAACAGATCCTTTGGAGATTTTAGAAACCCCAAAGAACATGGTAGGAATTGAAATAAGCAGTTTTAATTTTTTACCAACAACGCGTTCCGTTGGGATTCCAACCGTAGGATCAACAGCTACCGGAACATGTTATATCGGGGACACATGGAATGTAAATTATCCCTATCAGGATTATTTTTATGTAAACAATTTTACAGGTGATTTAACCGGAGCTGTAACCGTACAAGACTTCGAGTGTCTCGATCCGACGGCTGCGTTACCAACGCACAAAAATGCAAGTTACGAGGCAACTGTTACAGAAGTAAACGCGACAGGCGGATATATTGAATACTATGTGCGTGTCACGCCTCCGGGAGCGACTGATGGTGTAACAAGACCGGATGGGGAGCATTTAAGTGGATATCAGCATGTTGGCGGAAAAGTCAGAGTCTACAGAGCCTTTGCAGGATCGTTAGAACTGATAAAAAGCTCCGCAAACCAAACAATTACAAATGGGAATAGCTGTTACTCATTAAAAGGAGCAGTTTACGGATTATATCAAAACGGAATAGAAATCGCGCGAAAAACAACAGATGTAAACGGCTATGCGAAATTTGAAAATGTTACAGCAGGGAATTATGACTTAAAAGAGATTACTCCACCGAAAGGATATGCGTTGGATAAAAGGACATATCCGGTAACAATTAATTCCAGTCAGACAACAAGAGTAGATGTGAAGGATTATCCGCAAAGTGATCCAGTTTCTATTTTACTTGGAAAAGTGGATAAGGATACGACACAAAACATGCCCCAGGGAAGTGCTTCTCTTGAAGGCGCGGAGTTTACAATCAAATATTATGCAGTACATTCCGACAAAGATCCGGCAGAATCAGGAAAAAAACCAGTCCGTACATGGGTTTTGAAAACAAACAAAGATGGAAAAACAGCCATGGTAGACAGTTTGAAAGTATCAGGAGATGAGTTCTTTAAAACTTCTCAAGGATATAATACGTTACCGCTTGGAACAATTACAATTCAAGAGACGAAAGCACCGAAAGGGTATCTTCTGAATGAAGAAATTTTTGTCCGTCAGATTACATCGAAGGGAACAACAGAAGGAGTAGAAACCTACAACATGCCGACGATCGAAGAAGAAGTCATCCGCGGTGATATCCAGCTTGTGAAGTATGGTGAGAACAACGACGAACCGGGAGACTCTGGCGCAGACATCAAGAAACCGTTAAAAGATATCAAATTTCATTTAACATCGAAAACGAATGGAGATGTTTACACAATCATCACAGACGAAAATGGCTTTGCCTCAACAAAACAGTTCGGGAATTCCGAGCGTGGGAACTTACCGTTTGACACTTATACAGTGACGGAAGAGAGTCCATATCCGGAATATGACATCATCGCTCCGTTTGAAGTGACTGTGGATGAGGAAGGAAAAACGTACTCCTACATCTTACGGAATGACACTGTGGACGCACCGCTTTCCGTTCAAAAGGTGGATAAAGAGACTGGAAAAGTAATCCCGATCGCGGGCGCACAGTTCCAGATTCTAGATGAAAACAAGAAACCGATCACGATGGAAGTTCATTATCCGACACCGATGGAAATTGACACCTTTGAAACAGATGCAAATGGATCATTCACTCTACCAGAAAAATTGGAACATGGATCATATTACTTACACGAAACAAAAGCGCCGGAAGGCTATTTGTTAGGAGTAGAAGATATTCCGTTTGTCGTAGATCAAGAATTTGACTGGGAAAATCCGTTATCAATTACTTATCCTGATGCTCCGGCAAAAGGAAAAATCCGGGTAACAAAAACAGATAAAGAAACAGACAAGCCGATTCCTTCAGGTGCGGAATTTACCGTAACCGCAGCGGAGGATATCACAACCCCGGATGGAACGATCCGTACAGAAAAAGGAACAGTGGTTGCAACCCTTACAACTGACGAGAAGGGAAAAGCAGAAACAGAAGCATTGTATCTTGGAAAATATGTAATAAAAGAAACAAAAGCTCCAAACGGATATCTTTTAAATCCAAAAGAGTTTGCAGTGACCTTAGAATATGAGGATCAGGAAACAGAAATCGTATACGGAGACGTTACTGTACCAGATGAACTTGCAAAAGGGAAAATCCGGGTGAAGAAAACAGATGCAGAAACCGGAAACGGTTTATCCGGCGCAGAATTTGAAATCCGGGCAAAAGAAGATATTGTGACGCCGGACGGCACAGTAAAAGCGAAAGCCGGAACAGTGGTTGATACGATCACAACAAGTGATAAAGGAACAGCCGAAACGAAAAAATTGTATCTTGGAAAATACGAAGTTCAGGAAACAAAAGCGCCGGAAGGATATCTGTTAAATACACAGAAATATCCGGTAGAACTGATTTATGCCGATCAGGAAACAGAGATCGTATACGGAGACGTAACAGTACCGGATGAGATTGCGAAAGGAAAAATCCGAATTACGAAGACCGATAAAGAAACAAATAAACCGATTCCTTCCGGCGCAGAATTTACCGTGACAGCAGCGGAAGACATTACAACACCGGATGGAACGGTGAGAGCTGAAAAAGGAACAGTTGTTGCAACCCTTACAACAGATGACAAAGGAAAAGCGGAAACAGATAAGCTGTATCTCGGAAAATATGTAATAAAAGAAACGAAAGCACCGGAAGGTTATCTGTTAAATCCGAAAGAGTTTGAAGTGACCTTAGCTTACAAAGATCAGACAACAGAGATTGTATATGGAGATGTTACCGTACCGAATCAGCCTGCAAAAGGACAAATCGAAATTTTGAAAAAAGATGAGGAAACAGGAAATCTGTTATCCGGTGCAGAATTTACCGTAACAGCAGCGGAAGATATCACAACGCCGGACGGAACGGTGAGAGCTGAAAAAGGAACAGTGGTTGATACGATCGTCACAGATACAACCGGAATTGCCAGATCAAAAGAACTGTATCTTGGAAAATATGTAGTAAAAGAGACAAAACAGCCGATCGGATTTATTCGCCCGAACCAGACATGGGATGTGGAGCTGAAATATGCAGATCAGAAAACAGAACTTGTAAAAGAGAACCTTACAATCAAGAATCAGCCGACGGAAATTATCATCGACAAAAAGGAAACCGGAACGGACAAGCCGCTAGAAGGCGTTAAATTTGTCATTTGGAACAAAGACAAAGAAGATCCGATCGATCCGGGAATGCAGCATAAAGAGATCTATACTACAGATGCCAATGGAAAGATCAGACTTTTATACTTAGAACCGGGAAATTATGCAGTGGCAGAGGTAGAGAGCATTCCGGGATATGCATGGGATGACAAAATGATTTACGAATTTACAATCACAGAAGACGGAAGAGTTGATGGAGAAGTAAGCCATACGATTCCGGTTGGAAACGATCGCACCGAAATCACAGAAACAAATGCAATTAATGTCAGCACCGGAACGCAGGATGCTTTTGCCGTTGATCTGACAATCATAGACACCGTATCGATCGTTAATTTAATGCCGAATCGAGAATATAAACTGCAGCTTATCCTTGCGGATGCGAAAACGGGAGAACCGCTGAAGGTGAAAGATCAGCCTTCAGGCGATCTGCTGACAACCGAAAAGACGTTTACAGCAGACAGTTCAAAAATGGACGTGGATATGCAGATTGAATTTGATGCATCTCCATTTGTAGGACGTACTATTGTGGCCTATGAATATCTGTATCAAGATGGTGTGGAAATCAGCAGACACGAAGACCCGAATGATAAAAAACAACAGATCTATGTAAAAGATAAATTAAAGCTTAATACAACTGCGATCGATCTGATCAGCGGCACACATGAGGCAATCGCAAAAAAAGACGTAACAATCCGTGATAATGTAGATCATTTTGGATTAATCAAAGGACAGGAATATGTCCTGAAAGGCATTCTGATGGATCAAACAACAGGAAAGCCTCTTGTAATCAATGGAAAGCAGATCACAGCAGAGAAAAGCGTGCAGATCGAGACAGCAGATGGAACAGTGCCTATAGATTTTACTTTAGATGCTTCTGAACTAAATAACCGATCCATCGTAGTATACGAATACTTATATCATAACGGACAACTGATCGCATCTCACGAAGATATTACCGATGAGGATCAGACCATAACCTTTAAAGTAGGTAGCCTGAAGCCAATTTTGCCGCCAAATAAAGGGGGAGGACTTTTGTCTGCTCTGAAAACAGGAGATTTTTCAGACATCATGCCTTTTGCGATCGCGCTGATCGGTACAGGAGCAATTATCCTGTCAATAGTAATATACAACCACAGAAAAAAGAAAAAACGTGAGGAATAAATACACGAAGCATTATGGCGCGTACCGAAATTCGGTACGCGGCCAAAGTAGATATATGTGTAAAAGGGGGAAATTGTATGAAATCCAAAAGAGAGATTGAACAATTTTTAACGATGTTGGAATTACAGGAGATAATGATACCGTTCTTTTGTCCATTCCGAAAATTATTCGTTAGAAAATGGATTTTATTTATCAGAAATTACCTCTTTGAAATTGAAGGAGAAATGGTCAATCTAAGAGAACTGCAACTGGCAATCCATCGTGTGATTTCCCCAAAAGTACAATGTGGAGGACTAAAAATGTGGAAATTAACGTGGATTATGGGGGTTCTGGATTATTTCTACTGTTGGAAATAGAAAGTTCAGAGTCCTGTGAACTCAAAAGGTAGAGTTCTTTTTTGATCTTGGATATATGGGTAATGATTTGTTTTTGAGCGGAAAATGTTGAAAAAAGATGATAAGTATAAATGCCTAGTATAACCAATAATCCGATATTTAGTTGATTTTGCAAAACAAAAGATTTGATATCCGGTGAAAATATTAAATCTTGAGGAAGATTATTTAAAATAAGTAGTGCAACAGGAATCGGAGAGAAACTTTTTAGAATAGATAGTTTTTTCTCCAATATTTCCAATCGTGTAGTGGCATCAAAAAGTACGATATTCAAGTGTTGGATCGGATTTGGATGGCTGTGTCGTATACTGCCGATATAGTAAAGATTTTTCTCATTGAGCATTAAGCGATATTTTTTGTAAATGAAGATGAGAACGTATCCGCATAATAGTAAATGGATGTATTTAACCGAAAACAAATATGCACAAATATTAAATTGTGTTGTTTCAATAACTAAAAATTATACTAGTGCCAAAATTGTAAGTTGGAGAGCAAATGATAAAAATAGTTTAGCAATAAACTGTATGGTAGGAAAATGTTTTTCAGAAACATGTTTGGACATAGAAAACTTGTCAAGTCCATGAGATATAAAAACGAAACCTGCTGAAAGAAAAAATAGTATAAATATCATAAAAACCTCCTACTAAATTAAGTATCAATGTTAATTATAAAAAGAATTTTAGATATTGTAAACAAAGGAAGGAGAACATGGAACGGATGAAAAAGAAAAAAATGGTAGCGATTGCTTTTTCTTTTTTACTGATGGCATTTCCGCTGCAGGTTTTCGCAGCGGGATCTGATCTTACGAAAGAGATTACCTTGACCGTGAAGAATGAAGCCGATAGTCGGGAACTTGCCGAAAAAGAATTTCCAAAAACATGGAAAGAAGGCAGTAAAACCTATGAACGATCGGAAATTACTTATAAGCTCATAGAGACAAAATATCTCGATAAAAAAGAAAAAGAGATGGAATTGAAAAGCGAACCGGAACAGACCTTTAAAGAAGGAAAAACAGTTTATACCTTGAAAAAAACGGAAAAGGTCGAGAAATCGATCGCAGAGGGAGATGTGCAAACAGTAACGGCGTATGACGATTATGATTATGCTATCGCAGAAAGTGATGTTCCGGCAACGAAAACGGTGACGGAAACGAACCGGATTACCGGAGAGCCGGAAGAAGTGATCTGCAACCTTACAGGGATTCATCCGGCGGGAATGGTGATGGCAAATAATACAATGACAGTCACATTTACAAATTATGACGCAGCTTATTATGAGTGGAATGGGAATTACATTCCAAGAAATGACGAGATTCCGCCGCTGTCCGGATATGAAGCGCAGCTTTTGGAAAATGCAGGTGCAGCCGCCGGAAGTATCATAACAGGATATAGCTGGAATGGAGATGCGTATTTGGTAAACGGTGTTCTGTGCCGCGATGCGATCGCAAACGTACAGCAGCCGGTACAAATGTACCGGGCAGAATATAGCGGTGTGATTCAAATTCCAAAGGAAACAGTTTATAAAGCCACCTATGAAACTGAAGATGTGGATGGAGCGAAAGAATACACAGTAAAAGCGACAGCAACGTATTCGTTGCAGTCAAATAATACCCCCTACATATTAGCTGGGATAGGAATATTTTTACTTTTGGTTCTTATTGTTATGATCATATTTGTAATTTCAAAAAAGAAAAAAGAGAATGGTGCTACAAATAGCACCCATTAAAGGAGGATTTTTATGCAGCAATTCATGCAAGGGCTTTATGACATTTGTAACACATTTAGTCCATTTGTTTATTTATTAGTAGCAGCGGCACTCATTATCATTGGTGTAATGTTTATCATTCCATCTCAAAAAGCGAAAGAAATGGCAAAATCACATGTCGGATGGGTAGTGATCGGATGCGGAATTGTTTTGGGTGCATTAACATTTGCAAAAGAAATCAGTTCAAAGTTTATTTTTTAAGCTGCTATAACTAAGCAGTAGCATTAAATAATGAGGCACTTTTTAGTGCCTCTCAATTCAAAGGAAGCAGTAACATATGAGGATTAAAAAAATTTGGACGAAAATTAAGGATTCCCTTATCCGTCCAGTTCAGGATAAAAAGAACACAAACCGAATCGGAATGGTCTTGTCTAATAATTATGTACTTCCGATTTTGATCATTCTAATTGATTTATTACTTTTTTTTCTATTCAATTATTTAATTAATGGTTTCGTTACCTTATTTCGTGCATTCTTCAGCGGAACAGGGGAATATACGAATGTTCTTGTTTGGAAAAATATATTCCCTAATTGGGAATTTATAACAAGTTCAAATACGGCTACTTATATTTATTTATTTTTCGCAGTTTTATTAATCATCTTAGACGGTTTCTTTATCTATCAGATGAAAACCTCATTATCTGATGATTATTTTAATCAAGGACAAAAAGGAGATAGCAGATTTCGCACAATAGAAGAAATTCAACAAGTTTACAAAGAAATTCCGGATAAAGATAAATCTTTTCCCGGTAGAGGCGGAACAGTTATTTCAAGATATAAAGATAAACTTTATATTGATCCAATACCCATGAATAATTTGATCATTGGTATGACTGGATCAGGAAAAGATGAATTTTATGTTTTTTCAAGCATCGATATTTATTCGAGAGCGGAAGAACAAACAAGTATGGTTGTTTTTGATCCAAAAACAGAAGACTACCGTAGTTCTGCAGCAACCTTAAGAAAACGGGGATATGATGTTTATTTCCTGAATTTAGATCAACCAATTAAATCCATGAAATATAACCCGCTGACATTGATCACAGAATACTACAAAAAAGAACAATATGATGATGCAGAAATGCTTGCTGATTCATTCGCTTATAGCATTTATTCTCCAGATGACTCTAAGTTATCCGGGAATGAAAAATTTTTTAATCAATCAGCCGCAAGTATTTTATCAGGATTAGTGTTAGCTCATATCAAAGATTGCCTAGAAGCAGATGCACATATTAACGAGCAGAGATTTATAACATTTCAAAAAAAACAAAAAGCTTATTCTAATCTTTCAGAGGCACAAAAAGCAGAAGTAAGATTAAATATCACATCCATTGATGAAGCGATTGATAACGAAGATATTCGATATATTCCAGATAATTTCCTTATTTCGGATGTGAATATGGTTCATAAATATGAAAAATGTATCAACATGTATTCTATCTTAAATTTGATTATCGAATTATCAAATATTCATGTACTAGACTCCGAAGATACGATGCTTGACATTTATTTCAAAGAACGTCCACCTCTCGATCCCGGAAAAATCCGCTATGCGAGTGCGATGGTTGCCGGGGACAGAACAAAAGGAAGCATTTTGTCTACGTTAATTAATGGATTAAATGTTTTTACAAATAAAGCAATCGCAAAGATGACATCATCAAGCACACTAAATTTTGATGATATTGGATTTGGCGATCGACCTGTTGCTATTTTCTTAGGCGTTCCGGATTACGACCGGAGCAAATGGTTTTTAGCAACCATATTTATTAAACAAGCTTATTATTACTTGGCACAAAAATGTGCACGCATCAACGGTAAATGTAAAACTCCAGTAAAATTTATTTGTAATGAATTTGGAAACCAGCCTCCTATTGACGATATGAGCGGCATCATTACCGTTTGTAGAGCGCGAAATATCACGTTTGACATGTATATTCAGGCATTTGCACAACTCGCAGAAAAGTACGGAGACAAAGTGCAAGAAACCATAGAAGGTAACTGCGGAAATATTATTTATATTTTATCAAGCAGCAAGGAAACCTCTGAAAAAATATCAGATTTAGTCGGTCATCGCACGCGTAAGATCATGCAAAGATCTGGTCAAAAATTAAGTTTAAACAAAAATTTCATCGAAAATTTAGAACAAGAGCCTTTAATTTATCCGGAAACATTACGCAAACTTCACGAAGGCGAATGCATTGTTATCCCTACAATGCACAGAAAAGATCTAAACGGAAATGATATCAGAGAAGAACCTATTTTTAACAGCATAGAAACATGTACAAATTTTAAATACCGTTATCAGTATCTAACTGATACATTTCCCAATCCGGACACTGTTCCATTAGATAGCATTAATCCTTTTTCATGTGCGGATGTAGATCCTCAAAAACTTATATGGGATAGTAACTTATCCTTTGAATCGTACTCGAAAAAACGTCAAGAACCCGAATTACTTTTTAAGAATTTACCAAAATCACATCAAAGACAAATCATTGTTCTTGTTAAAGATGCACTGGGAACTGATTTTGATAAAGACATGTTTTTAGATGATGTTCCTTTATACAAAATATTAATATGGATTCAGTCTTATTTGGGAATTGATTCTTTCGTGAAACAAACTGTTATTGACTTACTATTATTAACTTTAGAAAGGGGGAAAGTGAATGAATAAAAAAAAGAAATTTTTTGCTTGTTCAGCATGTCTTTTGGGATTTTTTATTTGTTCGTGTGAAGTGATGGCAGACGCCCCCGATGATGTGATTATTAGTATTCTAAATAATTATCCTGATTATTTCAAACAGAACAATATTATTTTTGATGTAATAAGATGGATTTCATGGCTACTCATTACATTGCTTCGGGTTATTGCAAATTTTTGTGTAACTTTGTATGAATATTCATTAGGTCTATTAACATTGATTTCAGAAAACATCAATAAATTTGTTCCTTACGCACACGAATTATTTACGGTAATCCTTGCAATAAGTCTTTTAGCAATGGGAATAATGTTAATCGTCCATCCCAAAAAGAAACCAGATCTTTTACTTTCTCTTTTCTTGATGGTCATGGCGTTATCGCTTCAAACTGTAATCTTAAATCCTATGATTGCACCAACGCAGGCAGCGATCCGAGAACTGTCGATGACAAATTCCATAGTAGACCGGATTGTAAATTCACATATTCACGATCTACTTTACATCGACCAAAAACTTCCTAATGGATTGATCGATCTAGCCTCTGGAGATATTGATATTGCTTCGCTAACAATAAACCTAACTGACAAACAAATCAATAACATCGATGTAAACGAAGTTCTCAATTATAAAAGCAATCGACTATCTGAAGGAGCAAAGGGACAGGATGGAATTCTTGGTAAAAAATTAGAAATTTACTACGATGAAAATGAGGTGGAAAATCGAGAATTAGTAGATGTAGACAATGGTTTTGGGTGGAATTCAGAAGATGATGCCGATTTTTTCAATGAATTTTATTATAGATATAAAATAGATAGTATTGAAATTATTATCTCTTTATTAGCTATTATCATCGTTTATTTATTTATGGCGGCAAAGGTAATCAAAATCGTCTTTGAAATTGTAATGGGAAATATTATAGCAATTTATTATTCTGCTAATCTGAATGGACCTCAAAAAGTTTTACAAATTTTCAAAGAAATTTTGAATTGTTTTATTGTTCTGCTTTTAACAGGTGTCCTTATCCGTATGTTTGTAATCAGCGAAACCATCATCTATGAACTCGAATTATCAGGGTTAGCATATGGATTTTTACTAATTTTTGTGGCGATTGCAGTTATTCAAGGACCGAATATCATTCAAAAGATAATTGGAATAGATGCCGGAATCTCTGATGGGTTGGGAACACTATTCGCTCTTTCGCAAGGTGCTAATTTGACTGCCTCAGGAGTAAAAGGCGCCTCTTCCGTTATCGGTAGTGCCGGAAGAGGAATTGGTTCTATTAAGCAAACGATTTCCGATAAAATTTCAAGTGCAAAGAGCGCTTCTGCAGATAATGGTTTAGGATCTGATATTCAAACACCTCCTTCGATGCATAATTCAGAAGAAAATGATATGTCTCAAAAAGGGACTAAATCAAATTCGGCGGAAGATTCAAATTCATCATCAACTCCTAATCCTTCCGGTTCATTCGATGATACAAAAGAAACTGTTCAAACTCCACCTTCCGAATCAGAAACATTCTCTTCGGAAGGAACATATGGTTCGGAAGAGTTGGATGCAAACGGATTTGTTGATCAGGAAAATGCAGATATTCCACCTGATATAGACGATACAAATGCAACGATACCTCCAACTTCTAACATACAAAGTGATGTGCAAAACGAAAACGCTCAACAATCATCTGATTTTTCTGTACCAGAAAAAAACAAAAATTCATTGTATCCAGATGAAAATAAAAATGCCAGTGCAATAGAACGTACTTTTGGAAGTCTTGATTTATCAGCTGGA
>OGGW01001292.1_pt1 | contig 19653 bp, 10 predicted proteins | sample 1571291 | NCBI WGS metagenome assembly OGGW01 (sample SAMEA2582028, study PRJEB24529) | metagenome | biome: Human gut stool | place: China | collected 2011 | reverse complement strand
TATATTACCCTTGATGTCCACTTCTTCTCCTACGTAAGTAAGGATAGCCGTCTCGGCAGCTTTTACCACCGATTTGATAAACGGATCGTTCGGTTTTTCAAAAAGGAGCGAGAAGCTTACTTTGTTACCGTCGATCCGGATATTATCTTCTACCATACCCATTGTCACAAGGTCTTTTCCTGTGCCGGGGTAACGCACCTTTGCCAGTGCGTCCATGATTAGCTTTGGATAGAGTGTCATGTTGTATGATTTATAGTTTATGATTTATGAATTTTTTGCCAGAAGCCAACGCACTCCGTTTGCTCCGGTTGAAACTGCGATACGGATCGTATTCGATTTCCACTTCCGGTTCTACCAGTTCATCCCGTTCTTAACAGACAAACTTGATGTATTTGCTGGTTAACCCGCGGTCCAACCACTGCTGTTCATAATAGGTCTTGATAGAAAGAATGTTGTCTGTCAGCCCCGAATGATACAAATCGTCGTTGCTGAACAGTACGGGATAGCGATTTGCTTTTACCATCTCGCAGGTGTAGGTGTACATGAAGTTGCTGTCTGTTTTCAGATGTATGATGCCGTCTCCCGCCAGTATCTCGCGGTACATCTTCATGAAGCGAGTGGAGGTAAGGCGTTTGTTCGCTTTCTTCATCTGCGGGTCAGGGAAGGTGAGCCAGATCTCGGCCACCTCTCCGGCAGCAAAGAAATGGGCGATCAGTTCGATACTGGTCCTGAGGAAGGCAACGTTCGTCATACCTGCCTCAAGCGATTCTTTCGCCCCTGTCCACATACGGGCTCCCTTGATATCGACTCCTATAAAATTTTTGTTGGGAAATAACTTTCCCAAACCTACCGTATATTCTCCTTTTCCGCAGCCTAATTCAAGCACGATCGGATTGTCGTTCTTAAAGAACTGTTCGTGCCAGTGCCCCTTTAGCTCAAATCCTTTCTCTTGAAGGGTTGCAAACGGATATTGGAACACATGGGGATAGCTCGCCATGTCGTCAAACTTTGCTAATTTATTCTTTCCCATAATGCAAAGGTAATATAATTACACGTAAAAAGACTATAACCTGCCAGGCAATTATTCGATCAGGTTATCGTCCCAATCATGCATAAAAAAAGAGATACTCTTGTGAAGTATCTCTCTCTTTCGCTCTTCCTCTTGGACTTGAACCAAGGACCCTCTGATTAACAGTCAGATGCTCTAACCGACTGAGCTAAGGAAGAATGTTGTTTTTTCTCAAATGCGCTGCAAAAGTAATAGGATATTTTGAAATATGCAATATCTTTGCAAAAAAAATATCGAAGATGGATAAAATAATTGGGTTGGGCAATGCTTTGGTTGATGCACTGGCAATCATTGAGGATGATAATATTTTGACGGAGATGCAGCTCCCGAAAGGAAGTATGACTCTGATTGATGAAGATAAGTTCTTGAAAATTAGTGAGTATTTCAGCCGGATGGAGACGCATCTGGCTAACGGAGGTTCTGCCGGAAACGCAATTCGGGCAATGGCATGCCTTGGTGCGGGTACGGGATTCATCGGAAAAGTAAGCAATGACTTTTACGGTAACTTTTTCCGGGATAGCCTGCTGGAACGTGGGACAGAGGCGAATTTATTGCTTTCCACTACCCTTCCGTCCGGTGTAGCCTCTACTTTCATTTCTCCTGATGGGGAGCGTACTTTCGGCACTTATTTGGGGGCGGCTTCTACATTGAAGGCGGAAGATCTTTCGCTGGATATGTTCAAAGGATATGCTTACCTATTTATAGAGGGGTATCTGGTGCAAGACCATGATATGATTCTCCGTGCCATTGAGCTGGCTAAAGAGGCCGGCTTACAAGTATGTTTGGACATGGCGAGCTACAATATAGTAGAAGGAGACCTTGAATTTTTCTCTCTGTTGGTCAACAAATATGTGGATATTGTTTTTGCCAATGAGGAAGAGGCAAAGGCCTTTACGGGTAAGGAACCGGAGGAAGCATTGGACATCATTGCCAAAATGTGTAGCATAGCCATTGTAAAGGTGGGTGCCCGTGGTTCTCTGATTCGCAAAGGTACAGAGATGGTGCAGGTACAAGCGGCTCCGGTAGAGAAAGTGGTGGACACTACAGGAGCTGGCGACTATTTTGCGGCAGGTTTCTTGTATGGACTGACGTGTGGCTACTCGCTGGAGAAATGTGGCAAGATAGGCTCCCTTCTCTCCAAAGATGTGATACAAGTGGTGGGTACAGAGCTTCAGGCTGCACAATGGGAAAAAATCAAGGAAGAAATTTTATTAATTAATTAGCATTTATCACATAGACATATTATGAGAAGAATTTTAAAGATACGCTGGATGGTTGCCTTGCTGATTGTAGTGGGAGCCGTTTGTTTTTGGGGGTTTAAGAGTGGTGATAGCCGTAGTTTTCAAATAGCAAAGAATCTGGATATATTCAATTCCATTGTGAAAGAGTTGGATATGTTTTACGTGGATACGATTGATCCGAACAAGACTATCCGTGAAGGTATTGATGCCATGCTCTACTCGCTGGACCCCTACACGGAGTATTATCCGGAAGATGACCAAAGCGAACTGGAGCAGATGCTGAAGAATTCCTATGGCGGTATAGGTTCTGTGATTACTTGGAACCCGAAACTGAAACGTTCCATGATATCTGAGCCATACGAGAATATGCCTGCTGCCAATGTAGGTCTGAAAGCCGGAGATATTCTGATGGAGATTGACGGGAAAGACCTTGCCGGAAAGAACAACCAGGAAGTCAGCGAGATGCTTCGCGGACAAGTGGGTACCAGCTTCAAGCTGAAAGTGCAACGTCCCGGTACGGAGAAGCCGTTGGATTTCGACATTGTGCGCCGTTCCATCCAATTACCGTTCATACCTTATTATACGGTGCTGGATAATAATATAGGTTATATCAACCTCAGCACCTTCTCGGGAAATCCTTCCAAGGAGTTCAAGCAGGCTTTTCTGGACTTGAAGAAGCGAGGGATGACTTCGTTGGTGATTGACTTGCGGAACAATGGGGGCGGCTTGCTGGATGAGTCTATAGAGATAGCCAACTTCTTTCTGCCTCGCGGAAAGACACTTGTGACGACAAAAGGCAAGATTAAGCAAGCCAGCAATACCTACAAAACATTGCGTGAACCGTTGGATTTGGAAATTCCTTTGGCTGTGCTGGTCAATGGCGGAACGGCTTCTTCGTCAGAAATCCTTGCGGGTTCTTTGCAGGACCTTGACCGTGCGGTCATTATCGGTAACCGTACTTTCGGTAAGGGATTGGTGCAGACCACCCGTCCGTTGCCATACGGTGGTACCATGAAGCTGACGACTTCCAAATATTATATTCCCAGCGGCCGTTGTGTGCAGGCTATCGACTACAAGCACCGGAATGAAGACGGCAGTGTGGGACGTATTCCGGACAGCCTTACTACCGTGTTCCATACGGCTGCCGGACGTGAAGTGCGTGATGGTGGAGGCGTGACTCCGGACATTGCGGTGAAGCAGGAGAAGCTGCCCAACATTCTGTTCTATCTTGTCAATGACAATCTTATTTTCAATTATGCTACGGACTATTGCTTGAAACATCCTACCATCTCTTCAGCAGAGCAGTTTGAAATTACAGATGCCGATTATGCGGACTTCAAGGCGATGGTGAAAAAGGCGGACTTCAAATACGACCAGCAGACAGAGAAGATGCTGAAGAACCTGAAGGAGATGGCCGAATTTGAGGGCTATCTGACTGATGCTTCGAAAGAGTTTGAAGCGTTGGAGAAAAAATTGTCGCATAATCTGGACCGTGACCTTGACCATTTCTCCAAGGACATCAAGAGCATGATTGCGGTAGAAATCATCAAGCGTTATTATTTCCAGCGTGGAAGCATTATCCAGCAGTTGAAAGATGATGATGATTTGAAAGAGGCTGTAAAGATACTCACTGCTCCGGAAAAATACAAGGAAATGTTGACTGCTCCGGCAGTGACGTCAATGTCTCTGCAACAAAGAAAGGAGACAGCCCCGGTTTTTCTGAGTACCGCTACGAGAGCAAATGAACATGTTTATGATGAAATAGTATAAGGACACTCTTAAGAGGATTCTTTTATTTGCTCCTTAATTTATACCGGATAGTCTCTGTATAAGCCTTTTATACACGACTATTCGGTTAAGTTGTTTGTAGGGTATTAACTTGTTTTATATTTTTGCAGGTGATAATGAAAATATTGACAAGGTTATGAAACAATTGAATTCTCTGAAAGTATGGCTGTCTGTGGTATTGTTGCTTTGCTTCTCTCTTTCCGGACAAGCCCAGTTCCTGCGCACTTCCTACTTTATGGAAGGAAGTAACCAGCGTATGCAGCTCAATCCGGCCTTGATGCCGGGACGCGGTTATCTGAATATTCCCGTGATAGGTTCGTTGAATGCTACCGTCAACTCCAGTTCCCTGGGGTATAGGGATATTATGGACATTATTGAGAACAGTGATGATAGCGACTATTTCATGAGCAATGACTTTATGAACCGACTGGATGCTACCAATAACTTGAATGTGAATTTGAGTACCGACATTCTGTCTGCCGGATGGTATAAAGGAAAGAACTTCTGGTCAGTTAATGTGGGGTTGCGTAATGATATCGGTGCCGCCATACCGAAAACCATGTTCCAGTTTATGAATAACATGAGCAGCCGGGAGTTTGGTGACAATATTTCTGACTATTTGGGTATTAACGAAACCATTAATGGACAGAAGCTTGAGATAAATTCCTATGCGGAAGTCGGCCTTGGCTTTGCAAGGAATATCACAGACCGGCTGGCTGTGGGCGGTAAAGTGAAGATGCTGCTGGGTATCGGTAACTTAAAGCTGAACATCAACCAGATTCATGTGGAAACTCCTTCTGTCGGCTCTTCAGGAGTGACGAGTAAAGCTTCCATTCAAGTGGATGCAACTTTGGAGAACTCGTCAAAGCTGTTAGAACTTCCCGAGAATGAGAATGGTGATTATATCGATGAAATCGATTTTGGCAGTTTTGGTTTTGCCGGATATGGTGGGGCTATTGATTTGGGAGTATCTTACAAGTTACTGGATAAATTGACACTTTCTGCTTCAGTTCTTGATTTGGGCTTTATCAAATGGTCTAAATCGAATACCAGTATAGCGCGAGCCAATGCGGAGCAGACTTATGATCTTCTTGATCCGGCCTCGCAGCAGGAATTCATGAATATTGTGAACAGCGGCGAGATTCTTAACTATGACATGTTGCAGCTCAAGACAGAGGAGGCTTCTGAGAAGAGCCGTACCCGTGGATTGACTTCTACAATGGTTCTTGGCGCTGAATATGCCTTACTGAATGATTGGCTGGTAGTGGGTGCCTTGTATACCGGTCGTTTTGCCAAACCGAAAACTTTGAATGAGCTGACTTTCTCTGCCTGCATCCGTCCGACGAATGCTTTCAATGTAGCTGCCAGCTATTCCGTACTTCAAGGAGCCGGTAAAACCTTCGGTCTGGCACTGAAACTGGGTCCTTTCTTTGCAGGAACAGATTATATGTTCTTTGGTAAGAATACGAAGAATGTCAATGCTTACTTGGGTGTTTCTATTCCTTTGGGAAAACAGAAAACGGCTGAAAATTAATAAAGTGAGTTATCAGTTGTCGCGGGTTATCTTTCTATAAAAGAGGATAATCTGCGATTTTGTTTTTACGAAAACGCAAAAAGCTTTATCTTTGCTGGTAAATACCTATAAACAGTACTCATGAGAATTGCAATAACGTTTCTCTTGTTTTTGGTTTTCAGTAGTTTGCTGCAAGCTTCACCCATACCTTTTTCTCCTATAGTGAGGAACTATTCGGTGTCGGATTATAATGCCGGTATTCAGAATTGGGCCATTGCTCAAGACGAAAGAGGAGTGATGTATTTCGGTAATAACAGTGGGCTGTTGGAATTTGATGGAAGTGCTTGGCGGCTGTATGAATTACCGACAAAAGGAATTGTGCGTGCTATATATATCAGTGAAGATGGAAGAATTTATGTAGGCTCTTACGAAGAATTCGGTTATTTTGTCCGTACTCCTTATGACACTCTTGAATATCATTCATTGAAAAATAAGGTGAAAGATTTTGCGTTTCATAATGACGAAATCTGGGATATTGCTTGCGTTCAAGGAGAAATTGTATTTCAATCATTCGGTTCTCTCTTTTTTTATAATGGAAATTCGGTAGAAGGTATTCGAATGAAGAACCTTCCACTGAATTTGTTCCAGGTTGGAAATACTTTTTATTCTCAAAGAATAAACGGTGGACTTTATGTCTTTGCCGGTAGGGAAATGAAAGAACTTATTCCCAGAAAGGCATTTGGAGATAGTGATGTCCTGGCCGGGCTCCCTTATGATGATGCGGTTTTAATGTTTACCCGTAATCAGGGAGGTTTCCTGTATCGAGATGGGAGGGTAGAAAAATGGGAAACTGAATGTGATGATATATTCAAGAAGCATACCATTAATCGTGCGGTGATGACCAAAGACAGTTGCTACGTTGTTGGCACAATATCCGATGGCATATATGCGTTGGATAAAAAGGGAAAGCTGATTTGGAAGGTCAATACGGATAATAAACTACAGAACAATACTGTTTTGAGATTGTATTGTGATGATGACAACAATATATGGACAGCTTTGGATGAAGGTATTGCCTATATACACAACAATTCTTTAATCTATTATTATGAACCTCCATTTCGTAAAATAGGCATGGTATATGATGTTTTGGTAAGGGAAAATGAAGCTTATATTGCTTCTAATCAAGGACTTTATTGGCTTAGGGATGGAAAGACTGAATTAGTTCCGGGTTTGGAAGAACAAGCGTGGTTCGTCGATGAATGGGGAAAACAGATTTTCTGCGGGCACAACAAGGGAACTTTCCTTATATCAGGACTGAAATCAAAGCTGGCATCTGATGTAAAAGGAGGGATGTGTATGGAAAAAATTGAATTGAAGGAACAATCTTTTTTGTTGGAGGGAGCTTATGCGCTTCTGAATTTATATACGGAGACTGCTTCGGGAGAGTATTGCTTTACTCGGTCCTTACGTGGGTTCAGTCACATGATTCGTCATATAGAAGTGGACCATCAAGGGAATATTTGGGCGAAACATTTAAGGAATGGTTTGTATCGCTTTCGGATTGATTCGGATATGAAGCAGGTAAAGGATGTGCGGAAGTATGAGAGTTTGGGAGAAGTGAAAGGTGGGAGTTTTACTTTGTTCAAAATCAATGGTCGGGTAGTTTTTTCTAATGGGGAATATTTCTATACTTACGAAGATATGACTGATTCGATTGTTCCCTATGAAACAATGAATGAACAATTGATGGAATTGAAGGGAATCAAGACAGTGAGTCGTGCGAACGGAGATTACTATTGGTTTGTGGGCGACAGGACTGTGTATTTGGTGAAGTGTGCGATAAATACTTTCAATATCGAACTTCGGATTCCATATTCTTTGTTTGACGGTCTGGCTGTGGAAGAACGAGGAAGCGTGGTTTATGACAAGAGAAATAATCATTCCTATCTTTGCTTGAATAATGCTATTGCCCGTATTGAAACAGATAGTTCCTCGTTATATAAATCTCAGACTAGGCGTTCTTTATGGATTTCAGAGATGCAGGTTACTGAGGAATTCAGTGATAAACGGAAAACATTGGTCGTGCAGTCGGGAGTCAAGGTCGAACATGAGTTTAATACAGTGAGTTTTACATTGTGCTATCCGGTTTATAACGATTATACTTATAAAGTAAGATACCGGTTGGAAGGGTATTCTGATCAGTGGATACCCGATGGACGCAATTTGCAGAAAAAGTATGCCCGTCTTCCTTATGGAAGTTATGTTTTTCGGGCGGAGATATATGATACTGGTAGAGTTTTGGCATCGGTAGAGTTTCCCTTTGAGATTTTGTCTCCGTGGTATTTGTCTTATTGGGCTGTGGGAAGCTACATTCTGATAGGGTTGTGCCTGCTGGCCTTGCTGCAATATATTGTTTATCGTTTTGTGAAGAAAAAGAAGGATCGTGTGATTGAGCAGCAACGTGTAGCCCATCAGGCAGAGCTTGAACGGCAAGAGAAGAAGATTATCGAGTTGGAAAAGGAACAGCTTGAGGCCGATTTGCGTTTTAAAAGCAAAGAATTGTCCAGCGTGGTAATGATGAATATCGCTCATCAGGAGTTTTTGAATTCATTGAAAGAGGAGATACAGAAGCAAAAGTTGTCCGGACAGCATAGTCGTAAGAATTTGGATAAGCTTCTCGCTTTGGTTAACAATAATATAGTGTCTGATGAAGAGAGCTGGATAATGTTTCAAGCTAATTTTGACCGTATACATGAAAATTTCTTCCGGAATCTGAAACTTCAATATACAGATTTGACTTCAGGAGATTTGCGCTTTTGTGCATTGCTTCGCTTGAATATGCCGACAAAGGAGATAGCGAAGTTGCTCAACATTTCCACGCGTGGGGTTGATGCTGCAAGATACCGGTTGCGCAAGAAATTCAATCTGCTTCCGGAAGAAAGTCTGACTGATTTCCTTATAAATTTTAAATAACTGTTTTACAGTGGAATATTAATGGGGGAAGTATTAATATTGTACTTCCTCTTTTGTTTCTTAGTGATGGGTGTACTTTTGTTGTAGTGCGAGATGTGGAGGTTGTCGCATGCTTTTCTTTTATTTGCAGCAAAATAATATTTCTATAAATTAAAAGCATGAAAGACATGAAGCATTTACTTTTCAAGTTACAATCATTTTTAGTCTTGTTGGTGTTTACTGCCGTTAGTGCGTATGCGCAGAAATCTCCGGTCGATATGAATCGTTTCATCGACGATTTAATGAAGAAGATGACCCTGGAAGAGAAAATAGGTCAGTTGAATCTGCCGGTTACCGGTGAGATTACGACCGGTCAGGCTAAAAGTAGTAATGTGGCCAAACGTATTCGTGCCGGTGAAGTGGGCGGGCTTTTCAATCTGAAAGGCGTGGAACGTATCCGCGATGTACAGAAGCAGGCGGTTGAAGAAAGTCGTTTGGGTATTCCTCTCTTATTTGGTATGGATGTTATTCATGGATATGAAACGGTGTTTCCCATTCCTTTGGGATTGTCGTGTACATGGGATATGAAGGCGGTTGAAGAATCGGCACGTATTGCAGCCATTGAGTCCAGCGCCGACGGTATTTGCTGGACATTCAGTCCGATGGTGGATATTTGCCGTGATGCCCGTTGGGGGCGTGTGTCCGAGGGCAACGGTGAAGACCCGTTTCTGGGAGCAGCCATTGCGCAGGCCATGGTACGTGGTTATCAGGGAAAGGATATGAGCCGTAATGATGAAATCATGGCTTGTGTAAAGCATTTTGCCTTGTATGGTGCCGGTGAGGCAGGACGTGACTATAATACAGTAGATATGAGTCATCAGCGCATGTTCAATGAATACATGTTGCCCTATCAGGCGGCGGTTGATGCCGGTGTGGGCAGTGCGATGGCCTCTTTCAATGAGGTCGATGGCATTCCTGCCACTGGAAACAAGTGGTTGATGACGGATATACTGCGTAAGCAGTGGGGATTTGACGGCTTTGTGGTGACAGACTATACTGGAATTGCTGAGATGACCGACCACGGTATGGGCGATACGCAGACTGTTGCCGCCTTGGCACTGAATGCAGGTGTGGATATGGATATGGTGAGCGATGCATTTGTAGGTACGCTCAAGAAGTCATTGACAGAAGGAAAAGTGACAGAAGAAGCAATTAATGCGGCTTGTCGCCGTATTTTGGAAGCTAAGTACAAGTTGGGCTTGTTCGATAATCCTTATAAATACTGTGATGTGAAGCGTGCCAAGAAGCAAATCTTTACCAAAGAGCATCGTGCTGTTGCGCGTAAGATTGCTTCGGAGAGCTTGGTGTTGTTGAAGAACGAGGGTAATGTGCTTCCGCTGGCCAAAAAAGGCACTATTGCTGTGGTAGGTCCGTTGGCAGACAGCCGCAGTAATATGCCGGGTACTTGGAGTGTGGCTGCTGTATTGAAGAATGCAACTTCTTTGGCTGAAGGTTTGAAGGCGGTAGCAGGCGATAAAGCCGAAATATTGACTGCGAAAGGCTGTAATTTGATGAGTGATGCCGAATATGAGAAACGTGCCACTATGTTCGGACGTTCTTTACACCGTGACAATCGTTCGGACAAGGAGTTGCTGGACGAGGCTCTTGCCGTGGCTGCCAAATCGGATGTTATTGTGGCTGCGCTCGGTGAGTCTTCGGAAATGAGTGGAGAGAGCAGTTGCCGCACGAATCTTGAAATGACCGACACCCAACGCATGCTGTTACAAGAATTATTGAAAACAGGAAAACCAGTGGTACTGGTACTGTTTACCGGTCGTCCACTGGTACTGAACTGGGAGCAGGCAAACGTGCCGGCCATTCTGAATGTATGGTTTGCGGGCAGTGAGGCAGGTTTTGCCATCGGCGATGTACTGTTTGGTGATGTGAACCCGAGCGGAAAGCTGACTACGACTTTCCCGAAGAGCGTGGGACAGATTCCTTTGTTCTACAACCACAAGAACACGGGCCGCCCTCTTGCCGACGGTGCATGGTTCCAGAAATTCCGCAGCAACTATATAGACATAGACAATGAACCGCTTTATCCTTTTGGTTTCGGCTTGAGCTATACCACATTCTCTTATAGCGACGTGTCTTTGGACAAGACTAGCATGACGGATAAGGGCGAACTGACTGCTACCGTGACTGTGACCAATACCGGCAAGAGAGACGGTGCCGAAGTGGTCCAGCTTTATATTCGTGACCTTGTGGGAAGTGTAACCCGTCCGGTGAAAGAGTTGAAAGGCTTTGAGAAGATTTTCCTGAAAGCCGGCGAATCTAAAAAAGTATCTTTCAAGATTACCCCCGAATTGCTGAAGTTCTACAACTACAATCTTGATTTTGTATGCGAGTCCGGTGACTTTGAGGTGATGATTGGCAGAAATAGCCAGGACGTAAAGAAAGCAGCGTTCAAGTTACTCTAACTGATTCTCAAGACGGCAATATGCAGCATTCGAGCCACTGCGTTGAGATGGCATTGTTGCTGCATATTGTCTACATCTTCACTGCAAACGTTTTGCAGTATTTGCTTGGTATATAATCTATCGTATAATGGCAATCGGTTATGGAAATCTTATGGTCGGCTTTGAGGCAGTGAAAGGTATGACGTTCTTGAATATGGGATAAAAAACTTCAGAATAGGATAAAAGCCCCCTTTGCTTTTCTATCTTCTTGCTCTATATATATGAATAGTACCTAAATATTTATTGTACTTTTATATTCCTTATAATCTGTCGTTTATGTTATACAGTAGTAGTAATGATGTACCCCTCCGGTGAACTGTGGTACTCTTGTGGTAGCTTGTTTTTTGACATATATCAACTTCTCCGGTATGTTTGCAAAAGAATTTTAAATCAATACAAAATGAAGAAAAATCTACTAATTACACGTGTGATGTTATTGTTTGCCATTACTTCGATGGCACAGAACAAAATTACGATTTCGGGTGTCGTTACGGACAAGACAGGCGAAACTGTTATCGGTGCTTCTGTTCGTGTAAAAGGGCAGGAGAGTAAAGGTAGTATTACTGATATAAATGGTAAATATCAGATTGTTGATGTGGCATCTAATGCTACCTTGATTTTTAGTTATATAGGTATGCGTGAGCAGGAGATTGCCGTAAATGGGCGTTCAACTATCAATGTGAAGATGGAAGAGGACAGCCAGCTCATTGATGAGGTGGTTGTAGTTGGTTATGGTAGTGCCAAGAAACGCGACTTGACCGGTTCTATCGTTACTGTGAAAGCGGACGAGATTGCCTCTAAGCCTTCTACCAATCCACTGGCATCCATACAGGGTAAGGTTGCCGGTGTACAGGTGGTGAATACGGGTCGTGCAGGACAAGACCCTGAAATCCGTGTTCGCGGTACGAACTCCATTAACGGTTTCAAACCCCTTTATGTGGTAGATGGACTGTTCACGGACAATATCAATTATCTGAACACTGCGGATATTGAATCTATGGAAATCTTGAAAGACCCTTCTTCTTTGGCTATTTTCGGTGTGCGTGGTGCCAATGGTGTAATCATCATTACTACTAAAAGGGCAAAAATAGGGAAGACGATGGTCAACATCAACTCTTCAGTGGGTTGGAAGGTTATTTATGACCGTGTAGGTGTGACGAATGCCGAAGAGTTTAAGATGCTGTACAACGAGCAGTTGATATCTCAAGGAAGCGACCCTTATGATTATACTCAATGGACTGGTAATACTGATTGGCAGAATGAGATATTCCAGACAGGTTTTCTGACCAATAACAATGTGAGCATTACGGGTGCAACGGATAAGAGTAAGTTTTATTTGGGTTTGGGTTACGTCATGGAAGAAGGTTCCATTAAAACGGAAAAGCTCAATAAGTTTACCGTAAACTTGAACAGTGAATATAGCGTAACCGATTTCCTGCGTTTTGGTTTCCAGCTTAATGGAGTTCGTGCCAAGTATCCTGATGCAAAGGGTGTGGATGGTGCTTTGAAGGCTGCTCCTATTGCTCCTACTCATGACCTTGAATCGGGACTGATACATACGCTGCCCGACTTCCAGCGTGCACAAGTGTGGAATCCTCTTATTGAAACAGAGCTGCGCGGTGCTCACAACAAGTCTGAAAACTATCGCGTGGCAGGTAATGTGTTCGGAGAGATAGATATTCTGAAGAACCTTACGTTCAAAGCAACTTTCTCTATGGACTATGCTTCCAGTCAGGGACGTTCATATTCTCCGCTGATTTATGTTTATAATCCCGATGTGGAGGGGGGGAAAGAACGGTTGACTGAAAGAGAAAGTGTGAACCAAAGCAAGTCTACCTCTCTTGCTGCACAGTCTGACTATGTGTTGACTTATCTCGGACAGTTTGGCAATCATGGATTGACATTGACTGCCGGTCTTACAACCAATTACAATGAGTCTTCCAGTTTGAGTGGTGGACGCAGCCAGCTTGCGGGCTACGGCATTTTGGTGGGCGACGACCCGGACAGATGGTGGCTCTCTACCATCGACGATGTATCTACGGCAACTAATGGCGGTTCTCAGAGTGACAGATTTACCATGTCTTATTTGTTCAGAGCATTGTATAACTACAAGAATCGTTATTTACTTAATGCTTCTTTCCGTAGGGACGGTTCATCTGTTTTCTATAAGACAGGTAATACTTGGGACAACTTTTACTCTTTCGGTGCCGGTTGGGTAATGACCGAAGAGAAGTTTATGCAGAACCAGAATGTAATTAACTTCTTGAAGTTGAAAGGCTCTTGGGGTGTGTTGGGTAGCCAGAATACTGGTTCCAGTTATCCGGCATATGCCACCATTGTTAGTTCGGGTTCAGCTGTGTTCGGTGACAATATCATTGCGGGTAAAGGCCCCAACAAACTGATTTCACCTACTTTGGGATGGGAACGTAATTATTCATGGGAAGTAGGTTTTGACATGCATATGTTCAATGATCGTTTGCAGCTTTCTCCGGTTTATTATAACAAAACAACAAAAGATATGTTGACTTCCATTCCGGGTATTGCAGGTACTGTTCCCGGATTACAGAATGTGGGTGAGATTCGCAATCGCGGTTTTGAACTTAGTGCTTCTTGGAACGACAAGATTGGGGAAGATTGGAGATATGGATTAGGTGCTAATTTGAGCACTATTGATAACAAGGTGCTTTCACTGGTAAACAAAGACTATAATATTATCAGTGGTCCCTCACGTGTTTCCGAAGGTTATCCGATTGGCTATTTCTATGGTTACAAGGTTGAGGGTGTATATCAGAACGAAGACGACATCCGTTTCTCTCCGATTAACTCGGTTGGCTCGGTAACACCGGGTGACTTGAAATTTGCTGATGTTGACGGTAATGGCAAAATTACTGATAATGACCGTACAATGATAGGTAATCCAACTCCTGATTTTACTTACGGTTTTAATGTTAATTTGGGATGGAAGAATCTGGACCTGACTGTTGACATGATGGGTGTTTATGGAAATGAAATTTACCGTAATTGGGGAAGCAGTAGCTATGCACAACTGAATTATCGCACAGAGCAATTGAATCGTTGGCATGGAGAGGGCACTTCCAATTGGGAGCCCTTGCTCGACCCTTCACACAAAATAAATCAGGAGGCTTCCACGTATTTCATCGAAGATGGCAGTTTCTTCAGAATCCGTAATATCGAATTGGGGTATAACTTTGACAAACGACTGTTGAATCGTATCAAGGTACAGTCACTGCGTCTTTATACCAATGTGCAGAATCCCAAGACCTGGAGCCGTAATGGAGGATATACTCCGGAAGTGGGCGGAAGTGCTATTTCGTTTGGTATTGATGGTGGAGGCTATCCTATGCCTACAGTTTATACGATTGGTTTTAATTTGACTTTCTAAAATTATATAGAGACAGACTATGAAGAAGATATTTTATTATATAGCATTTTTAGCAGTAAGCTTTGCACTAACTTCGTGTGAGGATATGTTTGATAGAAAACCGCTTGGACAACAGACAGAGGATGATTTGACTGGTGGTACTTATGAAACACAGGTTTTTAATATGTATGCCAAGTTGCGCGGTTTTCATTTGACAAGCGGCAATACTGCATTGGCAATCCACGGTATGCGTTCTGAGGACGCAGAGAAAGGAAGTACATTGTCCGATGGAGCTGCTACCGGCAAGATGTTCGATGACTTTGAATATTTGGCAAGTAATGGGATGATTAAGAGTTATTGGAATGATAACTATTCATTGATACATAAGGTAAATGATTTGCTTGATGAGATGAGCCAAAATCCGTCATTGACAGAAGGTGACCTCGTCAATAAGGGGGAAGCTTTGTTTGTACGTGCTTTCTGTTATTTCAACCTTGTACGCGCTTTTGGTGAAGTGCCTTTGATTGACTTTAAAGTTTATGATGCAGCTGAGGCAAATGTTCCAAAGTCTTCTGTGGCAAAGATATATGAATTAATAGATTCTGACCTTACGGAAGCCGAAAACAGTCTGCCCAGAACGTGGGAGCAACTTTATGTAGGTCGTCTCACTTGGGGAGCTGCTCGTTCTCTTCATGCACGCACATACATGATGCGTAATGACTGGGGGAATATGAAGGCTGCCGCTGAAGAAGTGATTAACTCCGGTTTATATAATCTGAAAACACCTTATGAAGACATATTCCGAGAAAAAGGTGAAAACTGTAGTGAATCTGTTTTTGAATTGCAATGTACGGCAACAGAATCACAACCAGGTTCTAATGACATAGGAAGCCAGTTTGCTTCCGTTCAGGGTGTACGGGTCGCAGGCGACTGGAATCTCGGTTGGGGGCAACACACCGCTACTCAAGAATTGGCAGATGCTTTTGAAGAGGGAGATCCGAGAAAAGACGAAACTTTGCTTTATTTTATACGCAACGGCAAGGACGATCCAGAGTCCATACCTGCTAACAAGCCTTATGGTGAGAAACCTATTTCGAATGCTGATGTTATAGCTAAATACTTTAACAAGAAGGCATATACGGACCCGGCGATGCGTTTGAAATTCACAAAGGGAGGATATTGGGTAAATATTCGTCTGATACGTTATGCTGATGTGGTATTAATGGCTTCCGAAGCTGCTTGTGAATTGGGTGATTTATCTTCTGCCCGTAACTATTTGGAGATGGTGCGCGCTCGTGCTCGTGGCAATAATATCGGAATTCTACCGGAAGTGACGACCAACAACCAGAATGAACTGCGTGAGGCCATTCGTCATGAAAGACGTGTTGAGTTAGGTATGGAGTTCGACCGTTTCTACGACTTGGTTCGTTGGGGTATTGCTAAAGAGGTACTTCATGCGGCAGGCAAGACCGGTTATCAAGACAGACATGCTTTGTTGCCCATTCCGCAAGACGAAATTGACAAGTCGAATGGTGTATTGGTTCAAAATCCCAATTATTAATCTATAAATGTACTAACTACTTATGAAAAAATATATAGTATCTGTGGCTTCTTGCCTGTTTGCATTGTGTATGCAGTCTTGTTTTCAGGATATGGATCATCCTGCTTTCGACTACCCTGAGAGTACAGGTGAAGTACCTACTACCCCTTTGAAGATGTATCTTCCTTTTGATGAAGAGGACATTCGGGATAAAGGTGAATGGGGATTTTTGGTAGCAGATAACGGTAATGCCAAGTTTGCGGAAGACGGAATCGCTGGCATGGCCTATCAAGGTGCTGAGAATGCTTACATTTTGGCCAAGACTCCTTCTATATTGGAAAATAACATGCCCACTATCGGTGATTTGACTGTAGCTTTCTGGATGAGAACCACTAAGAATACTTCTGCGCAAGGTTTGTTCTCTATCCCTAACTCTATTAAATTCTGGGGCAACTTCGACATCTTCTTGGAGAATAATAATAGCGAGACTCAGGCATTTTTCAAGGTTCATATCTTCAATCAGACAGCAAAAGAGAATGATGAAAGATGGGTTGAGGCAAAAATAGATGATATTTTTGGTAGCGAATGGGTGCATCTGGCTTTTGTGTATGATGGTAATACTTCTACCATTACTGTTTATCGTAATGGTGAGGGTGTCTTTACCAAAGAATTGCCTGATTGTGGGAAATTGAAGTTTAATAATGTAGGCGCTTCTTTGGCTGTCGGTGCATTTCAGTTCAGCACTACTCCGAGTCTTACTTCGGGTGCAGGAGCACAAACCTGGGCAAAGAACTTTCCCGGTCAGCTTGATCAGTTCCGCCTATATGACAAGGTGTTGACGGCAACCGAAATCCAGAGTATTTACTCTGGAAAAGAATGAAGCTACACTTTAATCTGATGATAGGATGAAAGTATTATATTTCATAGTATGTCTTTTGTTGGTTGCGTGCAGTGGTGATAATCAACCTGAAGTGAATCAGCCTTTCGAGTTGAAGAATATCATTGTGGGTGACCAACAAAACCAACAGACATTTGAGAATGTTGCTCCCAATGTAGCCATTGTTTTGGAGTTCTCGGATGCTGTAGATGAGGCTTCAGCCCGTAACAATATTGCTTTGAAACATGAGGAGCTTCCTGTAAGCTGCGATTATGAGTTCCTGCAAGAGAAAAAAGTATCGGTGACTCCTAAGGGAGGCTTTAAAGTCTTGTCATCGTATAAATTGATTGTCAATCCGGGGGTGAAATCCACTTCCGGGACACTGCTTTCCAATGGCAAGGTTTGTATGATTAAGACTGGAATGGATGATACAGACAAGTTTGAGCGTATCCCTGATGAGGACTTGTTGACATTGGTACAGAAGCAGACCTTTAAGTACTTCTGGGACTTTGGGCATGAATATTCCGGAATGGCGCGCGAACGTACTACTTCGGGCGATGTCGTTACTACCGGTGGTACCGGCTTTGGCGTGATGGCCATGCTGGTAGCTGCTGAACGGGGCTTTATTACCCGTCAGCAAGCTGTTGAACGAGTGCAGAAGATAGTTACTTTTCTTGATAAGGAATGTACGGCTTATCATGGTGCTTATGCACATTGGATAAATGGCGCAACGGGAGCAACCAAACCTTTCAGTGAGAAAGACAACGGTGCCGATTTGGTTGAGACATCCTTGTTATTTCAAGGTTTGCTTGCCGCTCGAGCCTATTTCAAGGAAAATACGGAAGTAGAAAGCAGGTTGCGTGCCGACATAACCCGTCTTTGGGAAGCTATTGACTGGACTTGGTTCCGGAAAAATGGTGAAGATGTACTATATTGGCATTGGAGTCCCGATTACGGTTTTGAGAAGAACCTGGCAATAAGAGGATGGAATGAGTGTCTGATTACTTATATACTTGCTGCTTCGTCTCCAACACATGCTATCGATAAAGTTGTATATGAAGCGGGCTGGGCTAAAAATGGAGGAATCAGGAATGGAAAATCTTATTATGGCATCACTCTTCCTTTAGGTTCGGATAAAGGGGGACCGCTGTTCTTATCTCAATATTCTTTTCTAGGCATTAACCCACAAGGACTGGAAGACCAATATGCCGATTACTGGATGCAAAATCGCAATCATACGTTGATTAATTACAATTATTGTAAGGAAAATCCTAAAGGATATACGGGTTATAGCGCTTCTTGTTGGGGGTTGACGGCAAGTGACGGCGATACGGGATATTCAGCTCATTCACCTACTAATGATAAAGGGGTCATTGCTCCAACAGCTGCTTTGTCTGCATTTCCTTATACTCCGGAGGAGTCAATGGAAGCGCTGCATTTCTTCTATTATAAGATGGGAGACAAACTTTGGAAAGATTATGGTTTTATAGATGCCTTTAATTTGACGGCAGATTGGTACGATACTCAGTACATAGCCATTGACCAAGGGCCGATAATCTGTATGATAGAGAATTATAGAACAGGTCTCCTTTGGAATTTATTTATGTCTATACCGGAAATCCAACAAGGACTGAAGAAGCTTGGCTTTCAGAGTCCGTGCTTAAACTAAAAGAATGATTATGATGAGAATATTAATATATTTGATACTTTTGCTATACCCTTTTAATTTGATTTCGGGACAGAAAAAGCAGAAGCGGCTTTCTGACGACGAACTTATGACCCTCGTTCAGAAGCAAACTTTCCGTTACTTTTGGGATTTTGCCCATCCTGAATCCGGATTGGCGCATGAACGGAGTAACGGTGGTGCCGAGACAGCTACCATTGGTGGGTCGGGATTCGGAGTGATGGCTATCATTGTCGGCATAGAACGCGGGTTTATCACCCGTGAACAAGGTGCTGAACGTATACTGAAGATTGTTCGTTTCTTGAGCGACAAGAATACCGACAGTTATCACGGCATGTGGGCACATTGGATGAACGGTAAAACCGGTAAGACCATTCCTTTCAGCCGTAAGGATGATGGAGCCGATATTGTAGAATCCGCTTTCATGTTCGAAGGTTTGTTGGCTGCCCATCAGTATTTTACAAAGGATAATCCAACGGAAAACCGTATCCGCGGGATAATCAATAATCTGTGGCGTCAAGCAGAATGGAACTTTTTTACTCAGGGACAAGATGTGATGTATTGGCATTGGTCGCCAAACAACGGATGGGCGATGAATCATCAGATTAAAGGTCATAACGAGTGTCACATTGTTTACATTTTGGGCGCGTCTTCCCCTACTTATCCGATTGCCGAGAGCGTTTATCATAAAGGCTGGGCCAATGCGAATACTTTTCTGAACGGTCGGGAGTATTATGGCATCAGGCTTCCTCTCGGAAACAGCCACGGGAAGGGAGGACCTCTCTTCTTCACTCATTATTCTTACATGGGGCTTGACCCACGTGGCTTGAAAGATCGTTATGCCGATTACGAGGAACAGATGAAGGCTCATACCTTGATTAACCGTGCCTACTGCATTGACAATCCGAAGGGTTACAAGGGTTACGGCGAAAAATGTTGGGGATTGACTGCCAGTGACGGTGACAAAGGTTATTCTGCCCATAGTCCCGGTAATGACCGTGGTGTGATTACGCCTACCGCTGCTCTTTCCTCTATTCCATATGCACCTGAATATTCTTTGGAAGCAATGCGTTATTTCTATGAAG
>OGGW01001283.1_pt1 | contig 19809 bp, 15 predicted proteins | sample 1571291 | NCBI WGS metagenome assembly OGGW01 (sample SAMEA2582028, study PRJEB24529) | metagenome | biome: Human gut stool | place: China | collected 2011 | reverse complement strand
ATGGAGAACCACTGAGCATGCCGTCCACCAAACCTGCTAAAAATTCAGGTGTATCGGCTTCTTTACGCTGTGTTGTTAATTGATTTTGCCCTGGCGCACGGCGCTTCAAGAAGGCTCTTAGTTCATCGATATCGATGGTATGTCCACAAGGTAGGCCTTCTACGATACCGCCAATGGCATACCCATGAGAGGCGCCAAAGGTAGATACCTGTATGGTTTTACCGAAATTAGATGCCATTATATTAACTCCTACTATATAGTACTTATGACTATTATTGTTATTATGTATCAGATCACATCAGATAAGATTAGAAATCTATACCGGTTGTGCATTACCGCCTAGTAAGTTCCAGTCCTCAAAGAAGTCTGGATAGGATTTTGTGATAGCTTCGCTATCTTTTAATGTAACAGGATTTTCACTGATGAGAGCCATCAATGTGCCAGCCATAACGAGGCGATGGTCATTTACACAATCACCTTGTCCACCTTTAAGTATACCACTACCGATGATGTATAGGTCATCGCCTTCTTCGCGAACGGTACCGCCTAGATCTCTTACGAGATTGGCAACAGCTACAAGGCGATCAGATTCTTTCAAACGTAGGCGAGCACCCTTAACAAAGGAGCTTTCACCAGAAATAGAGCAAGCCAGGGCTGCCATAACAGGCAACATATCAGGCATTTGCTCTAGATCTACATGAATTGGTTTCGACGCTCGGCCTGTAACCGTTACATTCATACCATCCCATACCACATCACAACCAGCATCAATCATAACTTGCATGATGCGGCGGTCTGCTTGTACAGAATTCTTGTTCATACCAGTAATAGTAATTGGTTTGCCCGTCATACCAGCGGCTACCATCCAGATTGCTGCATTAGACCAATCGCCTTCGATTTGGTAATTATCACGACCGATGAAGGATGCACCAAATGGGACTGTGAAAGCCTCGTTAATATCGGTATCTGGTAAGGTATGCTCTACTTCTACACCAAAATCACGCATAGTTTCAGTTGTTAATGTTACATAATCGCTAGATTGTAGTGGTGTAGTTGACATGATGGTAGATAAGCCGATTTGAGGAGCAGCCAACAATAAACCAGAGAAGAATTGGCTACTCACATCTCCTACCATGGAGAAATTGCCCCCTTGAAGACGACCTGTCATAGTGAATGGCGGTTTATCTTGGGAAAAAGTTACACCGTGCGCTTTCATTTCACCTAGCATAGGTTCTAGTGGACGATCTGGTAAACGACCTTTGGCATCTACATCTACATCATTACAGATGGATGCTGCTACAGGTAATAAAAGGCGTAACGTAGTACCTGATTCGTGTGGTACTACATTGCCCTTTGCAGGAGTTGGGCCAGGAGTAACGGTAACAATTTTATTTTCATATACTACGTGAGCACCTAAGCCTCGCAAGGAGTCCATCGTTGCATCGATATCCTTAGAGGTACGACTCAGTAATATAGTAGATGGAGAGGTAGCAAGAGCTGCACAAATCAATGCGCGATGTGCATGTGCCTTTGCTGGGATGGACGCAATCGTCCCTGTAGGGATGGCGTTCGTTACGGAATGCATATAAATCTCCTTAATCTAAATAGGTGGCAAGCTCTTCGTGTGTTACCACCTTGAGCTCACTATGTCCATAGCTAGTAGGAACTACAATTTTTATAGTTGCCCCTTCGCTTTTTTTATCGTGTTTAGCAGCTGCTAAGATCTCTTCTTTCGTTATGGTCGTAGTAGTTGGCAAATCGTGTGCTTCGATGAGGGCTTTTAATTTTTCTAATGCCTCTGCATCTAATTCTCCATGTTTTACCGCACCTTGAGCCATGAGAACCATACCAATAGCTACCGCGTAGCCATGGTGGACTTCAAAGTGGCTCGCCTTTTCGATGCCATGACCAAAGGTATGACCTAGGTTTAAGAGGGCACGAACACCGGACTCACGTTCATCTTGCTCTACGATATCTGCTTTTGCTTGAACGCAGCGTGCGATAACAGCACTCACGCTATCGCGATGTTTTATTAATGGTTTGTGTTCGAGTTGGGTTAATAAACCTGGTACATCGAGGAAACCATATTTGATAATTTCCCCACATCCATTTTTCCATTCCATGTCTGGCAATGTATTGAGCGTAGTTGGATCGCAGAGAACGAGAATTGGTTGTTTGAAAGCACCCCAAAGGTTTTTACCTGCTTCAAGATTAACCGCTGTTTTACCGCCTACAGAGGAGTCTACGGCAGCTAATAGGGATGTAGGAACCTGTACATAGTCGATACCACGTAGGTAGGTAGCTGCTGCAAAGCCTGCCATATCGCCTACAACACCACCGCCAAGCGCGATGAGGAGGTCTTTACGCGTTAACGATTGAGCCGCCATATACTCTACTAAATCGATGAGTTGATGAGCATTTTTGGAGCTTTCACCAGCAGGGAACACATAATCACAAACCGTATAACCCACATGTTCCATATTAGCTTTTACAGAATCCAAATAGTGTGGTGCTACATTGCTGTCGCTGACGATGATAACACGGCAATTTGGTTTTAACGGTTTAATATAATCGGTGATGCGTTGTAAAGCGCCTTCCTCGATGACAACGTCATACGGTGTGGACGCGTTAATGTGGATGCGAGTCATAACGGTTCCTTTCATAAAAGAATAAGCTAGTATCTATTATAACGGATACTAGCTTATTTGTGTGCTATTTAAGATTATTTAGTGCATTCTACCAAGGCTTGGCGCAATGCGATAACTTCTTTCATAAGGCTAGTGAATTGGTCTGGACGTAATGCTTGAGGGCCGTCGCACAATGCTTTGGATGGATCGTTGTGAACTTCGATCATAAGGCCGTCTGCACCGCCTCCTACGGATGCAAGGGAAAGTGGACGAACCATGCGGCTCATACCTGCAGCGTGGCTAGGGTCCATGATGATTGGCAAGTGAGATAATTCGTGCATCATAGGAATTGCTGTTACGTCTAATGTATTACGAGTTTTAGTTTCGAATGTGCGGATACCGCGTTCGCATAATACAACTTGTTCATTGCCTTCGGACATGATGTATTCAGCAGCCATCAACCATTCTTCGTATGTAGCAGACAAACCACGTTTTAAGAGAACTGGTTTATTTAATTTACCTACTTCTTTTAAAAGTGTGAAGTTTTGCATGTTACGAGCGCCGATTTGAAGCATATCTACATTATCGAAGTATTGTAATTGGGAAATGTCCATAACTTCGGAAACGATAGGAAGACCAGTTTCTTTTTTCGCTAGCTCTAACAATTCCAAACCTTCTGGACCCATACCTTGGAAGGAGTATGGAGAAGTACGAGGTTTGAACGCGCCACCGCGAAGGATAGTAGCACCCGCTTCTTTACAAGCTTTTGCTGTTTCTAATACTTGTTCAGGCGTTTCTACGGAGCAAGGGCCTGCCATTACTGCGAAGTGACCGCCACCGATCAATGCACCACCTACGTTGATTACAGAATCATCTGGATGGAATTTACGGTTTGCTTTTTTGTATGGTTCTTGAATGCGAGTTACTTTATCTACGAAATCTAGGGATTCGATTTGGCGAGCATCAAGAGATGCTGTATCGCCGATAAGACCTAAGATGTTGTAGCGTGCGCCTTCTACTGGATGGATAATGAAGCCTTTTTCTTCTAATTCACTGCGTAAACGAGATACCTCTGCTGTTGCTGCGTTTTGTTTTAATGTAATAATCATGATAAATCCTCCTTGTAAACTACAGTGAATAGTAGGGCTCACCATACGGGATAGCAAACAAAAAAGGGCTACCCGTAGTTTAATACGGGTAGCCCTTTTACTATTCTAAGCAACTAATAATGACTCAATCTTAATTAGCGTACCACAAATAGTTCCTTACCCGTACGTTGGATAAAGAACCAATAAAAGTATTGTTTTGTAGCTAGGCTAATTTGGTTAGTCATCTTTGGTTGCTCCTTTCTAAAAATTATGGGTATAGTATAAACCCAAATGATAAAATTATGCAACACCTAAAAATGAATTTCATATAAGTTTTAAAATATTTTTGCTGTAGGAATTAATGGAAACCTAGAAATTTTATGGAATTAAGCGTGTTTTTGATATAATAAAAATAAGAAGTTTTCTGTGTTTTGAAGAAGTTTTATAATGCGCATAACATAAATCGATTTTTATAAATATACTTGTTCTATGAAAGGGTTACCCATGATTATTCAAATTTTAGATCATTTAACTGATGAAATAAAACAGATTCGTATCGATGTGTTTATGAAAGAACAGGGCTTTGAAGACGAGTTTGATGAAATCGATGATATAGCAAAATTTGTGCTCTTATCTATAGATGGCAAAGCGGCTGGTACTTGTCGATATTTTCCAAGTGACGTAGCTGGAGATGCACATATTGGGCGCATGGCGGTACGTAAGCTATATCGTGGACAACATTTAGGTACTAAGATTATGATGGCCGCAGAAAATGGTATTCGTCGTGATGGATTTAAAACGTGCTCCTTATCGGCCCAAGTACAGGCCAAACCATTCTATGAATCCCTTGGCTATAAAGCTGAAGGGGAGGAATACCTTGATGAAGGATGCCCACATATCTTGATGCGGAAGGTTTTATAAGGCTTTATACTATAAAAACAAGTAGATACTTCTATAAAATCAATTCCTATATGATACGTAATAGTTAATAGGTAAGTTGATATATTTTTTGTTGTGAGGTGAAAATTCATGAAACTAGCAGAAGCATTACAAGAAAGAGCTGATTTAAATTATAAAATCAGCGATTTAGAGCTTCGTTTAACTTCAAATAGTTTAGTACAAGAAGGGGAAGTACCAAATGAGAGCCCTGAAGAGCTATTGAAAGCATTAGATCAATGTGTAACTAGACTTCAAAAATTAATTGCAGATATTAATTTAACGAATTGTAAAACTATTGTAGAAGGTCGTTCTATTACTGAAATCATTGCGGAAAAGGATAGTGCTGCGTTGCGTCTCAGTGCTTATAGAACATTGGCGAATAGTGCAGGTAGTATCAATTTTCGTGCAAGAGGATCTGAGATTAAACTAATACCAACTGTGAATGTCAGAGATATCCAAAAAGAAGCTGATCACATTGCAAAACAAGTTCGTTTATTAGATAATCTATTGCAGTCTGCAAACTGGACAACTGAATTGATAGAAAGCTAATATAGTTGGTAGTTTGAAACAGGGTGGACACAAAAACTTTGCTTTTACCAAGCTTATTATGAATACGTTCATGGGGCGAATGAAAATCTACAGTGTAGGCCTATTTGCGCACAAATGTATTGATACAATTTACAATGTATTACCATGTGTCGACTGTGCAAACGAGGGTGGCGTTTGGGGACTATATTTTTTTACTACATATACGCTGAAATAAAGAATTTCAGTGTTGATGAAATAGTAATTCTATGTAACATAAAACTTTAAATAATCATGAAAAAAGAGCTGGTAGCGTTATAGCTATCAGCTCTTTTCTATTGGGACGTAGGTCCCTAGATATTGTGTTGTGTGATGGCACTCTACTCTAAATCGTCAAAATCAAATGCCGCTGCTTTTGTATAGTTTGTAACTTTTGCTTCGAAGAAGTCCGTTTTTGTACTATTCAAGTTGGAGAAGCTTTCGATCCATTCCATTGGATTATCCTTGATTTCAGGATACAAATGAGGCAAGCCAATTGCTTCTAAGCGGATGTTGGCAAGGTATTTGATGTAGCGTTCGATAAGAACGTTGTTAAGGCCGAGTATTTTATCATCAGTGATGTATTGGCCCCAAGCGATTTCGTTTTCTGTACCTTGGCGAATCATGTCGGTGATTTTCGCTTCTAGTTCTGGAGTGAACAAATCAGGACGTTCGCGGCGCAACTCGCGGATGATATTTTGGAACAATACAAGGTGAGTTACTTCATCGCGGTTAATATATTTGAAGATCGTTGATGTAGCGGTCATCTTGCCTTGGCGTGCCAATGTGTAGAAGAAGCTAAAGCCAGAGTAGAAGTAGATGCCTTCTAAGATATAGTTAGCGATGATTGTGTGAATAAGATTGGCTTCGCTAGGATCGTCGCTGAAACGTTGGTACGCATCGGCGATGAAACGATTACGCTCAAGTAATGTTTTATCGGTACGCCATTCATCATAGATTTTGTCACGCGTAATCGGATTTGTTACAGTATCCAAAATGTAGGAATAACTTTGAGCGTGAATTTCCTCTTGGAATGTTTGAATATTCAAAAGGGATGCGACTTCAGAAGCTGTGATATAGCGGCTCAAGTTAGGTAAGTTTTCGGATTGAATAGAATCAAGGAAGTTCAAGAACGCAATAATTTTATCAAAGGCACGACGTTCATAATCTGTTAAATATGGGAATTGTTTAACGTCTTCGTTCAAGGAAATCTCTTCAGGAATCCAGAAGTTGTTGAGCATCGTACGGTACATTTGGTTTGCCCAGTCGTACTTGATACGATTCCACTCGCGAAGGTTCGTGGTATTACCGCCAATCATAGATTGCGTGCCACGGTCACCATTTTCGTTGAAAATCAGTTTTTTATCCATAGTAGGGCTCCTTTATATGATGATGCGACCTATACTGCTATAGGTCGTCATCAGATTTACATTGTTCGTGAAAGTATCTTTCCCGAGTTTAGTGCTCTCTAGTTATAGAGCATATTTTTTGTAAACTATGGCAATGATATCTTTAACTTTTACCATAGCTTAAATTGCATTATAGAATGTAGCGTGTATCTATCCTATATTAGGAGGAACAGCTTGTGCATTCATCCATTTCAAGGGATTGATTACGGATATAGTAGATAGTTTTGATCCCTTGTTTGTAGGCTTCTACGTAAAGATCAAGAATTTCTTTCGCTTTCATTTGAGGCGTGATATACAAGTTGAAAGATTGCGCTTGGTCAATATGACGTTGACGCACGCCACAAGCTTTGATGGACCATTGTTGGTCGATTGTATGCGCCTCTTTGTAGAGCCAGAATGTTTTGTCGTTCAAATCTGGTGCTGTTTTTGGTGTGAAAGAACCTTTCTTCTCTTCGATGAAGAATTTTTTAAAGATAGGATCGATACCAGCCGTTGTATTAGCAATGTTGGATGTAGAACCTGTAGGAGCTACGGCCATCAAGTAACCATTACGGATACCGTATTTGGCAACGTCCGCAGCCAGTTGTTTCCAACGATCAGATGTGTAGCCACGACGAGTGAAATATTCACCAGTTTCCCATTCGGAACCTTTGAACGCAGGGTACGCACCTTTTTCTTTAGCAAGCTCCATAGACGCTTTAATCGCATAGAATGCGATGTTTTCAAATAATTTGTCCGCTACTTCGATGTGCTCATCGGATTCCCATTGGATATCATGGTTTACGAGGTAGTGGTGATAACCAGACGTACCAAGACCGATAGCGCGGTATTTATCAGAAGTCATACGAGACTCTGGCACTGGTGCTTGGTTGATAGAAATAACATTGTCTAACATACGAATTTGAAGGGCAATGTTTTCTTCCAACTCTTCATCTGTAATGCGACCAAGGCTAATGGAGTTCAAGTTACATGTAACCATGTCGCCTGTGTTTGTTTTCGTAGTAATTGTACCGTCTTCGTTGATGATTTCTTCAGCAAGATTAGTGAAGCCAACGTTTTGTGCGATTTCGTGGCACAAGTTGGATGCGTAGATCATACCTGCATGTTTGTTAGGGTTTGCAGCGTTTACAGTATCGCGGAAGAAGATAAATGGCGTACCAGTTTCAACAGCGGAGCGCATGATTTTTTTCATCATGTCTAATGCTGGAACTTCGATGCCGTGTAAATTAGGATCTTGTTCACATTCGATATAGCGTTTAGTAAACTCTTTTTCGTCATCTGTATCGAAGTAGTCCTCTAAAGAGTAGCCTTTTACAGCTAAGATTTCATGAGGGTCGAAGAGGGTGAAGTTTTCACGAGCTAACATACGTTCCATGAAGATATTTGGAACGGAGATAGCAGGGAAGATATCGTGCGCTTTGCGGCGGTCATCACCGTTGTTTGTACGAAGCTCTACGAATTCATAGAAGTCTTTGTGCCAAATATCAAGCGTTACTGTAGCACCGCCTTTACGTTTACCCAATTGGTCTACTGCAACAGCTGTATCATTGTACAAGCGAATCCAAGGGATAACGCCGCCAGAGGAGTTTTTGAAACCGCGGATATCGGAGTTCAATGCACGAACTTTACCAAGGTAGATACCAAGAGCACCACCGTGTTTAGATACGCGGGAGAACTTGCTGTTTACGTCGTAAATGGACCATAAGTTATCATCTACACCAGAGATAAAGCAAGAGGACAACTGATGGAATGGTGTACCTGCATTTGCCAATGTAGGTGTAGCTGTTGTCATTTTTAACTGGCTCATCAAATCGTAGAATTTCTTAGCGTATTCTACTTTGTTTTCACCCTCTACCAATGCCAAGTGCATTGCTATAGCCATGAAGCGTTCTTGTGGCAATTCAAAGATTTCTTTGTTGAAGCCTTTTACCAAGTAACGGTCAGCCAATAATTTGAGACCTTCATAGTTGAAGAGATAGTCGCGCTTAGGTTTGATGTAATCGCCTAATTCTTGCAATTCGTCAGCTGTGTATTCTGTAACGAAGAAGTCTGCGTATTTTTTCTCTTCTACAAGCATGTTGACAAGATTTGGAAAGTTGCCGTAGCCAAATGCTTTGTAACGACGAGTAATAGCCGCTTCTTTATAGAGATCGAACAAGAATAGGCGGGCTGCTACGAACTGCCAATCTTGGTTCATTTTATTAACTTGGTTGCCGAAGCCGTCGTCTTTTTTAGATATAACTTTTTCGATAGCTGTTTGGACTAAAGTTTTTTGAATTTCTTTAGTAGTCATGCCATCAACGAATTGTAACTTCGCATCCAATTCCAATTCTAGTGGATCACAAGAATCTAACCCCAAACATGCGAAGGCTATCATTCGTTTCGTTTTTTCAACGGACAACGGCTCAAAATGGCCATCCCGCTTCTTGATCATAATCTCCATTACTGTTCCCCTTGAGAGTTAAAAGTCATAAAACTGTTATTTAGTCGTATAAGCATATATAAGATTAGAATGAATTATATAAATTATCTTTAAGTTGAGTCTAATCAGAAAAATAAGAAAACTACTATATATGGTAGTTTTCTTATTTAGCTTATACATTATGTTACGATTATAGCGAAAAATTTCTATATATTCAATATTGACATTTGTAAAATTTTTAATATAGTTTCGCAAAAAATGTTGATATGGTTAAAGATGCTTTATATTACTGTATAGAGAGGTGATATATGAAAATTATGAATAATATATCTCTTTTTAGAATAGAAAATGGATAGTACTGTTTTGATGTAATTGTAAATCTGGATTATATATCATCAAATCATTAATCATTTATATACAAATAAAAGCAGTACCCCTAGGGGCACTGCTTTCATAATTAATTATATAATACGCTAAAAATAATTCTTCGTGCGCTGTCTTGATATGCGTAGTAGGAGTGGATTAAGAGTTTGTATCCCGTGCCTTCTATAATGACTGAATCTGAAGCCGTTTTTGGAACAGTGAGAAATTTTTCATATATATGATGAACTTCGGTCACGCCATTGGGGCGGGATACCTCTAAATCAAGACCTTCATTGATGAATCTAAAGTTGATAGATTCATAGGATGCTGTTGGTATGTCAGCTGTATTATCAGCAGGCTCACGTACTTCTAATTCGATGTTAGAAATGAATTTATTATATCCTACAAGCGAAATAACATGTGGTTCTTCAACGGCCGTAAAGCTAATAAACTGAATATTTCTTTCCTTATATATTTCAGTTGCTTCTGGTTTTGATGAATCTCCCTGTATAATCGTTCTGCCATAGTCTGTAAAATCAGGATCAAATGTTTCTACAATAGGCAAGTATACGTGCCATTGACCATCAATTTTCGTATAGTTTGTAAACTCTCGATGGGACGTGTAACCAATGGAGGGCATTAAAAGGACTGCGCCTAGGGCGAGAGCCATAATCGTTGTATGGACCGACGGAGTTAAACGTTTTACAAAGGAATATACGTTATGTGCTAAGAAGATTAGATTGAATGCGGCCACATAAATCGTATTAAGCCAGAGTAAAGGCTCATTTATTACGCGCTTGCCAATCAGGATTAAGCACAATATTGTAATTGTAATAAATAAGAAGCATAGTATTTTTTGCGTTCGGCTACTTTCACTAGACCTAAAACTAGCCAAATAAAATAAATAGAAAATGGCTACATATGGATAGTATGTGTAAAGGAATCGTGAATCTTCACGGAGGCCTAAGAGGATTAATACCAAGTAGATATTAGCAAGAATGCCTGTAATGATGGACGCCTTTGGTAGTATGAGGCCAAAAACAATATTAAAGAATGCATTTGGTTCTGGCGGTCCCTCTGGATCCTCTTTGTAAGTACATAGCATGGACATACAGATAAATATATTAATAGCGGCTAATACTTTAAAGATTAGATCATCAAAGGTAAATGGTTTGTTCAGAATGATGAAGAAAAACCATAGAGTCATGATTATGACGACATTATACAGTGTTGATGTAACAATGGTAATACCAATCCGTTTTATGCGGTTGATGATTTCTCCGATGTAGTGTTCACCAGGTGACGTAAAGTACAGCGCAATCATAGAGTACAGCCATAGATATGATATGTTTTCTGTGGCGAACTCGATGCCTCGTATGTGATGGTACGTTTCGTGAATCGTATATAGACCAACGCTGATGCCTATACTTAATAATGTATATATGATGGAGTACTTTCGATCTCGCATTATATATGTTTCCAGTATGACGATGAAGAAATACAGCGTGTACAACCCAAGGTCTATATCAGAAAACCAATCTTGCTCAATATATAATGGTGTACATGAAAATACAGCGATTAATACTAGCAATATAGGTGACTGCGTTGCTAGGTCTCGCAGCGAAGACCATAAATGTTTAATTGCAGATTTCATAGATTCTCTCCCTCTATAAAAATAAATGACCCCTCTTATATGTAGTATACATGTTTTCTGGTGAAAGTCCTATGAGGTTTTACAGGCGTCTGAATATACATTACAATAACATTAAGAATTAGTATTTATAGAAAAGAGGTCGTTCACATGGAGTTCTCTTATTTTTTACCAGTACATATCCAATTTGGGTGGAATAAAGTCGACAGTGTTGCTGATTTTGTTAAGCCCTATGGCAAAAAGGCGCTCATCGTAACGGGGCGTACAAGTGCCAAAAAATCTGGTCTATATGACCGTGTGACGACAAAACTTGATGCAGCGCATATCGAACATGTGTTGTTTGATCAAGTGGATGCAAATCCTTTAACTACTACCGCTTTAACTGGCGCTAATTTGGCTAAATCTGAAAGCTGTGATATGGTCATTGCCATCGGTGGCGGCTCTATCATGGACTGTGCAAAAGGCATTGCATTTATGGCCGTTAACGAAGGTGACATTAACGACTATATCTTTAACCGTAAAACCAGTGATAAGGCGTTGCCGTTAATCGTAATTCCTACAACTTGTGGCACAGGTTCTGAAGGCAATGGTTTCGGGGTGCTTACCAATCCTGAAACGGGAGACAAGAAATCTTTGCGATGTAATGCCATCGTGCCGAAGGTATCCATCGTAGATCCGGCAGTGATGGGCACAATGCCGCCTCATGTATTGGCATCTGTAGGCTTTGATGCACTATGTCATAATATTGAGGCCTATACATCTAAAACAGCACAACCTTTTACAGATGCTTTATCTCACTATGCAGTGACGCTATTAGCACAATATTTGGTGCCTTTATATAAACATGTGAAATCCATTGCTAACGGGCAATACGGTGTTTTATCTGATGCGCAATGTAAAAGTGCGTGGGAATCGGTAACTATTGCCAGTACGATTGGTGGGATGGTCATCAATACGGCAGGCGTCACACTTGCACATGGCATGGAACACCCTGCCAGTGGACTTAAAGATATTACCCATGGTGTAGGTCTTGCCGTTATCGAACCGGCTGTAGTGGAATATACATGGAGTGCTAACCCAGACAAATTTGCCACCTTGGCACGTATCTTCAACCATGGAGATGGCTCCGAACTGGGGGAAGCACTGCGTTTAATCGTTCATGAATTAGACCTTACCACAAACCTTACAGAACTAGGTTTTACGAAAAAAGACATCCCTTGGCTTGTCGATAACGTATACGTCGTAGCTACAGGGAATATTGCTAATACAATGGCTGAAATTAGCCGTGAAGATATAGAAGTGTTGTATAAAAAGATGTTTTAAGAGTTGTCATAATAGGAGAGAGTTTTGTTCCAAGGATTTTATGGCTTATTGACAATATGTATAAGTGTATTCTTTATACTGAGCATGCTATTTAATATAGCTCCTATAACATACATTGTGTTTGGTGTAACGATACTATTGAGTTTATTATTACAATATATTCGTTTTAAGAAGCAGTCTATATCTGAAAAAAGGCATACTCAATTGGCCTGGTGCTTGTATATAGCGTTTACTCTCAGTTTTTCTTGGCTAATAGGCGATTGGTTTAAGTACGATTTGCAAACAAGCCTTGATCAATTTGATTCTTTCGAGTATAGCACAAAGGATTGGAATCAAGGATGGCCCAATAGTGAAGAATTGCCGGAGGGGTTAAAACGGCCAGAAAAACTTCCAGAAGGTATTTATAATGCGTCTGCTTTTCGTAGTAGTTTAGCTTGGGCTAATGCATATCCAGAGAGATATACGGTATTGGAGGGGGACCCAAAAGTAATTGCACAATATGAAGCGATAGCTAAGCAAAATGCAGCTTATACAGCGCAAATTGATGCGGATGGTGTATTGCGTGATTTAGACACTGGGGAGAAAAAGCGTTTTATATCTCACCCAAATAGCTATAACATTATAGAAAGTATAGAAGAGGAATCTTTAAATTTGCCGCAACGGAATTTTATAGAGTGGTTGCGCTTTGCACCCCGAAAAGAAACAAAAACAGTGGTGAAGGATACATATAATTCTACCCGAAATCATAGATTATATGTGTTTGTAGATGATGGGAATACTAAAAGGCCTCATTTTGTGGAACTTTTAATCAGTAATGATGGGACACGGGCTGTGTTTTATCAATCTAAGTAAGGATTATATATTGTGAATCGATTTATTAAACTTTTACAAATGCTAATAGGTCCTCCTTGTGGTAAACATATTATTCTATCAATCGTATTCTTTGCCTTTTTCCTTTGGGGAAATGCACATGTTCAATTGCCAGGACTATGGTTTGTAATTGTAGGTGTAATCTTAGTCCTATCAATAAGAATACAGTTTTATTACTACTTTTATCATTTAACATTACGGAAGAAACACATTTTATATGCTTGGTGCACATTGGTTGTAGCAGTACCTTTATTATTAATGTCTATGTTTATATATGAGATTCTTTTTGGGAGTGAAGTTAATGATGTATCAAGATGGAAACAAAGATGGCCAGTAAATGCAACAGTATTGCCAGATCATTTTAGAGACCCTGATATAGTGCCGAAAGGATTGCATCCTATATCTTCAAGGGGAACAATAGAAAGTTTTTATGATTTCACAACCACTATTGTTTTTGAAGGTAACCCAGAAGGTGTAAAAGAATTTGAGAAAACTGTTGCCGAATCCTCAGCACCTGGCGTAGTTATTACACCGGAGTTATTTAAGGAGGGCACATATAAGTCTGTGGCAGACTCTATTTTTCCAAAAGGGGATATACAAAGCACTTATGACCTTTTAATTGAGGATTATACAAAGTGGAACTTATTTGTGTGGCTTCTATATGGTCGTCAACTAGCAGGTGGATATTATCAACTTGAACGAGTTCCTACCTATGGCTATACGGTTTATGTTCTACACAGAGAGAGTGGAATTGATCCGTATGTGATTTATTTTTTGTTTAGCCCTGATCGTACTCGTGTTGTCTTCTATGATTTTATAGTGACGCATTAATTGAATATATTAATCTATATATTAAATTATTTTGGTTTGACAGTGTTAAAACATATCTTTATAATATGTTTTAACAAGAGACTAGGATTTAACTATTATCCCAGCCCTTAGGGCTGGGGTTTCTTTTTATAGTCTCATATAGTTTAGTTTGTAAAGAGGTGTTTTTATGGCAAATCAAAAAAACAAAAATGTCGATGCCCTAGCGCAAGAGATTACCTTGAAAAGTCGTGGACAAGGAAAATTGCGTCAGTTCATTTTATGGATGGGGGCTCTCATCATAGGCGCTATCTTAGGATGGCAACACATTCCAGCTCTAAATGAGCTCTTTAATTTTATTGCAGCAGTCTTTACTCGCTTGTTCCAATTCATTGCGATTCCAACAGTGTCTTTAGCGGTTATTACTACATTATCTATGCTAGGTGCTAAAAAGGACACAGGTCGCATCTTTGGTCATGCCGTAGTGTATACATTACTTACTACCATTTGTGCAGCGGCTGTTGGTCTTGGCTTATACCTCTGGATTGCTCCAGGTAACTTACCACTTGATGTAATTGGTGCTGGCGCATCTCAAGTACCAGAAAAACTCGGTACCGTTACCTATTACGATCATTTCTTATCCGTTATTCCAAACAATATCTTGCAACCTTACTTACAAGCTAATGTATTGTCCGTAATGTTCATCTCCGCATCCGTTGGGTTAGCCTTTGCTTTCATGCCACGCACAGAAAATCGTGAAGCGGTGTTGAAAGTGTTATTTGGTTTACAAGAGTTATTGTTCACGTTGATTAAAGCATTGCTTTATGTATTGCCAATCGGCATCCTTGCCTTTTCCGGTCAATTATCTGCGCAAATCGAAGCAGGTGTAATTGTTGGTGCCTTGGGTAAATATACGGCTGTTGTTATCGGCGGTAACTTAATCCAATTCTTTATCGTAATTCCATTGTTCTTGTTATTCCGTGGTTTAAACCCTGTAGACGTATTCCGTAAAATGTCTCCAGCCGTAGCTGTTGCGTTGTTCACAAAATCTTCTGCAGCAACTTTGCCTGTTACATTGGCATCTGCTGAGGATAATTTGAAAGCGCATCCTGCAGTAGCTCGTTTTGTATTGCCAATTTGTACAACAATTAACATGAATGGTTGTGCTGCTTTCATTCTTGTTACATCCTTATTCGTAATGCAAAATGCTGGCATGGAATTAACGATTGGCACAATGGTAGCATGGTTATTTATTGCCGTTCTCGCTGCTATTGGTAATGCGGGCGTTCCAATGGGCTGCTATTTCTTGACCTTGTCCTTGATGAGCTCCATCGGAGCACCAATCGGCTTGCTGGGTATCATCTTGCCAATCTATACGATTATCGACATGATTGAAACCGCTGAAAACGTTTGGTCTGATGCATCTGTGTGTGCCATGGTTGACCATGACCTTCAGGGGAAATTGGACGACTCCAGTGGTGATGATATGCCACAATTCCAAGGTGCTTAAATTGAGTAGCTTCATAAATTAACAAGAGATATATCATGTATCCTAAATATAGTTAAAATAAAAGGTTATCCTGTAATGGATAACCTTTTTTGTTTGAATATAACTTTATATTAAAAGCTGAATTATCGCTGTCGATATAAGCTTTTAATGTATTCAAAGCAACGATATATATAACCTTTACACATGACTTTCAAAAAGCTAAAAATAGGTACATTACTAGTCATATAATTTATGATATACTTTCATATAGAATAATATCGAATTAATAGAAGGCTAGTCCGCACATTACGTACGGACTAGAAAATAGAATGAAAGATAACTCAGTAAGACCGATAGAGAAACAATTAAATAAATTTCTTCAAGCGAAATGCCTCATCCCAGGTGGTCTTGGTTTATGGGAAATGTATTTCCGTAAGATTTGCACGGCATGGGGCGAGATTAATGGCGAAATCCGACCACAGCATATCATATTTTCTGCCGATAATGGTTGTAACATGGAAGGCTATGTAGGCTATAACTACGAGGTGACCCAAAAGCAGTCTCGCAATATGTCACTTGGTCGTTCAGCTGCAACACAGTTTTGCAACTTCAATAATATTCCTTATGAGGTCGTCGATGTAGGCATTGCCTCAGATGATGGTATTGGTGTGAATCGCAAAATAGCAAAGGGGACAAAGAATATTTTGAACCATCCTGCGATGACCGAGGATGAGTTTAATCGTGCCTTTCAAGCTGGATATGAACGGGTTCAACATTATGTAGAACAAGGAATCAATCTGTTCTCCTTTGGTGAAATGGGTTTAGGGAATACAACAACCTCTGCGTGTGTGTTGTCTGCATTAATTGGAGCTGATCCGACGGAAACCGTAGGACCTGGTTCTTGGCCAGATAAACCAGAGCTGATGAAGCGTAAAATTGATTTTGTTCGGTCTGTTTTAGAGCATCATAAGAACAATATAGTTTCTGAACATGAGCCTGACCGAGTTTGTAAAATCGTAGCTCATGTAGGGGGCTTTGATATTGCGGCTATTCTTGGTGCGATGATAGCTTGTGCAGAATTTGAAAAGCCTTTTGTCATTGACGGCTTTATTACGTCTGTGGCAGCTGCTTGTGCAACGCACGTAAACGCTCGTGTTAAGGACTATGCATTGCCATCGCATCAGTCTAAAGAAAAAGGTACGGAACTCGCTTTAGCTGAGGTAGGTATTACACAAGACATGGTTCCTATTCAAGCCCAAATGTCGATGGGGGAAGGCACAGGAGCCATCTTGATGGTACAAATGCTCAAAACGACACAGCATATGTTTGTACATGTAGGCACCTTTGCTGATTTGATGAAATTATAAGGAGGACGAATGGAAATAAATAAATACTTTGATATACATTTTGAGCGAGCTGATGATGCAACTATCGCTAAAAGACTGATAGGTGGTGCTAAGATTAAGGGACCTGCTTTGGTTATCCTGATCCTCTCCATGTTTATTGCCTCTATTGGGTTGAATATGAATAGTACGGCAGTTGTTATTGGTGCTATGCTTATATCGCCGTTGATGGGACCTATTTTAGCAACTGGTTTTGGCTTCGCTACGCTTAATTTTACAGTTGTAAAAAGTGCTATTTTAAGATTGTCCTTACAGATTACGATTGCTGTTTTGGCATCTGCTTTATATTTTTATATTTCTCCCGTTCAGACGGCTACATCTGAACTATTAGCGCGTACAGAACCGAATATTTTTGATGTATTCATTGCTATATTTGGTGGGTTAGCTGGGATTATTGGGCAAACGCGTAAGACCTTAGATAATGTTATACCAGGTGTTGCGATTGCGACTGCACTTATGCCACCACTATGTACGGCAGGATATGGACTGGCTAATGGAAATTGGCACTATTTCTTTGGGGCTAGCTATTTATTCTTTATAAATGCATTCTTCATCTTCTTTGCATCTTTTATTGTTTTAAAGGGTGTATATAGTTTGCCATTCCATAAACAAGCAGAAGAGGTTAATCGTCGTAACCAGCTAATATTTCTCGTGATTGGTCTTATTATGGCTATACCAAGTATTTATGCAGGCTATGATATGACCATCAAGTATTCTGAGTCAAATCATATGGAGCAGTTTATTAAGAATGATATTAATCAAGAGGGACGTCGACAAGTGATTGATTATTCATTGGATCAAACGAATAAGCTAGTAGACATAGTAGTTATAGGAGCTCCTGTGACTTCAGAGGAGCAAGCCCAGTTGGCTGACAAGTTACATAAGGATGAGTACTTGCAGCCTTATACATTACGATTTGTTAATAGCGTAGATGAGAAAAAATCTACTATGGATAAGACGAACTTGAATAAATCTTCAGAGAATCTTGAAACATATAAAAACTTGAGTAATCTGTACCAGCCGACTTATCAATTAGTAAGTGAAACTATAAATACTATGAAAACGACAGAAGCTGAAGCAAAGGCGTTATTCCCGTTTGTAAGCAGAGTGGAAGGCATGCCTTTGATAGATAATTTAGAACAGCCTAAAGCGAATCGCTATATGGTGATTATCCATACCACGTCCACTGTATCTGATGCAGATTTGGAACGAATAAAAGCTTGGTTAGAGGCTAAATTATCAGCACCTGTAACTATTTCTGTGGAGCAAACAACGTCAACTTTATAATTGAATCTTTTGATTTTGATTAGATTGTTTATTATATAGAGCGATATTTATAACGGTACTAAGTTTGATTGTACCTATTAGGTATATTACCTAGTAGTACGGGGAATCATCTTAGTACCGTTTTTATGTACTTGGTAGAGCTAAATGTAATTACTCTTATCTTGCTATAGATTAAAGTTATATTAATACATGTATAAAATCTATTATACTGGTAGGAATTAAAATGATATACTTGGCATATCGAAAATATTAAATAATCAAATGTAGATACATGATTAAGGATATATAGCTTTATTAGTATGTCTACGTATGTTGTATACGCATGAGTCCTCGTCATAAGATGTAGGTTTTCATCGTAGATAGGAGGATTACATGAAAAAATGGTTAGCATTGGCAGCGACGGCCGTATTGGGCGCGTCTTTATTAATTAGTGGTTGTGGCTCTTCCACAAATAACGCGAGCTCTAGCGGCTCCAAAGAGGTATTAAAGGTAGCAGCAAATCCTGTGCCTCATGCTGAAATCTTAGAACAAGTTAAACCTATTTTGGCTAAGGAAGGTGTAGATTTACAAATCGTTGAATTTACAGACTACATCCAACCAAATATGGCTCTATCTAGCCATGAAGTAGATGCAAACTTCTTTGCAAACGTACCTTACCAAAATAACTACAATAAAGATCATGGTACAAACTTTGTAAGCTTTGCACCCGTTCACATCGAACCATTGGCTATTTACTCTCAAAAAATTAAAGACTTGAAAGACTTGCCAAATGGTGCAAAAGTAGCAATTCCATCTGACCCAACAAACAGTGCTCGTGCACTTCTCTTGTTGCAAAGTGCTGGTCTAGTAACATTGAAAGATCCAACTGGTTTGACTAATACAGTATTTGATGTAACTAGCAATCCTAAAAACATCCAAATTACTGAGTTAGAAGCAGCTCAAATTCCTCGTTCCATCCAAGACTTAGATGCAGCAGTAATCAATGCTAACTATGCATTGCCAGCTGGTCTTAATCCTACAAAAGATGGCTTATTCGTAGAAAAAGCAGATTCTCCATATGCAAACCTTCTTTCTGTAAATCCTGGTGATGAAAATAAACCAGCTATTCAAAAATTAGCGAAAGCATTACAATCTCCAGAAATTAAGAAGTTCATTGAAGAACATTATAATGGTGCGATTATTCCAGCATTCTAATTGATTAATTACCTACTCGTGCATGGTGTGTTGTAATATACCTTTTCAAGATATAACCCTAACTCTATATGTAAAGTGACTGTTATGAAATAGTCTCTTATTACTAAAAATAGCTATTAGTTGATTGTGTATCAAATCAACTAATAGCTATTTTTGTATATTTCTCAAGAAAAAGCCTTTATTTTATTAAACATCAATAGGTTTGATATATTTTTTTCTGTATGAATGGGGAGATATCAGAGGGGATAACCTTTTTGGCAATAAATTTATTTCTATAGTGAAAGCTAACAAACCTCACATTACTAGATATGAGTTTTATGTTATACTTTTATATAGAATAATATCGAATTAATAGAAGGCTAGTGGGCATATT
>OGGW01001275.1_pt1 | contig 19865 bp, 18 predicted proteins | sample 1571291 | NCBI WGS metagenome assembly OGGW01 (sample SAMEA2582028, study PRJEB24529) | metagenome | biome: Human gut stool | place: China | collected 2011 | reverse complement strand
GGAGGAAGGCTTCGCCGTTTGGGATCTACTATTCCGCCAGCCCGTCGCTAGTTCAGGCCCTGCAATCGCCTTTGCAGGCAAGCCAAAGTCTTGATGCCGTCCGCTTTCGCGGGAAATCGCTGTACCTACTCGAGGGTGACGGTAAAGCCCGTGGAGAGCCGTCCGGGCACGAGGCCTCGCTTGAGGTGTTGCGTCAAACCCAACAGCAGCTTGCCAGTAAAGGGTTGACCGTAGCCTTCTGGCGCTACCCCGGCCTGACGCACGGTCAGATGTTCGAGGTCTCGCTGCGCTCGGCGCTGCTGCATCTTTCCGGGCAGGCAGCGCTTGCGCATCAGTAACGCCCTTACGCCCACCAGCGGAGGGTGGGCGCATCAGCGCCGGTCGGGCAGGTGTTTGATATCGACCGGCTCGCCGAACAGAAATCCCTGCATCTCGTCACATCCCTCCTCTTCGAGGATCTGCAGTTGTCCAGCCGTTTCCACCCCCTCGGCGATAAGCGGCGTATTGATCGAATTGCCCAGCGAAATAATGGCTCGCACGAATGAGCGTACCTGAGGGTTGCTCTCCACATCCGTCATAAAGCTGCGGTCGAGTTTGATGACGTCGAAATGAAAATCGCGCAGCATGCTCAGGGAGGAGTAACCGGTGCCAAAGTCATCCAGCGCAATACTGATCCCCATTTTTTGCAGATGATGCAGAACGCTGAACGCCAGCTGTTTATTGATCACAAACGCCGTTTCGGTGACCTCAAACTCCAGCAGACTGACCGGGTAGGCGGTACGCATCAGGATCTCGCGGACTTTTTCGATAAAGCTACGATGACGCAACTGCACCGGAGAGATATTGACCGAAACTTTTCTGTTCAAACCATTTTCCAGCGATTCGTTACACACCTGCTCGAGCACCCAGTAACCTAAGGGCACGATGGCGCCGCTCTCTTCGGCGATGGGAATAAACACGTCCGGCGGGATCGTCCCCAGCTGCGGATGCTGCCAGCGCAGCAGCGCCTCGTAACCGGTGATGCTACGATCTTTGATGTTGCGGATAGCCTGATAGTGGAGCGAAAACTCCCCGGCGTGAATACCGCGCCGGATATCGGCGGCCATCATATTGCGCTGCCGCGTCTTGTCATCCATTTCACGTTCATACCAGCAAATCTTATGGTCGAGGCTGCTTTTTGCCCGATACATAGCCAGATCGGAATTGCTCAGTATCGTATTAATATCCGTGCCGTCCTCCGGGTAGACTGAGATGCCAATGCTGGCGGAGAGAACCACTTCCGTCGCAGCAAACGTCTGCTTACCGCTGAAGCAGTGCCACAGGCGCGCAGCAAAGGCATCCACTTCACCCTCATCGGAAAAAGGTTTAACGGCCACAAACTCATCGCCGCCGAAGCGGGCGACCATCTCCTCCTTCTGCAGCGTTTTGAGCACGGCGCCCGCCACGCGCTGCAGCAGCTGGTCACCAATCAGATGGCCCTGCAGATCGTTAATCTCTTTAAATTTGTCTAAATCGATCGTGAAAATGGCAAAGCGGCGGGCATCATTTCCAGTGATCAGCTTCTCCACCCATTCAAAAAACTCCACCCGATTGGGTAAACCGGTTAACGCATCGTAGCGCGCCATCCAGGCGATGCGGTCGTTAATCGCCTTCTGTTCACTAATGTCGCGGGTAATTTTGGCAAAACCCAGCAGGGTGTTCTGCTCATCGCGGATGGTATCGATCATGACATGCGCCCAGAATCGGGACCCGTCTTTGCGATACCGCCAGCCTTCCCCTTCAAACTGCCCGCTACGCAGGGCGATTTCCAGGTTTTTTGCGGGTACACCGGAGAGTTGCTCAGCTTCGCTATAGAAGAGACCGAAGTAGCGACCGATGATCTCGTCGCTCAGGTACCCTTTTGCCCGGCGGGCGCCCTCATTCCAGCTAATGACCGTGCCGTCGGCGCTCAGCATATAGATGGCATAATCTTTAACGCTTTCAATAAAGTGGCGATAGGCAATATCCGTCAGGTGATCGTTACTCATGATACAGCGCTCTCTGTGGCTCGGTCGTGGCAAAACGCATTAGATATAGCAGAATTACGCCTATTAAGAATACAAGGATATGGCCTTTTGTTGGCCTCTTTCTGACCCGGACACCGCAGTAGGCGCGGCGGACGCTCTCGTTAAGCGTAGTGGACCAGGCCGTCCGAAGGAGTGATATTCCCCGCGATTTTTGCACTTAGGTCGCCCACTAATAGTTACTTTTATTGATTAAAAAGTTTGATTGAAAGAATAAATAAAAGGAGTAATGTTAATAATACTTTCTATGGAGGTTAAATATGTTGCGTGATTATTTAAAAGTGGAAAAAGAAGACCAGCTTGTTGAACAACAGAGTCGGCATGACAATAGCCAGCATTTTTCTTCGGTGACCGAATGGGTTATTTTAAGTAAAGATGGCCAGCGCAAAGGCCGGGTATCCCTGTTTGACCGCTTCACCACCCGCCGCTCCTGGAGCGACAGTTTCCGCATTACGCAGTTCGATAATGCGGGTAAAGTGGTGGTGGATAAACTCACTGACGCGCTGTAAATCCTTCGGATTCCCGGCCTGACGGGAGAATATTAATACGCAAAATTAACACCTGCATAAAATATATTGATGCGTCGCCATCATGTTATTTTCTTTCTGCATACCGATAATCTAATGGGTAATTTTCGCCATGGTGCAAAGCGCGAATTTTTAACCCGAAAAAATGCTGAATATAAGCCCGCTGGTCGGGCTTTTTTGCATGGTGCTCGCCATCCACGCCACAAAATGCCAAGGACATCCCGCGCTGGATTGTATACGATGTATATACGAATCATTACGGTATATATCTATGGGAATTGTCAAAATCTCCGATCTGCTGCACGATGATATTCGTGATGCCAGCAAAGCCATGTCCCGCTCCGTCAATGCCCAGGCGGAATACTGGATCCGTCTGGGCATGATGAGCGAACTCTACCCTGAGCTTAACCACCAGCAGATCAAACTGCTGATGCTGAAATCCGGCTCTGACCGTCTGCTGGAGGTGATCAATGCCATCAATAATCATTAAAACCGCCGACGAACTCGCCCGGCAGCGCCATGCCGGCCAGCTGCTGGCGTCAGTGTTTGATATGCTGGATACTTTTATCGTTCCCGGCGTAACGACGATGGCGATTAACGATCGAGTGGAAGATTTTATCGTCAACCAGCTGCACGCCCGCCCGGCCAGCAAGGGGCAATACGATTTTCCCTATGTGTTGAACACTTCCATTAACGATGTGGTGTGCCACGGGATCCCCAAAGCGACCGAACATCTGCGCTCCGGGATGATTGTTAACGTCGATATCACCCTCGAGAAAGCGGGCATGATTGCCGACTCCAGTAAGATGTACCTGATAGGCGATGTCTCCCCGCTGGCCCGCCGGCTGGTAAAGACTACCTATGAAGCGATGTGGAAAGGCATTGAGGTGGTGAAGCCTGGCGCGACGCTGGGCGATATTGGCCACGCTATTCAGCGCTGGGTGGAGGAACATGGCTATAGCGTGGTCAGAGAATATTGCGGTCACGGCGTCGGTCAGGAAATGCATGAGGAACCGCAGGTGCTGCATTACGGCCGCCCCGGAGAAGGCGCCGTGCTGCAGGAAGGCATGGTGTTCACCATTGAGCCGATGGTCAACCAGGGCGACAGCCGTATCAAAACCAAAAAAGATGGCTGGACGGTGGTTACCCGCGATAAAAAACTCTCCGCGCAATGGGAGCACACCGTGGCCGTCACCGCCAACGGTTTTGAGGTGCTGACGTTACGCGACGATGAACAGTCGCGGATCCGCTGAGTTGCTTCCCTTTCTCTATGACGGTGGGCCGCTTTCCGACCCCGGAGCTCGCTTGGGCGCCAGACGACACCTGATTCTGCCGCCGGGCGGCGGCAATAATTGTTTTCATGAATGATTTCTGCGCGCGCGTCTGCCCGCTGGTTATGGCTGATGCGCGCATAAACCGCACAACGGTTTATCCTTTACCTCCTTGCATCAGCTTACTCTTCATTGCCTTTATCCCGCCTTAGCGATAGCGAATAATGACATCCGCTTCACTATGCTGCGCATTTCGCCAGTGAATACTGACCTCACCATGATTGTCCGGCATGGCGTAGCGAGGACGGTTGTTTGTCAAGGCGACCTGTTCCGGTGAATGGTGCTGGCACGAGACATCGATACGATCGTGCCGGGGGGCGATAACACAGGCCGGATTGATGACCCGTCCTGAAAAATGAACCTGGCCGGAAAGCGCAGCAGACGACGCCAGCGGCGCCAGGCACAGACATAGCAGAGCGAGACGGAATGGAGACATAGCAATCTTCCTTGATAACGGGTGACACTGCGCGGCACAGCATCGTTTCTGTGCCCTACAACCTGCGGCTTCCTGCCGTCACTCCACGCTACTGCAAAATAGCGGCAGCGTAAATGATTATTCCGGGCCACCCGGTCAACTGCCGGGAATAACAGCAACTTTTTCGTAAAATTTGCTCAGAACAGTTATCTCCCGGAAATAATGCATTATACGTATGGGACTCTTTTTAATATTTAATGAGATTATACTTACACCAAAAAATAAATAATGTTACAGCTTAACACATCTTATCAATGGGCCTTTACGATGTTCTCCGTATAATCCCGCCCCCGACGGTAATATACATTAGCGATGCTTACCGTTTTTTTGTGAACAGAAATAAAAAACATGCTTTAAAAATGTTAAATGCTTTTGTTAACTTGTGATTATTTAATAAGGTTTGAGTATGAAAGAAAAAGGCACCCTGCTGGTTGTTGGTTCACTGCTGGCCTTAAGTCTGGCTACTGTGACCACCGCCCGCGCGGCGGGTACACTGAATTTCACCGGTAAAATTATTAACGAGTCCTGCCAGATCGCCAATAACGGTGGCGATGTTAATGTCGATTTTGGCAACGTCGATATGTCGGCGCTGAAATCCCATGAAGCGAAAACCGCAGAAACGCCGTTCACTATCAACCTCACCGGTTGCCCACTGGCGCAGAACATCAGTATCAGCCTGGAAGGTACTCCGGACACCAACGCTAACGGCACCAGCGCCGCCGTGCTGGCGCTCTCTGACGCCGCGGATACCGCTAAAGGGGTGGGCATTGAAGTCTTCTCTTCCCCTGACGGCTCAACGGAAGGCACTCAGCTGACCTTTGACAAGCAGAGCAAAACGGCGGTTTCGCAAGCCGACGAAAACGGTGATATTGCATTTAACTTTATTGCCGATCTGAAGAGCGATTCCTCACAGGATGTCACCGCCGGCAATATTAATGCCACGGCCAATATTGATATTGTGTACGAATAGAATGTCCTGATTGCCACTTTTCCAAGGGCAGCGTCCCCCTGCCCTTATTCTCATTCCTCGTGACCGGATCCTCAATTATGCAGTGTTATAAAGCGGCTTTTATCCTGAGCCTTCTCTTTTGCCCGTTCCTGGCGTCTGCCGCCGGGGTTGCCATTGCCGGCACTCGTGTCATTTATAATGAACAAAGCCATGAGGCAGACATCACGGTAAAAAACACCAATCCTCACGATCCGGTGCTTATTCAGAGCTGGGTAGACGATCTGGCTGATAATAATAAATCACCGTTTATCGTCACCCCGCCATTGTTCCGTCTGGATGCCGGAGACAGCAACGATCTGCGCGTGTTATTAACCTCGGCGCAACTGCCAAACGATCGGGAAAGTTTGTTCACCCTGAATATCAAAGTGATTCCCGCCAATACCGCGCCGGCTGGCGAGAACATTCTGCAATTTGCTATAAAGAATCAACTGAAGCTCATTTATCGCCCGGCAGGGCTCCCTGGCTCGGGGCTCGACGCGGCGCAGCACCTGCGCTGGCGGGTCAGCGGCAACCACCTGCAGGCGGAGAATGCCTCCCCCTATTATGTGACTATCACCACGCTCAGCTGCGCGGGCCAGAACCAGAAAACGCCGCTTGAGCGCAGCGTGATTGCTCCTCACAGCCGTGAAGAGTATTCCCTCCCCGGCGAGGCCTGCGCCCGCGAGGTGAGCTGGCGCATTCTGGATGACTTTGGCGCTGTGCAGACGTTTAGCGCCCCCGTTTCGGCGCACTAAGCGTCTGATGTCGCGATGCGCCACGGCCCGGCTCATACCGTTACCGTCGTCAGCCTCTCCATCCTGCTGGGCGGACAGAGCGCGCTCTTGCACGCCCAGGCGACCTTTAATATGGATCTGCTGGAGAAAAAAGACCATTTGCCGGCAGTGGATCTGCAACGCTTCAATCAGCAGGCGGGCCAGCCGCCAGGCGCCTATCCGGTGAGCTGGCAGGTCAACGGCGTCACGCTGGACGCCCGTAAGACCGTCACGTTTCGCCAGAACGATCGCGGACAGCTCACGCCCTGCCTTAAGCCGGAAGATCTGCTGCAGGCCGGAGTTAACCCGGCCGTGCTGTCCCAGGCGACCGGCGCAACGTCCCGCTCATGTCCCGAACTCAACGCGCTGCTGCCGGGCAGCACGGTCAATTTCGATTTTGCTCATCAGCGGCTGGTAATGACCATTCCTCAGACGCTGATGACGCACCGGGCGAGGGATAATGTTCCCTCTGCGCTGTGGGACGAAGGTATTAGCGCCTTTCAGAGTAACTATCGTTATTCAGGCGCCAGCCAGCGTACCCGCGAGGGCAGCACCGAGCGCGATAACTATCTGATGTTGAAAAGCGGCGTGAACGTCGGCGCCTGGCGCCTGCGCGCCAGCAATAGCCTGACCGCCAACAGCGATGATAAGCCCCAGTGGACGACCAGAGGCGCCTGGCTTGAGCGCGACCTCACGCGCTGGCAGAGTGAACTGACCCTCGGGGATACCTTCACGTCGGGCGATGTGTTTGACGCGGTACAGTTTCAGGGAATATCCCTCGCCTCCAGCGATGCGATGCTCCCGGACTCGCAGAAAGGTTTTGCCCCGACCATCCGCGGGATTGCCAGAACCAACGCCCAGGTCACGGTTCGGCAAAATGGCTACGTGCTGTATCAAACCTACGTCACCCCCGGCGCGTTCGTGATTGACGATCTTTATCCCACCGCCAGCAGCGGCAATCTTGAGGTTGCCGTCAAAGAGTCGGATGGCGAAATCCGCCGCTTCACCCAGCCGTATGCTTCGGTGACCAGCATGCAGCGCGAAGGCAGCCTGAAATACAACCTGGTCGCCGGGCGCTACCATAGCGACGATGCCAGCCAGCGACCGTTGATGATGCAGCTGTCGCTGATGCGCGGGTTCGCCCACAACCTGACGCTGTTTGGCGGACTGCAGAGCGCGGCGCAATACCATAACCTCTCGCTCGGCGCAGGACAGGGTTTGGGAGAAGCCGGGGCGCTCTCGCTGCAGCTGTTAAACGCCCGCGACCGGCACCAGCAGGATCCGATCGATGGCCGGGCCTGGCAGCTCCAGTACAGCAAAGGTTTTGATCGTCTCGGCACGCAGTTCACCTTCACCGGCTGGCGTTATTCGCATCAGCGCTATGCCACGCTGAGCGAGGCGTTTTCCAGCCCGGGTAGCGACGACGACCTGCAGGATAGCGACAACAAAAAAGCAACCCTGCAAATCACCGCCAGCCAGAGCCTGCCGTACGATATCACCCTCTATCTGAGTCTCGACCAGGACAGCTACTGGTCAGGGGGCGCCTCACAGCGTACCGCCAATATGGGGATCAGCAGCCAGGTTCACGGTATCGCGTGGTCGCTCAGCTACAGCGACTCCCGCAGCAGCCACGGTGACGAGGAGGATGACGAGCCGCATTCCGACAAAGTGGTGACATTGTCACTTTCCGTGCCGTTGAGCCACCTGCTGCCGGGGAGCTATGCCGGCTATACCCTGACCTCCTCCCGCCACAGCGTTGGCAGTCAGATGGTCAGCCTCAACGGCACATTGCTGGACAATCACGCGCTTAGCTACGCCGTCAGCCAAACCCGCGATCGGCAAAACGGGTCCAGCGGCAGCCTGACGGCCGGGTACAGCAGTGGAAGAGGCGATCTGAATCTCGGCTACAGCCACGATTCGCAGGCCGCTCGTCTGAACTACGGCGCCAGCGGGGGCATTCTGATTCACCGCCACGGGGTAGTCTTTACACCGGAAATGAATGGCGCTGTCGTCCTGATTGACGCCGGTGGCGCCGGGGGTGTGACCCTCGCCAACCAGAAAACCATCGCCACCAATGGTGACGGGTACGCCGTGCTGCCCTTCGCCACCGCCTATCACCGCAACGACGTCTCTCTCGACAGCCATTCGCTGCCGGAGAATGTGGATCTGGCCAACAGCACCGTGACGCTGGTCCCTACCAAAGACGCGGTGGTTCTGGCGCGCTTTCACACCCACTTTGGCTATAAGGCGCTGTTTACGCTGCAGTCGCGAGGACAACCGCTGCCCTTTGGCAGCGAAGTACGCGCCAAAGACACCAACAGCATCGTTGCCAGCGAGGGTCAGGTGTACCTGGCCGGCCTGGCGCCAAAAGGCACCCTTTATGCGCAATGGGGGCCGGGCCCTCAGCAGCGCTGTAGCGCCCGCTACGATCTCACCCCGACGCTGGCGCAGACCCCCCATCCACTCATTTTACAGCAGACGTTATCATGTCCTTTTTAACTCTCCTGCGTCGGGTCGCCATGACGCTGTTATTTATTCTGTTACCGGCCGCCAGCGGATGGGCCTGTACGCCAGTGTTTGTCCGCGGCCAGGCCTCCACCCTTCGGCTGAACGTGGGGCAGCTCACGGTTCCGGCTGACGCCAGACCCGGCACCCCGCTGTATCATAAAAGTTTCGCCTGGAACCGCCTTAGCGACGGCGGCGAACAGTGGATCCGCTGCGCGGACGATCCGCACGGGCTGTCACCGCTGCTGCTGGACAGTCTGCTGTCCGGGGGAGTGACGCGACCGACGGTTTATCAAACTAACCTCGCCGGCATTGGCGTTCGCGTATCGCTGCGCGCTATCGGCAGCTATGGCGGCTTTCCTGACCGGCCGACGCCCTCGCCGTTTAGCCAACGGGTGGACAATCCCGCCGCCTTGCCCGATGCGGTGTGGAAACTGGGCTATTTCCGCCTGACGATTGAGCTCATTAAAACCGGTCCCGCGGCGACGCCGGGCCAGCTTGAGTATCACAGCGAGCGCTTTTTAATGGCGGAGCATACCCCGCTGGCCGCGTTAGACTTAACCGGCAGGATCAGCACCGCGGGATGTTCAGTGAATGACGCCACGCCAGCCCTGATCAAGCTCCCTGCGGCGATGCTTGACCACTTCGGCGGCGTCGGCAAAACCACCGGCGACACCCCTTTCGCGCTGCAGCTGGATTGCAACAGCGCGGTCACGATTTCCCTGCGAGTTGACGGCGCGGAGCCCCTCTCCGCCCGGGGGCATGGCGTTCTGCGCAATGACGCCACCGACGATCGGGCGCAGGGTATTGGCGTGCAGTTGCTTTACCATCGTCAGCCGATCGTACTGAATCATGAGATGACGCTGGGCAGCGCGAGCGCGGGCCGGTTTTCCCTGCCGCTCACTGCCCGCTACTACCAGACACGTTCCCGGATCACCGCCGGTCAGGTGTCGGCCGTCGCGACCTATACCTTGCATTATGACTAGGCGATGGCGAACCGACGGATGAAGCGGATGAAGGAATTGCTCTGACCGGCGAATCGTAAGAGAATAGCGCCTACACGCGACGATCTGAGTACACGGGAGTTCATCATCAGCCATTCTCGTCGATTCCCCTTAGCCAGCAAAGTGGCGCTGGCAGGCGCGGCGCTCATCGCCGCTGGCATGCTGTTCAGCTGCACCAGTAAAGCCCCTAAATCCCTTGTCACGCCGCCGAACGCTGCCGCCGTCAAAGCCGGGCAGGCGCACCGGGAGCCGGTGCGCGGCGTGTGGCTCACCACCGTTTCGCGCCTTGACTGGCCGCCGGTCGGGTCGATTATCGCCAGCACGCCGGAGAGCCGCATCACGCAGCAGAAGCTGGCGCTGATCGCTAAACTCGATAACCTGCAGCGCCTGGGGATCAACACCGTCTTTTTCCAGGTGAAACCGGACGGTACGGCGCTCTGGCGGTCGGATATTCTGCCGTGGTCCGATATGCTGACCGGCAAAATCGGCGAATACCCTGGCTACGATCCGCTGCAGTTTATGCTGGATGAAGCGCACAAGCGCGGCATGAAGGTTCACGCGTGGTTTAACCCCTACCGCGTCTCGGTCAACACCAAACCGTCGACGATTGCCGAGCTGAACAACACCCTCACCCAGGTACCGGCCAGCGTGTTCGTCCTGCACCGTAACTGGATCCGCACCGCCAGCGATCGCTTTGTCCTCGATCCGGGCATTCCCGAAGCACGGGACTGGATCACCAGCATCGTCGCTGAAGTGGTGCAGAACTACCCGATTGACGGCGTGCAGTTCGATGACTATTTCTATACCGAAACCGCCTCTTCCCCGCTTAACGACAACGAGACTTTCCGCCGTTACGGGCAGGGCTATGCCTCGAAGGGCGACTGGCGGCGGCATAACACCCAGCAGCTCATAGCCCAGGTTTCCACCACCATCAAAAAGCTCAATCCGAACGTCGAGTTTGGCGTGAGCCCGGCCGGGGTGTGGCGCAACCGCTCCCACGATCCGGCGGGGTCCGATACCCGGGGCGCGGCCGCCTATGATGAGTCCTATGCCGATACCCGCAGCTGGGTGCAGCAGGGACTGCTCGACTACATCGCGCCGCAGATCTACTGGCCGTTTGCCCGCGATGCCGCGCGCTATGATGTGCTGGCCAACTGGTGGGCCGAGGTGGTTAAACCGACGCATACCCGGCTGTATATCGGCGTGGCGCTGTACAAGGTGGGTGAACCGTCCAAAAATGAGCCTGACTGGACGGTGGATGGCGGCGTGCCGGAGCTGAAAAAGCAGCTCGATCTCAATGAGACTCTGCCGCAGATCCAGGGCACCATCCTGTTCCGCGAAAACAACCTCAATCAGCCGCAAACCCGGCAGGCGGTTAACTATTTGCGCAGCCGCTGGGGGCAGCCGCAGAGCTAGCCGCCAGCCGGCTCTGCTATAGCGCCTGCAGCCCTTGCTGCAGGCGGGCGTGCAGCTTCAGCATGTTCTCTGTAATGGCCTGCCAGACGTGGCTGGAAAAGTCCGCCGGCAGCGTCCGGCGAGCGCTTTCGATTGCCTGCGGCACATGCCCGGCAAACTCCTGGAGGATCGCCAGCATCTGCTCCCGGGGAAAGTTCACCGCTTTGGCCGTCGCCAGAAAATGACGCGGATAGATGGCGTTAATCTCTGTTTTACGCCCTTTTGTGGCATTGAGCCCCATCGACAGCTTCAGATCGCGCAGATGCAGTCCCGTGCCGCCCAGCACCGGAAACGCCGAAATAATGTCGTAGAACGGTGTTAAGCGGTAGCTGCCGCCGGGCAACAGGTAAATTGAGAAGTTTTTTGCGTGACCGTCCGTCGCCCCTGTCAGCCACTGGAAGACCATGAACTTCATAAAGTCATAGCGATCTTTCAGCGCTTCACTCGAGCCCAGCAGAAAGGTCATGATCGCGGCGATACCCGGCCCGCCGTCAGACTCATATTTCATCGCTGAAGGAAGACCAAAAGCCTGACACAGATCCTCCTGCGGCAGACGCAGCAGCACCCGTCCCTCCTGCGCCCAGCGCCGGTCGAAGCGGGTTACCGCCAGGGCGCGGATCCGCGGAGTGGTGATGATCTCCGCTTCCGGCACCGCCAGGCCCAGTTCTCTGGCCAGCGCCAGGCACAGATACTCATTATCCACGCTTTCACGCAGATCCAGCGTCGCATTGGGCTGCTTTATCTCGCCGATGGGCAGCTTAATGATATGCGTGGTCGGCGTGGCGCCCTGCGGAATACACCACTGCTCGCCCATCCGCAGCAGCGCCGTTTTCTCCTGGGCGCCGGCCACCGAGATACGGAAATCGTCCTGGCCGGTAATCATCCCGAGGGGGATATCCGACTGGTAAGCGGTCAGCAAAGCGGTGAGCTGCGCCTCGTCCAGCGTCTGCCAGCGTAATCCTTCCAGGTGCGCCTCTTCCCCCGGCGGCAGGAGGGTCACCGCCCCTACGCTATCCCGCCCGACTTCGGCCAGCAGATCGAACGGCTGCTTCGAGCGCGCCTGATAGCGCCTGACGATCCGGTCGCGGACCTGCGGGCTGTCGGGCAGCAGGTTATCAAAATAGTGATACACCGCGTCGGCAGTGATATTGCCATACTGCAGCGGCAGTGAGAGGGAGAGCGGTCTGGCGCGCGGGCTGCGCAGCCACTCTTCGTCATAGCGAAAACTGTGCGCCCCGGTAGCCTGGCGGGTTAAGGTTCCCACGCGCACATTGTTCATCCAGGTGGTAAGCGTCGCCATTACCAGTCAAGGTCCGTGTTGTTATCGGGAGCCGGCGCCGTCTCAGCAGCTTTGGCGTTCAGCATCATCACCACCCCCAGCGACTGGAGGATCTTAAACAGCGTGGTTAAGGTGGTTTTGTCGGGGTGATTTTCAAAATTGGACAGCGTGGCCTGCTTAATGCCGATCCGCCTGGCCAGCGCATCCTGGGTCCAGTGGTTCTGCTGGCGCAGCAGCTTCAGGTAATTGGCCAGCTGCACGGGACTGTATATCTGCGGGGAATTCATCGCCTTGTTCCTCACCATCATTTATCCCCCTGTCGGGATAAAATTGGTTTTATACCCTATAGGGGATAATGTCAAGGATATCCCCTGGTGGGGATAGGAGAATAATTATCCTTGTGTGGGGATAAAACAGGAAGGATGATCGCCGGAGCCATCTGTACATGCCCGGTGGCGGCTGCGCCTTACCGGGCCTACGGGCTGTCTCTGCCCGCTCCGTAACGATCCAGGCCGGGCAAGCGCAGCGCCGCCTGGCAGCGGGCAGCCGCGCTAGCTGCCGCGGTAGGTCGACCACCCGCCCGGGGCGATGAGAAACGGCAGATGGAAATGGTCCTCTGCCGCCTCGCCGATGACAAAATCAATCTGCGCCCGGGTAAAGACGCTCTCGCGCCCGGCGCGGGCAAACCACGCCCCGGTTTCCGCTGTTAAGCAATAGTGCCCCGCCGGCAGCGGCGCGGCGCTAAAGGTGGCGATACGCCCCTGGGCGTTGGTCACCAGGTTCGCCAGCGTCTCGCCCTCCCGGCTCAGGCTGACCGTTACGCCTTCTGCCGGCGTACCGGTGGAAATATCCAGAATATGGGTGCTCAGGGTACTCATTCGCCAATCACTCCTTCCAGTCTTAACATCGTAATCTCTCGCAGCTGGGCAAGCGCCTCGGCCACTTCTTCGTCGGCGGTATGCTGCAGCCGGCGCGTCAACGCCTGCAACATCTCTTCGCCGCTGCGCCCTTTGGCGCGGATTAAAAACACCCGGCCAAAGCGGGCTTCGTAGCGGGCATTCCCCTCCCGCAGGGCCTGCGCGAGCCGCTCATTCTCGCTGTCCACCGACGACTGCTCCTGGCGCGACAGCGCCGCATGCGCATGGCTGCCGGTCGGCTTCTCACCGATCCGCGGATGGGCGCTGAGCGCCGCGTTCAGCTCATCCTCTCCCCAGTTAGCCATCGCCTTACGGGCGGCCTGCAGCAGCGCATGGCGGCTGGCGAAAGGTCGTAAGCTCACCAGCATCTCGCCCCAGGCCGGGATCGCCACGCAAGGGGCCAGCAGCCCCGCCGCCTCATCTTTGCTCTGGCTGTTAAACTGACTCAGCGCGATCATCCTGACTCCTTAACGATTTCGTCGCCGCCTGCTCCTGCGGCAGAATAAGGTTCAGCGCTATCGCTACCAGCCCACCGCTGGTGGCCGCCGAACCGAACAGATCGCCGACCATCGGCGGAAAATGGCTGAGAAACGCCGGCACCGACTCCACGCCAAGACCCGCGCCAAACGCCAGCCCCACGATCAGCACATCGCGACGGCTCAGCGGGGTCTGGGTAATAATCCGGATCCCGGCCGCCACCACGCAGCCAAACATCACCATCGTGGCGCCCCCCAGCACCGGCGCCGGGATCTGCCGCAGCAGTTCGCCCACCGGGGGGAACAGCCCGAGCAGGATCAGAATCACGCCAATGTAGCGTCCGACATAGCGGCTGGCCCCCCCGGTCATCGGGATCACGCCGTTGTTCTGCGCGAAGGTGGTGTTCGGAAAAGCACAGAGCATGGCCGCCACCATACAGCTGACGCCATCCGCCAGGATACCGCCCTTCAGCCGGTTACGGAAAGCGCGATCGTCAACATACTGTTGCTAAATCAGCGAGTTGGCCGTCAGATCGCCCACCGCCTCCAGAATACAGACCAGCGACACCAGGGCGACCGGCAGAAATATCGCGCTGTTAAACTGAAAGCCGAACGGAAACAGCGTCGGCAGGCGAAACAGAGTGTCGCCCAGGCTGTGAAGATGGAACTGACCGCTCAGCCCCGCTGCGATGCAGCCCACGGCAATGCCCACCACCACCGAGGAGAGCCGCAGCCAGCGGTTTTTGGCGCAGATCAGCAGGACGATAACCCCGAGGGTGCCCGCCCCGAGCGCGATATTGCTCATGCTGGCGAAATCCTCGGCCTTTTCCCCACCGCACCAGTTGATGACGCTGACCTTGATCAGGCTGATGCCGATCAGCGCAATCACGCTGCCGGTAATGATGGGAGTAAAGATTTTCTTCAGCGGTTCGATAAAGCGGCTGACAATCACCGGCACCAGAGCGGCGACAAAGTTAACGCCAAACAGCATCGCCATCATATCCTGCGGCCCGCCGCCCTGGGCTTTTACCCACATCCCTCCGGCCACCGTCACGCCGAGGAAGGCAAAACTGGTGCCCTGCATGCAGATCATCCCGGCGCCGATGCCCCATACCCGATTGGACTGCAGAAAAGTGCCAATGCCCGAGGCCAGCAGCGACATACTGATGAGATACGGCAGCCAGTCGCCAAGCCCGAGGGTAGCGCCGATAATCAGCGGCGGCGTGATGATCCCCACCAGGCCCGCCAGCACATGCTGGAGAGCGCTGAAAAAGGCCGGAAGCGGTGGGATCCGCTGTTCAAGGCCGTAAAGCAGGCCACTGTGATGTTCGTCAGACATAGTGATATCCCGTAGCAAAGAGAAGTGCATGGGCTAGTGCACAAAGCAGGCCAGAGACGACAAAAGGGCACCAATAAATTTATTATCACTCCAAAATCATCAACTTAGATTACGCTCGTGATGCATCACTCCTCTTCACTGCTGAACCAGGCGCCTGAAACGATAGATTCTTAATGCAACATACAGAAACTTTTGATTCATAAAAAGGCAACCAATACCTCATATTGCACCGATGCGGTGCGTCATGAGCCATCGCTGTGCCTCAGGCAGGCGGTTTTCCTCCCTCCGGCGAACTGGTACGCAAATTGCTGTAGTCAGTCACAACATCGGGAGAAGGAGAAAAAAATGAAAGCAATCGTGATTGGCGCCGGCATCGGCGGTTTAAGCGCGGCAGTGGCGCTCAAACAGTCGGGGATCGACTGCGACGTCTATGAAGCGGTGAAAGAGATCAAACCGGTCGGCGCAGCGATTTCCGTGTGGCCCAACGGCGTGAAGTGCATGGCCCACCTCGGCATGGGCGACATCATGGAGACCTTCGGCGGGCCGCTGCGCCGGATGGCGTATCGTGATTTCCGCAGCGGCGAGAACATGACCCAGTTCAGTCTCGCCCCGCTGATCGAACGCACCGGCAGCCGCCCCTGCCCGGTCTCCCGGGCAGAACTGCAGCGGGAAATGCTGGATTACTGGGGACGGGACAGCGTGCAGTTCGGCAAACGCGTCACCCGCTGTGAAGAAGACGCCGACGGCGTGACGGTATGGTTTACCGACGGCAGCAGCGCCAGCGGCGATCTGCTGATTGCCGCCGACGGCAGCCATTCCGCACTGCGTCCGTGGGTGCTGGGCTTTACCCCGCAGCGCCGCTACGCCGGCTACGTCAACTGGAACGGTCTGGTGGAGATAGATGAAGCGCTGGCGCCCGGCGATCAGTGGACCACCTTTGTCGGCGAAGGCAAGCGCGTCTCGCTGATGCCGGTCTCCGCCGGCCGGTTCTACTTTTTCTTTGATGTGCCGCTGCCGGCGGGTCTGGCGGAGGATCGTGACACCCTGCGCGCTGACCTCAGCCGCTACTTTGCCGGCTGGGCGCCGCCGGTGCAGAAGCTGATCGCCGCCCTCGACCCGCAGACTACCAACCGCATTGAAATCCATGATATCGAACCTTTCAGCCGCCTGGTGCGCGGCCGCGTCGCGCTGCTCGGCGATGCCGGACACAGCACCACCCCGGATATTGGCCAGGGAGGCTGCGCGGCGATGGAAGATGCAGTGGTGCTGGGCGCCGTTTTCCGCCAGACCCGAGATATTGCGGCCGCCCTGCGCGAGTATGAAGCCCAGCGCTGCGACCGGGTTCGTGACCTGGTGCTGAAGGCGCGCAAGCGGTGCGATATTACCCACGGGAAGGATATGCAGCTCACCGAAGCCTGGTACCAGGAGCTGCGTGAGGAGACCGGGGAGCGCATTATCAACGGCATGTGCGACACCATCCTCAGCGGGCCGCTGGGCTGACCGTCGCCATGGATTCGATCACCGCACTCAGCGTCTGAATGGCCATTTGCGCGGGCCGCGAAAGCTGACGCGAGGGCGCAGTACACAGCGCCAGGGTCAGCGGTCGCAACAGCGTACTGCGCAGCGGGACAAAGGCCAGCTGTCCACGCTGGACCTCGTCCAGCACGTCGAGCAGGCTAAGGAGCGTCACGCCGCTGCCGCGTAGCACCAACGACTTGATAAGCCGGATATCATTGCAGCTGATGGTATTCTCCGGCGCAAAGTCATGGTGGCGATAGAGGAGCGCCACCCGCTCATGGACGATCAGCGGCGCGCCGGGCACGATATGCCGCTCCAGGCTGAGCTCGCCCAAAGACAGCGCCTTCGCCCCCGCCAGGGGATGGTCCGGACGCATCACAATCCCCACCTCCAGTTCGGCAAAGGCCAGCACGCTGAGTCCAGCCTGCCCCTGCGGATCGAGGATCAGGCCGACGTCCAGGTCCGCCTGACGCACTTTCTGGCTGACGGTGTGGCTGTCAGCCACCTGCAGATCCAGCTCCAGCCACGGCCAGCTGGCGATGATCTCCGCCAGCGCGGCGGCGAAGCCCCCTTCCGCCAGCGCCTGTACCATGCCAACGCTGACGCTCCCGCGCTTCATCCCCTGCAGCTCATCAAATTTCTGTCGGGTCTGACGAAACTCCTTCTGCCAGCGCAGCAGATTGTCATACAGCAGTTCACCGGCGGTGGTCATCCGCAGTCCCTCCGGCAGGCGCTCGAACAGCGGGGTACCGAAGGCCTCCTCGGCCTGCAGGATCTGGCGGTTAATTGCCGAGGCGGAGATATGCAGCTGCTCGGCGGCCCGGCGCAGACTGCCGCAGCGGGCCACGGCGATGAAATAGTGCGCGAAACGGGAAAATGGACTCATGGCGCCCCTGTACTCTTTTTTGCAACAGCAGAGTGAATTAATGGTGATGGATGTGAACACCCTAATATGACAACAATAATCTCACAACAATAAAACAATCACCGATGTGAGCAGGAAGAGAAATCATGAAGACAACCACCCCCACGCCCCCCGCCCATTGCACCTTTGACCCGGAAGACTGGCTGCGGCTGGCCCGCTGCTGGCACCCGGTGGCCCGCGCCTGCGATATTGCCGGCGCCCCGGTGAAAGCCACCTTGTTGGACGAACAGCTGGTTATCTATCGTATTAAAGGCCAGGTGGTGGTCGCCCGCGACGTCTGCCCGCACCGCGGGGTGCCGCTGACCCTGGGATTTCATGAAGAGGAAGGTATCGTCTGCCCCTATCATGGCCTGCGTTTTGGCGAGGATGGCCGCTGCAACCGTATCCCCTCCAGTCCGGGGCAACCCATTCCGGCCAAACTGCATCTCACCAGCTTCGCCGTGGAGGAGCGCTACGGGCTGATCTGGACCTGCCTGGCCTGCGATCCGGACAATCCCCCGCCGTTACCGACCATGCCGCACTGGGACGACGCCGGCTTTCAGCAAATCAACTGCCCGGCCTTCGAGGTAAAGGGATTTGCCGGCCGCCAGGTCGAAGGCTTTCTCGATGTCGCCCACTTCGCGTGGATCCACACCGACACCTTCGCCGATTCGGACAACCAGCAGGTGCCGGACTATACCCCGCAGGAGACGCCGTTCGGCTTTGTTGCCGACTACTGGAGCTCGGTGGGCAATTACCCGGCCAGCTCTGATTTCCGCGCGCCGGAAGGGTTCCAGTGGCTGCGTCACTTTGAAATGCATCTGCCGTTCACCGCTACGCTGACCATCCATTTTCCCGCCGACGCCAGGCTGGTGATCATGAACGCCGCCTCGCCGGTGTCGTCCCGGGTGACGCGGATGTTTGCCCCTATTGCCCGCAACTTCGATCTGCACGTGCCGGTGGAAGACGTACATGCGTTCAACCTGCGGGTATTTGAAGAGGACCGCCTGATGGTCGAGACCCAGCGTCCGGAACGGTTGCCGCTGGATCTGACCCTGGAGGCGCATATTCCGGCGGACCGCAGCTCTATCGCCTACCGGCGCGGGCTGAAGAAGATGGGCTTTGGCGATTTCTTTCTGGTATGAGTGGAGGTCATATGCGCGACATACTCCCGGTGGTGGTCGATGGCCTGTGGCGCCAGGGCGCGAAAAACCTGGCCGTTAGTCTGGTGAGCGCCGAGGGGCAACCGCTGCCGGCGTGGACGCCCGGCGCCCATATCGATCTCCATCTTCCCTGCGGGCTGATCCGTCAGTACTCCCTGACCGGCAGCCCGGCCGAACGGGATCGCTATCTGCTCTGCATCGCCCGCGAGTCGCAGTCTCGCGGTGGCTCCCGTTATATTCATGACACCCTGCGCCCGGGACAGCCATTGATGATCTCTGCCCCGCGCAACCACTTTCCGCTGCACGAGGGCGGCCATGTGGTGCTTCTCGCCGCCGGGATCGGGATTACGCCGCTGCTGGCGATGGCCCACGCCCGGGCGGCGTCCGGCGCCAGCTTTACGCTGCACTATTACGTTAGCCGTGCGCAGGAGGCCGCCTTCACCACCGAGATCGCCCGCCAGCTAGCGGGTGGAATCTGCCAGATCCACTGCTCAGACGAGGGGCAGAGTCCGCGCCAGCGGCTGGCGCAGGATCTGGGGGCTCCGGACGCCGACACCCGGGTCTACTTCTGCGGTCCGCCCGGATTTATGGCCCGGGTTCGCGATACCGCACGGGCGGCCGGATGGGAGGAGGCGCAATTGCACAGCGAAGCGTTCCAGCCGCCCGCCCCGACGGCGGCGTCGGCGGCGGACGGAACCTTCACCATCACCCTCACCTCCACCGGGGAGCGCTGGCCGGTGCCGGGGGACAAAACCATCGCCCAGGTGCTGCAGGAGCATGGCGTCGCGGTGCCGCTCTCCTGCGAGATGGGGATCTGCGGCGCCTGCCTGACGCCGGTACGCGAGGGAACCGTCGACCACCGGGATACCGTGCAGTCGGAGGCGGAAAAACAGGCCGCAGAACAGCATATTGCGCTGTGCTGCTCCCGCAGCCTGTCGGCCAATTTAGTTATCGATCTCGCGGGATAAGCGGCCCGTCACCGGCTGGTCGGCGCGGGCGACCGGTTTCACCCGTACGGCGGCGAAGACAATCACCATCGCGCTCAACAGCAGCAGACCGCTGCCGGTGAAGACGCCGCTGGCGCCGTGCAAATCAAACACCGCCCCGCCGCCGGCGGCCCCGGCGCTGATGGCCAGCTGAATAGAGGC
>OGGW01001270.1_pt1 | contig 19950 bp, 18 predicted proteins | sample 1571291 | NCBI WGS metagenome assembly OGGW01 (sample SAMEA2582028, study PRJEB24529) | metagenome | biome: Human gut stool | place: China | collected 2011 | reverse complement strand
TCTCCAGTCTCACGTTCTTCTCGTCATTGGGGTCCCGCGGCAGCAGCAGCCGCTTCAGCTCCTCCTGCAAGCGCTCCATATCCCCCTTCGCCCCAGCCAGCTCCTCCTGTGCCAAAGCCCGCAGCTCCGAGTCAGACAGCATCTCCTCCGCCTCCCGGGCGGTGTCCTGCGCCCGCAGATACGCCTGCCAGCATTCCACCACCGGCGTCAGCTCCTTCTGCTCCCGGCGCAGCGCCGTCAGCTTCTCCCGGTCCGCATACACCGCCGGGTCCGCCAGCTGCTGCTCCACCTCTGTCAAATGCGCCGCAAGGGCGCTCAGCTTCTCCTGCATGGCCCGTCCTCAGTCGTTCTCCAGCAGGCGGCGCACATTCTGGATAAAGTCGTTCCGCCAGAACTCATACCCCTCGCTGTCCGGCCGCAGCGACACCGCCAGCCGGTGGGCCTGCCCGGTATACATATCCATCTGGTCATAGACCTCCTCGCTGCGCTGGGTGGTGCTCCGCGTGACCACGTAGGCCACGTTTTCCATCTCCAGTCCCCGCCGCTTCAGCAGCGCGCGAATGGGGCTGGCGCACCGCCCCGCCCACACCGGACTGCCCACGATCACCAGTTTGTACGCGCCCAGCGGCTTCTCCGTCTCAAAGGGCTGCAGGGGCCGGGTGGACGTCTTCATGGCGTCCATACCACAGCGCATATACCCCCGCCAGCCGCTGCGGTCGCAGTCGTCGGTGATGGCCGTGATCTCCGCCCCCAGCGCCTCGGCGATCTCCTTGACCGCCCGGCGGGTATGCCCGGTCCGGGAATAGTAAATGCACAAAATATCACTCATGTTATCGCTCCTCCTGTTCCTCGGCATGCAAGCTCAGTTCTTCCCAGCGCTCCATCTCCTGCTCCAGCCGCTTCTGCACATCCTGCTGCTCCTGATACAGCGCGTTCAGCTTCTCCGCGTCGCAGGCATTCTCCGCCATTTCCGCCTCCAGCCGCGCGCTGTCCGCCTCCAGCCTGGCGATAGCCGTCTCGCAGATGGTCAGCTGCTTTTTCGCCGCCTGCTGGGCCCGGTTGCCCCGGCTGCCGTTCTTTTTCGGCGCAGTGGACTGTACCTGTACCGCGGCCGCCGCGGCGGCGTGCTCCTCCTCCTTGGCCTGCCGGTACTGTGCAAAGCCCATGGGATAGTCCGTGATGACGCCCCCGGCCAGCTCCCACACACGGGTGGCGAACCGGTTGATGAAATACCGGTCGTGGCTCACGAACAGCAGCGTCCCGTCGAAGGCCTCCACCGCCTGCTCCAGCCACTCCCGCGAGTCGATATCCAGATGGTTCGTCGGCTCGTCCAGTATCAGCAGATTGATGCTCTCGTCCATCAGCATGCACAGCCGCAGGCGGCTCAGCTCGCCGCCGGACAGCACGCTGACGCTCTTGAACACATCCTCTCCGGTGAACTGATACGCCGCCAGCCGGTTCCGCGCCGACTGCGGCGTGATGTCCAGCTCATAGAGCATCGTGTCCAGTATGGACCTCTCCGGGTGCTCGAAGTGTATCACCTGCGGCAGATACGCCGCCTTCACCGCCGGCCCCAGCCGTATAACGCCGCTGTCCGGGCGTTCGCTGCCGGTCAGCATATTCAGCAGCGTGGTCTTTCCCGTGCCGTTCTCGCCCAGCAGGGCGATGCGCTCGCCCCCCTCGCACCGCAGATACACATCCTCAAACAGCCGCTTCTCGCCGAAGGCCTTACTGACGCCCTTGATCTGCAATACCTCGTCGCCCTTGAACTCCCGGCTCTGGAAGCGCGCCTCCAGCTTCCGCGCCTTCGTGGGCTTCGCCGTGGTCCGCATACGCTCGATGCGCTTCTCCATGCTGAAGGCCCGCTTGTGCAGCGCGTCGTTGCCCATGAAGGCCCACAGGTGCATCTGCTCCGCCGCCTTTTCCAGCTGCGCGATCTTCGCCTGCTCCTTCAGGTACTGCTTCATGCGCTCCTGATACCGCCGTTCCTTCTCGATGGCATAAAAGCTGTAATTTCCGCTGTAAAACTCCGCTTTTCCGTCCTGTATCTCGATGATCCGCGTCACGGTCCGGTCCAGGAAATACCGGTCATGGCTGATGGTCAGCACCGTGCCCCGGAACCTCCGCAGATACCCCTCCAGCCACTCCGTGGCCTGCAGGTCCAGATGGTTCGTGGGCTCGTCCAGCAGCAGGATGTCCGTATCCTCCAGAATGAGCCGTCCCAGGTTCACCCGGGTCTTCTCTCCGCCGGACAAACACGCGAATTCCCGCTGCCGCATTTCCCTCGGGATGCTCAGGCCGTTGGCCACCTTGTTCACCGCCGTCTCCGTGTCCCAGCCGCCCAGTCCCTCGAATTTGGCGTTCAGCTCGCCGTACCGCCGCAGCGTATCCGCGCCGCTGTCGCCCTGCTCCATCCGCAGGGCCAGCGCATCCATCTCGTCCTTCATCCGAAACATCCGCGCGAAGGCCGTCTGCAAAACGTCCTCCACCGTGTACCCCTCCGGATACACGGGGATCTGCGAGATCAGTCCCACCCGCCGGCCAGCGGCGATCTGTACCTCGCCCTCGTCCGGCTCCAGATCCCCGGTGAGCATACGGAACACCGTGGTCTTTCCGGCGCCGTTCCGCCCCAGCAGTCCCACGCGCTCCCCGCTGTCCACCTGAAAGCTCAGTCCGTCCAGTATTCTCTTTTCCAGATCAAAGGACTTCACCAGCCCTGTAACGCGAATGTCGACCATTTACTCTTTCTCTAATTCCTTTACGATGTTCTCAAAATGCATGGCGCGGGACGCCTTCACCAGCACCGCCGTCCCCGGCGTGAACCGCGCCCGTACAGCGGGCATGGCTTCCTCCACGCCGGCGAACCACTGCGCCTCCGGATCTGTCTCGGTCAGGGCCTTCATCTTCTCCCCCACCGCCACGGTCTCGATGCCCAACTCCCGGCACAGCGTCCCCATATCCCGGTGGGCCTGGGCCGTCAGCGCGCCCAACTCACCCATGTCGCCCAGCACCGCCAGGCGCTTTTTCTGCCGGCTGGCAGCCAGCATACGGATGCCCTCCGCCATGGACTGCGGATTGGCGTTGTAGCAGTCGTCGATGACCAGCCGATCCCCGTCCATACGGATCAGGTGCATCCGGCTCCCTACCGGCGCATAGGCCGCCGTCCCCGCGGCGATCTCCGCCGCCGTCAGGCCCAGCCGTTCGCCGATGGCTGCCGCCATGGCCATGGGATAGACCATGTGCCGCCCCGGCGCCGCCGTCTCCAGCCGATAGGCCGCCCGTCCCGTGGTCACGGTGCAGGCCATGCCCTCCAGCCCCCGGTCGTCGATGTCCGTAACGCGGACATCGCAGTGCTCGCCCTCGCCGCAGCGCAGGATGATCTGTGGCAGCGTCACCGTGTTCAGCAGCTCGTCGTCGCCGTTGAGCACCGCGACGCCCTCCGGGGTCAGATTTTCAAATATCTCACACTTGGCCTGCAAAATGCCCTGCCGTGTGTTGCCCAGATTTTCGATGTGGGCGTCGCCCACGTTGGTGATAACGGCGATATCCGGCCGTACCATCTCGCCCAGATACCGTATCTCCCCAAAGTGGTTCATGCCCGTCTCGATCACCGCCGCCTCGTGCTCCGGCATGAGCCGCAGCAGCGTCAGCGGCGCGCCGATGTCGTTGTTGAGGTTCCCCTCCGTCCGCAGCGTCTCGTATTTCTGCGTCAGCACTGCGGCGATCATCTCCTTGGTGGTCGTCTTGCCCACGGAGCCGGTCACCTGTACCACCGGCAGCCGGAACTGCCCCCGGTACCAGGCGGCCAGCGCCTTCAGCGCCAGCCGCGTGTCGGGCACCTGAATGTAAAACTTCCCCGGCAGCAGCGCCTCCGGCGTCTTTGCCGTCAGGCATCCCGCCGCCCCGGCCTCCAGCGCCTTTTCGATATAGGCGTGGCCGTCGAAGCGTTCCCCCACCAGAGGGATGAACAGCGCTTCCTGCGGCACGCGGCGGCTGTCGGTGGTCACGTCGCGCACCGCCGCGCCGCTGCTCTGCAACACCGTGCCGCCCACCGCGGCGCAGATGGTCTGTACCGTCAGCGGCATCATGCCCGCGCCGCCTTTCGCGCCGCCAGCGACAGCTCCACGATCTTCTCGCACAATTCGCCGTAGTTCAGTCCCACCTGCGCCGCCTCCTGGGGCACCAGACTGGTAGGCGTCATGCCCGGCAGGGTGTTGATCTCCAGGCACCATGCCTGACCGTTCTCGTCCAGAATGAAGTCGGCGCGGGAGTACACGTCCAGCCCCAGCCCCCGGTGGAGCGTCAGAGCCATCTCGCCCACCTGCCGCCATTCCTCGTCGGTGATGGGGGCGGGGCACAGCTCCACCGCGCCGTCCTTCTGGTACTTGCACACATAGTCGAAATACTCCCCCTTGGGGATGACCTCCACGGCGGGGAGATACGTGTCCCCCAGCACGGCGATCTGAATTTCGCGCCCCTTGATCTTCTTCTCCACCACCACGTGGTCGCCGTAGCGCAGCAGGCTGCGGAGAGCCGTCTCCAGCTGCGCCTTGGTGTCGGGCAGCTCCACGCCGCTGACGATCTTCACGGCGCAGGGCACCTCCAGCTCCTCCACCAGACGGGGGATGTCCGCCTCGGTGTAGTGCACGTCATGCCACGGCGCGGTGCGAACGCCCAGCGAGTCCATCATGCGCTTGGTGATGGATTTATCCATCGCCATGCCGCTGCCCAGATAGCCGGACCCGGTGTAGGGCACGCCCAGCAGGTCCAGCGTGGCCTGTATGCGGCCGTCCTCGCCGCAGCTTCCGTGCAGCGCCAGAAATACCACGTCCGCCATGCGGCACACGGTCAGCACGTCCTTGCCCAGCAGGCTGGGGCTCTGGTCCCTCCGGCTGCGGCGCACCGCCTCCAGGTCCGGTTCCACGCGCTCCACCCGGCTCTGGCCGCACAGGCCGTCCGGCGCGTCAAAGATATCCTCCAACGCGCCCTCGTAGTCCTCCAACCCCAAAAACATATCCACCAGAATGGCCTTGTGTCCCCTCTCCCGCAGCGCCCTGCACACGCCGGTGCCGCTGGTCAGCGCCACCTGGCGCTCTGTGGACAGTCCGCCCGCCAATACCACGATCTTCATAAGCGTACCCTCGCTTTCAGGCGGCACAGCGAAAAACGGCTCTGTGCCCCCATGATTTGATATATTATTATAGCACAGCGCCCCGCTGATTACAACCGATTTTGCCCGCCGGTGTGTAAACAAACAAAGAACGCCCCGGCACAGCCGCGGCGTTCTTTTGTTGTCTTTCCTATCGCAGCCAGTCGGGCTTCGCCCGCCCGTGTACGCCGGACACCAGCCCCATACAGGCAAACAGCATCACCAGCGATGAGCCGCCATAGCTGATGAAGGGCAGCGTCAGTCCGATGACCGGCATCACGAACAGGCACATACCCACATTGATGATGACCTGAAAGATAATGACACTGGCCACGCCGATGCAGGCATAGCCCTCCAGCCGGGTCTTGGCGTGCCGCGCCACATACAGGCACCGCAGTATAATGGCCGTCAGCAGCGCCAGCGTCAGCAGGCAGCCCACCAGCCCCAGCTCCTCACCGATCACGGAGAAAATAAAATCCGTGTGCCGGTGCGGCAGGCTGGACGCCGCCTCGCTTTGGGTCTGCGTGCCGCGAAACAGCCCCTGCCCGAATATCCTTCCGCCGCCCAGTGTCAGCAGGCTCCGGGTCTGCTGCCAGCCGGTGTTCAGCGGGTCATAGCTGTGGTCGAACAGGACGATGAACCGGTTTTTCATGTAGGTATCCAGCAGGTCCAGGTCCCACATGGCGTAGAACAGCAGTCCCGCCGCGCCGCCGCCGATCAGGAACCACCGCAGCGCCACCCCCGCCACAAAACACATACACGCGAAGATAAACAGGAACACCAGCGCACTGCCCATGTCGGAGGATATCTTGTAGTACAGCGCAAAGATCACACCGAAGTGTGCCGCCAGCATGACGATGGAGGAAATGGACCGCAGGTCCCGGTTCTCCTTCAGCCACGAGAGCTGTTTCGCCAGCACGATAATAAACGTCAGCTTCACGATCTCCGCCGGCTGCACCTTCACCGGCAGGAACGGGAACTCCAGCCATGCCTTGTTGCCGGTATCCCCGGCAATGCCGAGGGGCGTTGCCAGCAGCAGGATGAACACCACGCCCACCAGGAATATCCACTTCCAGTACTTCGCCAGCTCGTTCAGGTCCACCTGCGACACCACGATATACAGCACCGCCCCGATGCACAGCGCCGCCGCCTGTACCAGCACCAGCTTGCTGGTGTGCATATAGTGTGTGGCGCTGGCGATCATCAGTATGCCGAACAGCGACGTGCCGATGCACAGCGCCAGCAGGACCAGATCGGCCTGTCGGAACACGTCGTTAAAAAGCTCCCGTATCCGTCGCAGCATGGCGGCACCTCCCTTCCCTCGCATTTCCCCCCGCACGGCGCGCATATCCGTTCCTCTGCGGCCGCATACAGCGCATCAAGCCCGCAAAAAGCGAAAGAGAATGTATAGCAAACGTATCGTAAATGTATCATGAATGTACCATAAGTGTACAGCGAAAGCGCACAAAAAGCACGCGCTTTTCCGGCGTGTCAAACGCCGGTCCCACATAGTGTACCACGATTTCCCCGCCCTGTAAACCACCGGTTTTCTATCAAAAATGTTACTGTTTCCGCCCGCTGCTTTCACAGCCCAGCCACCGTTTTCACAGCCCGGCCACCAACAGTGCTATCACCGAAAGGCCCCCCACCGCCAGCGCATAGGGCGTTGCCGCCCGTATGGTGGTCAGGTTGGAAACGCCCGATCCGGCGGTGGTCATCAGCACCGCGTCCGCATAGAAGCACAGACTATATCCCAGGGTAACGCCACTCATCACCGCGGCGATCATCAGCGGCGCAGCCACCCCGGCAGCCAGCCCCATCGGGATGAACACAGGAATAGCGATGGTCATTACCGCCCAGCAGCCACCTACGGCAAATACGGTCAATCCCACCAGCACAAACGCCAGCGGCGCGATCAGGCAGCGGGGCACCGCCCCTCCGATACCGTTGATGAGAATATCAAACAACCCCAATGTACGGTTGGCGTCGCTGAGCATCAGGCCAAAGCCCACCATGACAGCGATAGTAGTCATACCCTTAACACCGGAAAAGAATCGGGCAAAGTATTCTCCCACCGTCATACGCTTCTGTATCACATACAGCAAGAACTGCACCACCAGACACACGATGATACCGTGGAGCAAATCATTGTCAAACAGCACCGTGCCGCCCACCAGCGCCGCCAGCGGGACAACAGCGTTCCAAGCCGAGGAGACATTGTGCTCATCCACCTCGTCAATGTCCACCAGCTTCTCGCCCTTCTCGCCCGGCTCAAAGGCTGCGCCGCCGGAGGCCACCCGGTGATACGCCTGACGAAGCATGCCCACTTTCGGAAACCAGCCCAACGCCAGCAGCAGACTTACCAGCATCATCGCCAGCGGATAAAACATGAAGGGCACCGCCTGAAGGTAATCCGTGAAGCCCAAGTCGAAGTCGGAGATCAGGCCCACGCTGAATGCCGTCCAGCTGGTAAAGGGCACCGTCACGCACAGGCAGCAGGCCATAATGTTGGTCTGCATCGCCAGGTGCTCCCGGGGCAGACGGTTTTTATCGGAGACACCCCGCAGGCAGATGGTGGTAGTCAGGGCATTCAGATACTCGTCCACGAACATGATCACAGACAGCAGCCACGCCAGCAGCAGCGTTTTGCGGGGCGTGTTGGCCGCCTTCGCCAGCAGATCCCGGAAGCCCATGAGCCCGCCGGAGGCCTGAAACAGCGAGATCATTCCGCCAAAGCCCAGAATACTGCACAGTGCAAACTGATAGGAGCTGTTGCCCAGTGTAGTATACATGGTGTCGATCAGCCCAGTGAAAAAATGCTGGCGATGGACCAGCAGCACGGCCAGCAGGGTAGCCAAGACCATTGCATCTGCCATTTTGCGGGTCTTTAGGGCATATACGATCAAAAACGCCAACGGCAGGAACGCCATAACAGTATGCAGCACAGAAACATCTCCCTTCTCACACAGAGTATAGCAAACTCCAGTGAAAACCGCAACTGCGCATGAAAAAGCCGGCCTGGCAGCCGGCTTTTCATGCGTCGCTTATACAGACATTCTTTTCACACCGGGGTTCTCCCGCATAAAGGCCAGTGCTTCATCATGGGTGATCGGCGGCTCAAGCCGGACGGTGATCTCCATACGAAGGCAGCCGTCCTGACGGGTGAGGCTGCTCTCTGTCACCTGGCCGCGGTGCTGCTTCAGCAGATCGTCAAAACAGGCCCGCAGCTCATCCGTATCCTCCAGCTCCACCAGAAGCTCCTGAGTCGTGAGGGCATCCGCCCCCACAGGGAAGCGGTGGAGAATGATCTGGATGGCAACGAGGACAGCCGCCTCGAACAGGCCCAGCCAATACATACCGGCGCCCACAGCCATACCGATGGCGGCGGTGCCCCACATACCGGCAGCGGTAGTCAATCCGCGGATAGAGTTGCCGTTTTTGAATATGACACCGGCACCCAGAAAGGATATACCGCTGACCACCTGGGCGGCAATGCGTGCAGGGTCGGCGCCGCGAAGGCCATCCAGCGTAACACAATCCAGGAAAGCGTATTTTGAGACGATCATAAACAGCGCAGAGGTACAGGCAATGATGCAGTGGGTACGGATGCCCGCCTCCTTACGGCGCTTGCTGCGCTCCAGGCCCACCAGCGCGCCCAAGGCGGCAGACAGCAGCAGGCGAATGAGAAATTCCAGATTGTCGTAAACAGTCAAGGTCGCTTCGGGCACATATTGCGTCAGTCCGGAAAGCATAACAGTCTCCTTTCAGCGGCACAGGCCGCAGGTATGGTACAGCAAGTATAGTGTGCATCGCCGCTTCTTATGCGGTATAGCGGCATTGGTCGGTAATAGCCTCCTTCAGCCGCCGCAGCGTCGGATCGTCCAGATCCCGGGGATAGGGTGGATCCGTCAGATCAAATTCACAGATCGTACTGTCCGGGTGCATGACAATGATCCGCCGCCCCAGCAGCAGCGCCTCCTCCAGCTGGTGGGTGACCAGCACGATCGTGCGGGGCAGCTTCTCCTGAATGGCCAGGAGTTGGCTCTGCAGCTCCGCGCGGGTCAAAAAATCCAGGGAGGCAAAGGGTTCATCCATCAGCAGCAACTCCGCCTGTCCTGCCAGCACCCGGGCCAGGCCCAGACGCTGCTTCATACCGGTGGACAGCTCTGCCGGCGTCAGGTCGGCGTAGTCCTCCAAGCCCACCAGGCGCACGAATTCGCTGGCGCGCTCATAGCGCTCCTCCGGCGTTTTTCCCACGCCACAGGCCATGGCCACGTTCCGCTGCACGCTGGTCCAGGTGATGACATAGGGATCCGGACTAAGCATGGCACTGTGCCAACCCTCCGGAATCCGTATTGTCCCGGTGTCAGGCATCTCCGTTCCCGCCAGCAGCTTCAGCAGCGTGCTCTTGCCGCAGCCGCTGCGGCCCACGATCACGGTGATCTCTCCGGCAGGAATGGTCAGCGACAGGTCGCGCAGCACCTGTCGGGTACGGCTGGGCCGCGTCTCGCCGGTCAGGACGATATCCGTGCCGTAGGTGGTATAGGCCTTATCCACATGGTCAAGAACAACTGCGTCCATAGCAATTCCTTATTTCCTCGTTTCGGCCGCCGGGCAGATGGATGGCACGGCTATCATAGCCCCGGCGGCGGGGCTTGTCAAGCGCCGCCGTCAGCCCAGCATCCCCAGTATCTCCTGCAGGCTGAAATTCTCCCGGTAATAGTCCAGTTCTCCGGCGATCAGCTCATCCAGCACACGCATACCCAACACCTCCACCGGCGCCTTGTCATCCGTCAGAAGGCAGTCCCCACCGGTGTAGACCGTCAGATCGGCGGCCACCTCCACCATCATGGCGGCGTAGTCTCCGTCGGTCAGCGCTGCGCGGCTGGCTGCAAAGCGCTCCGGCAGGCCGGGCGCGTTGGTGCAGAACACCTCCGTATTGGTGTTTCCGGGCACATCGGCCAGATAGGTGTACGCGAACACGCTGGCCATCGTATCGCAGAGGTACTGGTTGATGGAGCCATCCTCCCGGGAGGTCATGTTCAGGTTCACCACCATGACGCCCTCCGGCTTCAAATGCTCCGCCACCGCCGCGAAGAACTCCCGGCTGGACAGCTGGAACGGAATAGTGATGTCCTGATAGGCGTCCACCATGATCACATCAAACTTTTCCTCCGACGCGGTCAGGTAGGCCCGGCCATCGGCCACGGCCACCTCCACCTCCTCCGGCAGGCCAAAATAGGTGCGGGCGATATCGGCGATCTTGCCGTCGATCTCCGCGCCCTGCACGGTCATGCCCGGAAAATAGCGGACGCAGTATCCGGCGTAGGTGCCGGAACCCATGCCCAAGATCATGGCGCTGCGGCCTGTGTTATCGGTACCGTCCATACCCGCCATACAGGGGGCTGCCAGCGCGTAGTCGTAGTACATTCCGGTGAGCTTACCGTCCTTGTTCTGCACCGACTGTACACCGAAGAGCACATTGGTGGAGAGCGTGGTGGTGTGGTCGTCATCCTTGACCTGGAGGTAGTTGTAGATGGACTCGTCCTCCAGGGCCAGGTCGCTCTCCCAGAAGGCGAAGCTGTAGGTGGGCAGCGCAAAGCACAGCCCCGCCACCAACACCACCGCAATGATACCGGTGACCGTCCTTTTTCGTTCAAAGATGAAGTAGACAATGCCGATGGCGGCCAGCACACCCGCAAAGATCAGGAACGTGGCCGCCGTACCCACCGCCGGGATGGTCAGGAACGTGGGCACAAAGGTGCCGATGATGCTGCCGATGGTGTTCAGCGCATTCAGCTGCCCCACGGTCTTACCGGTGTCATCCAGATTGTCCACTGTAAACTTGGTCAGGGACGGCGTTACGGTGCCCAGCAATACGCAGGGGAAGGCGAAGATCACCAGGCAGGCGGCCAGCGCCGCCCAGACCAGAAAGTTCTTCGTTACGAACGTGGCCAGCAGAAACGATATCCCGGCGATCATCCATCGGCCCGCAAAGGGTATCAACGCGATCCAGATCGCGGCGATGATGACCCGGCCATAGAGCCGGTCCGGCGACTTGCTCTTGTCCGCCATCCGTCCGCCCCAGATGTTGCCCACGGCCATAGCGATCATGATCACGCCGATAATGACCGTCCAAACGATTTGAGATGAGCTGAAATACGGCGCCATCAGACGGCTGGCGCCCAGTTCCACCGCCATGACGGACATTCCCGCGAAAAACTCTGTCAGGTATAAAAACCACTTACTATGAGTCAGCTTTTTCTCCATGGTACAAGGTCCTCCTTATAGGCTTCTGTCCACCCCGGAAACTACAAATGGTTCTCCCTGGATCGCCTTGTATTATAGCGTAGCATGACCGTTTCCGCAAGTACCTCTCTGTTTTCATGGCCTTCCCGCTGTTCTTCAGCTGCGCAGAAAAAGCCTCCGTTTCCGGAGGTTTTCTCTTATTTTGTGTCAGCTTTCTCGGATCGTTCTTGACAGAGAATAACGAAGCCGGTATGCTGATAGCAACGGGAGGTGAGGCGCCATGATGGACGGAAATATCATATTATCCGTGGCGAAGGCCATGGAGGTCCTGCAAATTCTGAGTCAGGCCGAAAGTCCGCTGTCGCTGAAGGAACTGGCCACCCGGTGCGGATACCCGAAGAGCACCGTATTCGGCCTGCTGACCACCATGCGGGCCTATGACGTGGCAGCGCAGACGCCGGACGGGAAATACACGCTGGGCCTGCGGCTGTTCGAATATGGGCGGCAAGTGGAACGGTCCTGGGACATCTCACTGGTGGCCCGCCCCTATATGGAGCACCTGTGCCAGCGGACCGGAGCGTCCGTCATGCTCTCGGTGTGCGAGGGCGGCAGCGTGATCACCCTGGACCAGGTGGAGACCCGGGACAATCTGCGCGTCGTGTCGGATATAGGTTCCCGGCTGCCAATCTACTGTACGTCGCAGGGCAAGGTCTTTCTGGCACATATGTCCCGCACCAGTGCCGAGGCGCTGCTGCGCGCGCAGCATATGACCCAGTTCACCCCGCACACCATCACTGACCTGACCGCGCTGATGCAGGAGATCGATCTGTGCCGTACCGACGGCTACGCCATTGAAAACGGCGAATACAAAATCGGCCTGCGCTCCATTTCCGCACCGGTCTATACCGTGGAGGGCAAAGCACGATACACCGTTGGCGTGATCGGTATGTTCCGCAGCACCCGTTCCGATGAATTCCTTGCGGCGGTGGAGCAGGTCTGCGCCACCGCGTCCATGATCTCCACTGCGCTGGGCTATCGAAAAACGGAGGAGCTTTTGTAAGCCATACCTCTCAGTATCCTGATTGGTAATGAGAATGTGCCGAATGGACTGCGCTTTTCTCACCTTTTTTCGCCAAATACCGCCGCAGAAAAAACAAAAACACACGTCCGGCCCAGTCAGGCCGGACGTGTGTATATTCTCAGGCCTCACAGGAAGCGAGACCCGGTCAAAGCGCGGTCCCCTTCTTCGGTACGAACAAGCCATGCATATCGGCACGCTCCAGCTCCAGCAATGCTTTTTTCCTTTGGATGCCACCGCCATAGCCGGTAAGGCTGCCGTTTGTACCCACCACGCGGTGGCACGGGATCATGAGGGAGATCGGGTTATGCCCCACCGCGCCGCCCACCGCCTGCGCGGACATTTTGGCCAGTCCCTGCTGGCGAGCCGCTTCAGCGGCGATCTCTCCGTAGGTCATGGTCTTTCCATACGGTATTGTCAGCATGATGTCACAGATACGCTTACGGAACGGTGTAGTATCATAGCGCAGCGGCGGCAGAAACCCCGGTTCCTTACCGGAAAAATAGATATCCAGCCAGCGACCGGCCTCTGCAAACATCGGGTGTTCCCTTTGTGCAGTCACTTCTGGCAGAACGCTACCAAAATACCTCTGCCCGTTGAACCATAGACCAACGATCGCCTCATCGTCGCAGGCCAGCGTGATCCTACCCAGCGGCGACATATACTCGGATGTCCAGATCATCTCTTTCCCTCCAATCTCTTTTTCGGCTTATGATCTTTCAACTCCGGTATCGCTCCGCCGGCCACTGCCCACAGATACAGGCTCGCCACGCTGCCATACGGGCTAAACCGACGGCGGTACATCTCAAACCGCTTACGGTCAATGCTGCGGTGGTGATAGAGCATCCGCAGTCCGCGCTGAATAGCCAGATCGTCGTAACTAAACACATCGGGCCGCTGCATACAGAACAGCAGGATCATCTCCGCTGTCCAGATGCCAACACCCTTCAGACTGCTCAGTTCGCGGATCACCTCCCCGTCCGTTTTCCGCCATATGCCGTCCAGATCAAACGCACCGTCCCGGGCCTTTTGCGCCAGATCTGTGATGTATTCCGCCTTACGGAAGGTCATACCCAGGGCTTGCAGTTCAGGGACTCCCGCCGCAAGGATGCTCTCCGCGTTCACCTCACCCAGCGCATCCCGCATCCGCTGCCAGATGGTCGCCTGCGCCTTAGTCGATATCTGCTGGCCGATGATATGATGGACAATGGCAGAGAACAAGTCCGTATCCACGGCACGGTCGATATATCCAATACGGTCAATGACTTCACCAAGCCGCCTGTCTTTCTGCCGCAGATAGGAAAGCTCTGTTTCCCCGTATTCGAAATACACCACTGTCACCGTCCTTTCATCTTCACATACAGGCAGGCACCGCCGCTAAACACCGTGAGACTATGATCGGATACAGTTCCCATAGTGCGGGCTGCGCTCTGACACAGAGTATACCATCCGCCCCCGCTGTTTGCAACCACCGGTCCAGTTATCGTCAAACCCACCTCAAACGATACGTTGATTTCACGTTTTCCAGTCGGCTGCCTATCGACAACATCCGCTTCGGTCAGCCGGAGACACCGATGTACTTGAGGCCATTCTTATCTCACCGTACCGTACCGTTTCGTTCCACTCGATCTTCACGATCTGCATTTTCATTCTGTCGTCGCCGACCTTGGTGGGAAAGCGGAAAACCTACTGACAGATGAGTCCTTCAGATCATGGCAGCCCAGCATATACCCGCGGCTTGACACCTGTAGGCGGCTGCCCCACGAAGACAGCTCCCCTTTCACGTCCGAAACGGCAAAATATGCCCTCACATCGAGGTTGCAAGGGATATTTTTCTATCAAGGCACCGATTTACACCACAAAATTTCAAATACAATATGCCTGCTCGATGGACTGATCGAACAGGCGGCGTTTAATCAAGCGCTTATTACCCACCCGAAGGATGAATTTGCATCGGTCCTCGTTGGTGATCTCGCGCAGTTTGTTGATACCAATTCCGGAGTAAAAATCTATGGTTCAAAAGAAGAAATCCGGGCTTGAAAAAGTCCGGAAACGGTTGATGCGCCTGGCTTTGCGCCAGACGCATCTATACCGTTAACTCTTTTTGGTACGCCCGACTGGATTCGAACCAGCGGCCTTTAGAGTCGGAGTTATCAGGCCGTCAAGCCGGAAACCGCTACGGCGCAAGGGCTTGGTTGAGATTGCACAAATTTCCGCCATTTTGAAGAAAAGCCTCGGAAGCCTTGCAAGGCAGGGCTTCCGAGGCTTTTCGCGGTAGTAGTCAAATAGTAGTCTGCGCGTTATGCCAGCAACTCCATCAATTTCCTTGCGGCATCCATGCAATCCCGTGCTTCCTCTTCGGACACAGGCATATAAGAGTCAGATGGATAGCGGGTTTCAATATAAAACTGGTTTACATACGCACAGTCTCTGAGGTTACCTTTCAACGGTGCCCCTGCCGCAGTTGCCTTTCTGCACAGGAATACAAGGCTATGCCCGTCCAACAATTCGCCTGTTGGCAATGAAACGCAACCAAATCGTTACCGCCGTCATGCTCCATTAAGATTTCCGCGCCGCGCAGGTCATGTGCCGCTTTTCAAACCAGTCCTTATAGCGCAGGCTGTCACCCATAGAGTACAACCCCTTCCCTGTTCAGCTTGTGGGCAAAGCTCTGGCTATCTGCCACGCTGTGTTCCCACTCCTCCGGCGTATACAAAAGGAAGTCAATCGGCGTATCAGATTCCGTATCACAATACAAATCTGTCAGCAGTGAGCGCTTATCATTGGTCGACGCAATGATACAAAGGTCAATATCACTCTTTGCTGTCGCGGTTCCCTTCGCCTGCGAGCCAAACAGCAGAATCTTCTGCGGATCACAGAGCTGGATAACCTGTTCTCGAATCGCGTTTAGCTTTTCCACTGTATCGCCCCCTCACGCAAAATTCTCTATTTGCAGTATGGCATGGAACGGCCCAAAATAAAACGATTTTTATGGCAGTTTCTTTCAGCCTTCTCGCCGGTTTCTGAACATGGGTGAGACTCGGTTCATTTGTGCGACCTTGTCGATGAACTCTTTCAAGTCCTCAATATAAGTATAGGGTGCGTACTCAGAATAAATTTCAGGAGAGTCCAGAATAACGATCTGCACCCCATCCGCTCTCAGCGCCGCCAGTGTGCCAGGTACACAACGCGCCTCATTAAGTGACTTGCATCGGTAGGCAAGGCAACCCCGCAGATCAAAGACTTTAGCTACGATATAGATTCTCTTATCGCCCATCAACTCTAATTGTCCTACTACAAAAAATTTCTTTCCCGGAAGCTCTAAGCTCTAAACTTTTGGTCGAAGATATGACTCACATACAGAACTGTCAGTCTCTTTCCATGGCACTGATCACTTTTCGGATATTCTCGGCCTGTAAATAGAAAGGAGCCAAGCTCTGTTTTCCATAGCGCATATAGTCCCGCTCACTTGTCAGTTGAATCAATAATTCAGTAAAAAACTGCTCCCAACTGAAGTATTTAGCAGAGTCGATATATTCCTCCGGTCTCTCTAAGATATCCGCAAGTTTTGCGTTATGAACGATTCCTGATTTCAAAATCAGCCACTCAAAGGACTCTGGCAAATAAAGCATTACTTGGCTCGGATGCAATTTCAAAAAGCGATAGATTTTTTCCATCTCTGCGCCGAACGCCGCGCCATCCGCAATCACCAAGGTCTTATCATTTGAACGCTCTTCCAAGCAAGCATAAATATTCGATTTCCCATTTGCGGCTTCACAGCGCACATGATATTGCTCCGCGATTTTTGAGAGCATCTGATACCCACTGTTTGAATCCTCGGTCAGAATGCGGTCTGAGCGATTCATCTCACTTGCGGCATGCTCAAGCGTTCCATAGTAGGGATACGCTTTGTTGTAAGTACATTTCTCACGGCGAGTTGTAGTTCGCAGTTCTAAAACCGCTTCTACGCTATACGGCAATTGATATAGGCTTTCTCTTGTGATGAGAACATAGTAATTGCTTGACCCACAAATTGCCTGTGCAAAGGCACGAGAAGAAACGAAAGCATTTCCTTCGTCTACAAAAACGATGCTGTCTTTCATGCGGCTCAACTGACTTTCCCAGTCACGGGAAGTTAAAGTCCGGCATGGCTTATCACATTGAACAGCAACTCCGCTCTGTGCCCCCAACTCCTCGTAATCTCGCAGCATCCCCAACATGGTTGTTTTTCCTGTTGCGCTATCACCTCGTATCACTGTGATATTGCGCTCCAGCTCCAAGGCAAACTGGACTCTGCGGTTGCGAACAACGATACTATGTTTTCCTTTCATGTCCGCCTCCGCTTATACATATCTCGCTGCAATCGGCAACAACTCTTCCATGTTATGAACGATACTGTTATCATTCAAAACCTTGGCCGTAAATTTTGCCTTATCAAAATCCATAATATGACGCAAGTTGATCGTAACATCTTTTGCTTTTGCCAGTTCAAGAATAAAACGTGCGCAGTTATCTCCGCATGTTGAAGCATTGAACACCTCATCCGGGCAGTTTTTAATAAGCAGCAGAGTTTTTACACCGCCGGACAATTCGGTTGGGGGAATAATACCAAGTACAGGACTTTTGATTGCCTGCGCGTCGATCACGTCTGAACCATCCACTTTTTTGATAACTTTTTTTGCAAAGTCATCGAGAATCCAACTGTCTTCATAAGTGTTTTTGAAATAGATCTCAGTATTATAAATTGCAGACGGCATATCTCCAAAATAAATGTTCAACATAGGCTGCAATTCCTCATTTCTAAATATTCTATACAGATTCAAAGCATCTTTAGAATTTGCAAAAAATTGTTTTCTTTAAGCAGATGGATCGTTCGTAGTATAACACAATACGTGCAAAAGTAAAAGTTTAATTCCTATGCTTGCCTGATATTCATTCAAAAATGCCAAATCACGATTTAGTAAATCGTGATTTGGCATTTTCGTATTTCCGCAATCGCAGAGATAAACCGCAATCGGTGATCAAACAGCATTCTATCTCTGTCCAAATGATATTTTTATTCTACCGTTGGCTAAGGCAAATGGAAACTCCAGATCCTTTATGAACTGTGCATCAAGTGTCCCATGCGGTTTGGGGAACTGAAAAAGATGCTAAAGCCAATTACAAATACAGCGCTGACAAATGCCCTCAAAGAGTTGGAAGCCGATGATTTGATACAACGAATCCAGTACAACGAGATGCCCTTGCGGGTGGAATATTTCCTTACTGAGAAAGGTCGTGACCTGCTGCCGGTCTTTTACGCCATTTCCCAATGGGGAATGAAATATATACCATGATTCTAACTATATTAATATCTATTAAAATAAGATTAGCCGGGAAGCATTGGCATTGAGCCAACTTCCCGGCTTTTTTCTTATGCATTTTCTACCGCTGCGAAGACTTCAGAAAGCAAATTGATTCATGAGAGTTGATAACTCCCACCGCCTGCAAATAGGCATAGATGATTATGCTCCCCACAAACTTCATGCCCCGCTTTTTCAAGTCTTTTGAGATGGCATCAGATAATGGTGAGCTGACCTTGTCTACTTCTTGGATGATTTTTTCATCTGTCCAGTGCCATAAGTATCGGTCAAAACTGCCCCACTCTTGCTGTATCTTTTGAAACACTTGTGCGTTGACCACTGCAGCTCGTATTTTCAGCCGGTTACGGATGATTCCAGAGTCCGCTTGCAGAGCCGTCAATTTTTCTTCGCTATAAGATGCCACTTTCCGTAAATCAAACCCGTCAAAAGCACGGCGAAACGCTTCCCGTTTATTTAAGACACATTCCCAGGTGAGGCCTGCCTGAAAATTCTCCAAAATCAACATTTCAAACAGCATATGGTCATCGTGGACCGGTCTGCCCCATTCGTCGTCATGGTATCGCAGATAAGTGGTATTAGCCGGGTTCACCCAATGGCATCGGATCTTTCCATCTGCCCACTGCATTCCTTACTCCGCCTCCAAGAGAAAAATAACTGGCCGGATGCCGTCTGGACATGCAAACACACCAACCCTATCATCTTTCAGCCAAGTGCCAGACGGCTGAACCAATTTCCCCAAGGATATCATGACTTCGCCGCGCTGTCAAAAGGAAACTTTGCCCTAAGCTCACGGACAGTGCCGCAATGTGAGATCCGTGGGCTTCTCATCCCTCGATCTCGCTGATCTTCACCGGGCGTCCTTCCTTCATGGACTTGGTGGCGGCCGCCGCGATGAGGATTGGCGCCAGGCCATCCTCCCCGGTGACCTGCGTCTCCGTGCCGTTGATGACCGCCTCGGCAAAGGCCCTCTGCTCGGCGGCAAAGGCCATGGTGTAGCGATCCCACATGATCTTGTAGCAGGGGCTGGAGGACGTGCCGTCTGCCCCATAATAGGTGGCGTTGTTGGGCGTGTCATTTTCATCCATGACCGCGCCCTCGGAGCCAAAGACCTCCACCCGCTGATCGTATCCATACACTGCCTTGCGACTGTTGTCAATGACGCCCATAGCGCCGTTGGCGAATTTCAGGCTCACAACGGCGGTATCCACATCTCCCGCCTCACCGATGGCGGGATCCACCAGCACCGCGCCGTAGGCAAAAACCTCCGTTACCTCGGAACCGGCCAGAAACCGGGCCATGTCGAAATCATGGACCATCATATCGTAGAAAATGCCGCCGGAGACCTTCACATAGTCGATGGTGGGCGGCTCAGGATCCCGGGAGCTGATCTTCACCAGGTTTACTTTGCCCACCTTACCTGCCCGGATGGCCTCGTAAACGGCCCGGTGGTTGTGGTCGAACCGGCGGTTAAAGCCCACTTGGAGCTTGACGCTGGCTTTTTTCGCCGCGGCGATGACCTCCTTGACCCGGTCGATGCGGTAGTCCACCGGTTTCTCCACAAACACATCCTTGCCCGCCTCGGCCACTTTGATGGCGTACTCCGCGTGGAAATCCGTGGGAGAGCAGACCACCACAGCCTTGATCTCCGGGTCATTCAGGATCACATCTGCGTCCTTGACAATGTTGGGGATCCGCAGACGCCGCAAAAACTCCACCGTTTCTTCGCTCATGTATGGGTCAGCGATGGTCTTGATCTCCATTTCCGGAACGAATTTGGCGATATTTTCCGCGTGGACACGGCCGATGCGGCCCGCTCCAATGATACCGATTTTGATGGTTTTCATAAAGTATTCTCCTTTCTCAGTCCGCCATGATGGCCCGGACGGCGGTTTTCGTGTCGGTTTTGGGGAACAGCTCGTAGCCGATGAGGCCCCGGTAGCCCGCCTGCTCCAAGGCGGCGAACACCGCCGGGTAATAAATCTCCCCGGTGCCCGGCTCGTGACGGCCCGGCGCGTCCGCCACGTGGATGTGGCCGAACTGGTCGGCATAGGCGCGGATATGGTCGCACAGGCTGCCCTCGTTGAGCTGCATGTGGTACACATCGTACAGCA
>OGGW01001269.1_pt1 | contig 19952 bp, 15 predicted proteins | sample 1571291 | NCBI WGS metagenome assembly OGGW01 (sample SAMEA2582028, study PRJEB24529) | metagenome | biome: Human gut stool | place: China | collected 2011 | reverse complement strand
TGGCCGACTACGCTGAGAAGCTGCTGCCCGGGCGCGGCGGCATCGGGCGGTACCCGAAGGACGCCGCCCACCCGAAGCGCTCTACCGGCTGGGTGCATATCGATACTCGGGCGAATAAGTCCAGATGGAAGGGGTGAGACCGATGGAGACCATTCTCGCCGCCCTTATCACCGGGGCTGTGACCCTCATCGGCGTACTCATCGCCAACGGCAAGAGTCAGGCCGTCACCGACACCAAGCTGGAAGAGCTGACCCGGGAAGTCCGGGCGCACAACAATTTTGCCCAGCGAGTCCCCATCCTCGAGGAGCAGATGAAGGTAGTCAACCACCGCATCGCCGATTTAGAAATGCATGAACACGAAAGAGAAAGGAATTGACTATGAATAACCTGAACAACAAGATCTCCGTCGGCACCATCACCCGCACCGCCGTGCTGGCGCTGGCCCTCATCAACCAGCTGCTGAGCGCTCTGGGCAAGCCCGTGCTGCCCATCGAGAGCGGCACTCTGGAGCAGCTCATCTCCACCGGCTTCACCACCGTGAGTGCGCTGGTCAACTGGTGGTATAACAACAGCTTCACCCCTGAGGCCATCGAGGCGGATGCATTCATGGCAAGGATGAAAAAGAGAGTGCGGTGAGAGCTGTATAGTCTAATAATGCCTCCTTCAAAATTTTTTTGAAGGGGGCATTATTATATGGTATGGAAAAGAAATGAGGTAATGAAGCAAGAAAACCGCCTGGATTCTGACGAATCCAGACGGTTTTCTTGTGGAGCGGGCAATGGGAATCGAACCCACCTCCTCAGCTTGGAAGGCTGATATACTAGCCGATGTACGATGCCCGCATATTCTATTTTGCCGGGATGCAAGCAGTATTATAGCATGATTCGCGGCAAATGTCCAGCTTTTTTTGCCCAAAGTGCAGAAGGAGAAGAAACCTTTGCCGATGAGCTGGCGTTTGCCTGTTTACTTTGGAGCAGTTTTATTGTAAAATAGACAGGAGATAAAACCGGCGGCGCACAGCGCGGCCAAATCTGATACAGGTGGTGTATGTTATTATGGCATTGAAATATCAGCGTATCCTTCTGAAGATCAGCGGCGAGGCCCTCGGCGGCGAAAAGGGGACCGGTTTCGACGAGCCGACCATGGACGCGATCTGCGGCGGCGTAAAGAAGGCCCATGAGCTGGGCGTTCAGATCGGCATCGTTGTGGGCGGCGGCAACTTCTGGCGCGGCCGTTCCAGCGGCAAGATGGAGCGTACGCTGGCCGACAAGATCGGTATGCTGGCAACGGTGATGAACGCTCTGGCTGTCTCCGACAAGCTGGAGCAGCTGGGTGTGCCGACCGAGGTGTTCACCTCCATCACCATGCCGCAGGTGGCCCCGGCCTTCACCCGCAAGGACGCTCTCCGCGCAATGGACGAGGGCAAGATCGCCATCTTCGGCGGCGGTACGGGCAACCCCTTCTTCTCCACCGACACGACCACTGCCCTGCGCGCCGTTGAGGTGAGCGCAGACATCATGTTCAAGGCCACGATGGTGGACGGCGTCTATGACAAGGACCCCCACAAGTACCCCGACGCTAAGAAGTACGAGACCCTTACCTTTACCAAGGTGCTGGAAGACCGTCTGGCTGTTATGGACGGCACTGCCGCCACCCTCTGCCGGGACAACAAGCTCCCCATCCTCGTGTTCGATCTGGCCGATCCCGACAACATCGCCCGCGCTGTGCAGGGTGAGAATGTGGGCACACTGGTCTACGAGGGCTGAGCATACCGCCCCGCTTCCGACAATAGAATATCCCAGACGCCCTTTCGCGGCTGGTGAGAATTGATAACAAACAGGAGACAAGGACAATGAGCAGCAACACCAAGGCATTCGAAGACAAGATGAAGAGCGCAGTCGAGCATCTGGAGCGCGAGCTGAAGACCGTGCGCGCAGGCCGCGCCAACCCCGGCGTTCTGGACAAGGTGACCGTGGATTACTACGGTTCCCCCACGCCCATCCAGCAGGTGGCTTCTGTGGCTGTCAGCGAGGCCCGCACCCTGACCATCACCCCGTGGGACCGCACCCTGCTGCGCGCCATCAGCAAGGCGATCCTGGCCAGCGATGTGGGCATCAACCCCATCGATGACGGCCAGACCATCCGTCTGAACTTCCCGGCTCCCACCGAGGAGCGCCGCAAGCAGCTGGCCAAGGAAGTCTCCAAGATGGGCGAGGAGGCAAAGGTCGCCGTCCGCAACGTCCGCCGTGACGCCATGGATAAGGCCAAGGCCATGAAGAAGGCCGGTGAGCTGACCGAGGACACCCAGAAGACCATGGAAGAGGACGTCCAGAAGCTGACCGACAAGTATGTGAAGAACATCGACGCTGCCGTGGAAGAGAAGCAGAAGGAGATCATGTCCGTCTGATTCCGACTGCAGGCAAAGCAGGGAGGTGCCGTGCGCTGAAAGAAGGTGCGCGGCACTTTTTGCCAGACGAGACGTAGAGGAAGAAGAGCATGGAGCATTCAAAGGATTTTGCGAAGGGACTGTCCATCGGCATCATCATGGACGGCAACGGCCGCTGGGCCAAGAGCCGCGGCCTGCCCCGCACCGCCGGCCATAAAAAGGGCGCACAGGTCTTTCAGGACATTGCGGACTACTGCGATGAACTGGGCGTAGAGTCGGTGTATTTTTACGCATTCTCGACCGAAAACTGGAAGCGTCCCGCCGAGGAGGTAGGCGCGATCATGCGGCTGTTCGGCGAATACCTCATCAAGGGCTTCGACTACGAGAACCGGAACGTCCGCATCTGCTTCATGGGCGACCGCACGGTGCTGGAGCCCAAGCTGCAGGAGCTGATGAACAAGCTGGAGCGGGACTCTGCCTGCAAGACCGGCCTGACCATCAACATCGCCATCAACTACGGCGGACGGCCTGAGATCGTCCGGGCGGCCCAGAGCCTCGCGGCCAAGGCGGCTGCGGGCGAGCTGAAGCCTGAGGACATCACGGAAGAGGCTCTTTCGGCCCAGATGTACACCGCCGGCCAGAAAGACCCCGACTTCATCCTCCGCCCCAGCGGAGAAAAGCGGCTCTCCAACTTCATGCTCTGGCAGGCGGCCTACTCCGAACTGGTGGAAATGGACGTTCTGTGGCCTGATTTCACCCGTGATGACCTCGATGCCGCCATCATGGAGTTCAACCGGCGTTCCCGCCGCTTCGGCGGACTTTGAGCGCAGCAAACGATACGCAAGATGCCGCGCGGTGTGCGCGGCCCCCGGAGAGCGTCCGGTATTTCCTCAGGCGCTGACGCTGCAGACCCTGCCAGAGCAGGGGAGCGGCTCCCGGACGAAACAAAGGAGAACATGAAACTATGAAAACACGAATCATCACAGCCGTGGTGGGCCTGATCGTTCTGGCAGGCGTCCTGTTCACCTTCGATACGCTGGTGTTCAATCTGGTCATCGCGGCTATCACCCTCATCGCCCTGCATGAGATTTACTCTGCGCTGGGTTTTGAAAAGCAGGACTGGCCGCTGCTGGCCGTTCTGGTACCCTACACACTGCTCATCATGCTGTCGAGCTACAGCGTCTGCCGGGCGATGGTGATGCCCGCTTCCTTCCTCGTGGTGCTGTTCTATGCCATCTACCTTGTAGTGCGCAACGGCGTCATCAGCTACCAGAAAGCCAGCGGCCTCGCCATGTTTTCGGGCATCGTGATCTTCTGCTTCTACTCGTTCATCCGGCTCAAGGAGATGCTGCCGGTGGAGGAGTATGGCTACGACGCCATCTTCTTCATCCTGCTCATCCTCTGCTTCGCCTGGGGCGGCGATACCTGCGCCTACTTCGCGGGCCGCGCCTTTGGCAAGCATAAGCTCTGCCCGGTGGTCAGCCCCAAAAAGACGGTGGAGGGTGCTGTTGGCGGCGTGCTGGGCACCATGGTGTTCGGTGTGCTGATCACGGTCATCTACTCCATCGCAGCAGACCGGATGGAAGAGTTCACCCGCTCCAACATTGGCGTATCCATGTATGTTATCATTGCGCTGCTGGCCTGTGTGGCTGCGGTGCTGGGCATCTACGGCGACCTGTTCGCCAGCGTGGTCAAGCGCCAGTGCGGTATCAAGGACTACGGCACCATCTTCCCGGGCCACGGCGGCATCCTTGACCGCTTCGACAGCGTGATGTTCATCGCGCCCTTCGTCACCATGGTGGTCATCGCAGCATTCTACGATTAAAATCAGCAGGAGATAGATTCTTTATGGCTAAGAAAATCACGCTGCTGGGCTCTACCGGCTCCATCGGCACCCAGAGTCTCGATGTCATCCGCGCTCAAGGGTATGAGGTGTTCGGCCTGTCGGCTCACAGCCAGACGGATAAAATTTTGCAGCAGATAGAAGAATTCCACCCGAAATACGTCTGTATGACCAGTGAGGCCGGTGCCGAAAAGCTTTCGGCTGCGCTGGCCGGCCGCGCCGATGTACCCAGGCTCCTGACCGGCCCCGAGGGCCTGAAGGCCCTCGCCGCGATGGACGGCCCGGACGTGGTGCTGAACAGCGTGGTGGGCATCGCGGGCCTCGGAGCAAGCCTTGCCGCCATCGAGAGCGGCCATGACCTGGCCCTCGCCAACAAGGAAAGCCTCGTCACCGGAGGCCATCTCGTCACCCAGGCTGTGGCAAAGCACGGCGTCAAGCTGCTGCCCGTGGACAGTGAGCACTCGGCCATCTTCCAGTGCCTGCAGGATAAGGAGAGCGCCAAGAGCCTGACCAAGATCCTGCTGACGGCCTCCGGCGGCCCTTTCTTCGGCATGAAGACCGAAGAGCTGCGGGGCAAGACCAAGGCCGACGCCCTCAAGCATCCCAACTGGAACATGGGCGCAAAGATCACCATCGACAGCGCCACCCTGATGAATAAGGGCCTCGAGCTCATCGAGGCTGTGTGGCTGTTCGGTCTGCCTCCGGAGAAGATCCAGATCGTCGTCCAGCGCCAGAGCATCGTCCACTCGGCGGTGCAGTACAGCGACAACTCCATCATCGCTCAGCTGGGTGTGCCGGATATGCGCATCCCCATCCAGTATGCGCTGACCTATCCGGCCCGTGTGCCGGGCGTCGTGCCGGAGCTGGACTTCACCACCCTCAAGCTGCTGACCTTCGATGTGGCCGACGAGGAGACTTTCCGCTGCCTCGCCGCCTGCAAGAAGGCTATCAAGAAGGGCGGTCTCGGCCCCTGCGCCGCCAACGGTGCCAACGAGGAGGCCGTCAAGCTCTTCCTCGAGGATAAGATCGGCTTCCTCGACATCGGCCGTCTGGTGGAGGCTGTCGTGGACAGCGACAGCTTCGGCGGCGGCTACAGCCTCGCGGATGTGTATGAGTGTGACCGTATGGCCCGCGCATTCGTGAGAGCACACCTGTAATATAGGAGAAATAATGTCAGTTTTCATCACCTTTGCAGCCGCGCTGCTCATCTTCGGCGCAGTCATCGCCATCCACGAGTTCGGCCATTTTGCAGTGGCAAAGCTCTGCGGGGTCCAGGTCAACGAGTTTTCCATTGGCATGGGTCCGACCCTCATCAAGACCTATCGCAAAGGCACACAGTATACCCTGCGGCTCCTGCCCGTAGGCGGCTTTGTGGCGCTGGAAGGGGAGGAGAGCCCCGAGAGCGAACAGGCCGAGGGTGGAAGCGGGGACGATGACGGCCCGGACATCCCGCCGGAGGTGCTGGCGCAGCGGACAGGCAAGCCGCTGAACGAGGCGGCTGTCTGGCAGCGGATGCTGGTGATGGCGGCAGGCGCGGTGATGAACTTCGTGCTGGGCTTCGTGGTGCTGCTGCTCCTCATCTCGCTGCGCAGTGAGCCCATCACCAGCAAGGTCATCTATGCCGTGGAGGACAACGCCCTCTGCGGCCAGACCGGCCTGCAGGCCGGCGACGAGATCGTGGCTGTCAACGGGCGGCACTGCTTCGTGGCCAACGATATGCTCTACGAGCTCATGCGCACCGAGAGCTACCGCGCAGACTTCACCGTCCGCCGGGATGGCAGGCTCGTGGAGCTGCCGGACGTCCGGTTCGACACCTGGCAGGATGAGCAGGGCCAGACCCACATGACACTGGGCTTTACAGTCTATGGCCTCAAAAAAACACCGCTGAACGTCCTGAAAGAGTCGGCCAACAGCGTTATCTACTATGGACGCATCATCTATACCTCGCTGGCCGACCTTCTGCGGGGCCGCGAGAGCATCAACGACCTGTCCGGCCCGGTGGGCATCGTGACCGCCATCGGTCAGGCTGCAAGCTACGGCTGGGAGGATGTGGCTGAGCTGCTGGTGCTCATCACCATCAATCTTGGCGTCTTCAATCTGCTGCCGTTCCCGGCGCTGGACGGCGGAAAGATCGTCTTCCTGCTCATCGAGGCAGTCACCGGCCATGCAGTGCCGGAAAAGATCCAGGGCAGCCTGACCGTCGCAGCCTTTGCGCTGCTGTTCGGCCTGATGCTCTTTGCAACGTACAATGACATCGTCCGGCTCGTGACCGGAGCAGTTTGAAAGGGGTAAAACCATGCGGCAACTGAAACGTGAAGTGAAGATCGGCAATGTGACCATCGGCGGCAAGAATCCCATTGCCGTACAGACCATGCTGAACGTCCCGGTGGAGGACATCGAGGGCAATGTGGCGCAGGCAAAGCGCTGTGAAGCGGCAGGCTGTCAGATCTTGCGCGTGACCTGTCCCAGCGCGGCAGACGCCAAGTGCATCGAGGCTGTCAAGAACGCCGTGAATATCCCCATCGTGGCGGACATCCACTTCGACTACAAGGCTGCCATCGCCTGTGCCGATGTGGGGGTGGATAAGATCCGCATCAACCCGGGCAACATCGGCGACGATGACCGCGTGAAGGCGGTCGTGGATGCCTGCCAGCAGAAAAATATCCCCATCCGCATCGGCGTCAACGGCGGCAGTCTGGAAAAGCACATCCTCGCCAAGTACGGCGCACCTGTGCCGGAAGCGATGGTGGAGAGCGCTCTGTACCATGTTCGTCTGCTGGAAAAGTTCGACTTCAACAACATCGTCATCTCCATCAAGAACTCCAACGTCCCCCGCATGATGGAGGCATACCGCCAGCTCAGCGCTGTGACCGACTACCCGCTCCATGTGGGCGTCACGGAGGCCGGCACTTACCAGATGGGCCTGCTCAAGAGCGGCATGGGCATCGGCGGGATGCTGCTGGAGGGCATCGGCGACACCATCCGTGTCTCGCTGGCTGCTGACCCTGAGAAGGAAGTGGAAGCAGGCTACAATATCCTGCGCGCTGTCGGCTTCCCGGTGGCCGGCCCGGAGGTCATCACCTGCCCGACCTGCGGCCGCACCCAGTACCCCTGCACCGAAATCGCAAATGAGGTGGAGCGCCGGCTCCAGGGCTGCAAAAAGTCCATCAAGGTGGCTGTCATGGGCTGTGTCGTCAACGGCCCCGGCGAGGCCCGTGAGGCGGACATCGGCATTGCCGGCGGCAAGGGCGAGGCAGTGCTGTTCGTCCACGGCGAACCCGTCAGGAAGCTGACGGGGGATAATATCCTCGACCAGTTCATGGAGGAGATCGATAAGCTGTGATTTTACAGAATAAGCTTGGTCTGACGAGTGAAGCTGAGCTTGCTCGGGCAGAAGAAAAACTCAGCAAGACCCGGGCGCTTGAGCTCTATGACACCGGCCTGTTGGATACCTTCGAGGTAGGCACCTTCAAAGGGCTTGCGGCCATCCATAAATGCCTGTTCGGTGATGTCTACGAGTTCGCTGGACAGATGCGGACAGTGAACATTGCAAAAGGAAATTTCCGCTTTGCACCGGTGATGTATCTGCGTCCGGCACTGGAAAGCATCGACGCTATGCCGCAGTCTTCTTTCGATGAGATCATCGAGAAGTATGTGGAGATGAATGTGGCGCATCCGTTTCGGGAGGGCAATGGCCGAAGCACCCGAATCTGGCTGGATGCTATTCTGAAAAAGGAACTGCATCAGGTCATCGACTGGAGCAGGGTGGATAAAGAAGATTACCTTCTTGCAATGGAGCGCAGCCCGGTCAAGGATGTGGAGATAAAAGCGCTGCTGCACGCTGCCCTGACCGAAAAAATCAATGACCGCGAAGTCTATATGAAAGGCATCGACGCCAGTTACCACTACGAAGGCTATCATGTCTTTAAGACAGAAGATTTGACTTAAAAACAACCTGCTGCCACGCCCTTTTCCGGGGCGCGGCAGTTTGTCTTGCTATCGGATAGAAAAGGAGTACCACTGTGACACCACTTGTTTCCCAGCTATGGCCGCAGTTTATGGCGGACCCGGACTTTGCGGCCTGTTTTGGCCGCGTGGTCGTCGAGCACGCCCAGATGCTGCGGCAGGAGCGGCAGGTCATCTTTACGCTGCGCAGTTCTGCCCCGCTGGACAAGGGGCTGTGCGCCCGGCTGCTGGCCTCGCTGGCACCGGATTACGAGGGCTTCGAGCTCCGCATCAACAATCTTTTCGGCTATGCGACGCTGGATGAAGCCGGTCTGCGGGAAATGATGGAGGAGATGAAACGGGATGGTGTCCCTATCAACGGTTTCCTCGACCGCTGCCGCATCACCATCACCGGCCAGAACATCACCATCGGCGTCTGCCACGGCACGAAGTTTTTGCAGGAGATGCAGTTCGAGCGCCTGCTGGCGGAGCGTATCGCCGCCCACACCGGCGTAAAGCCCAAAGTGACGCTGGAAAGCAGCGTGGGCGAAGCCGAACAGCGCCAGATGGAAGAAAAGCTCGAGCGGAAAATTGCGCCGCCCGTTGTCAAGTTCGAGAAAAAGAACACTGCCCCCTCCATCAAGGTGGAGGGCCTCGACCTCACGGACAAGCCCGTCACCATCTTCCACGGCAAGATGTTCACCCCGAAAAACCTCACCCCCCTCAAGGATCTGGGCGGCGAGGGCGGCAAGTGCATGATCTGGGGCGACGTCTTCTTCACCGAGGTGAAGGGCAGCTTCCGCAAGATATACACCGTCTCCATCACCGATTACACCGGCTCCATCAACCTGAAGATCCGTGCGCAGGAAGGGGAGGACTGCTCCAAGTGGGAGTCCATCCCCAAGGGTACGACGGTCGTGGTGCGCGGCGACTGCTCCTACGATAAGTACGAGCACGACTATATCGTCTGGCCCTACGACGTCCTCTTTGTCGAGCGCAAAAAGCGGGAGGACAACGCTCCCGTCAAGCGGGTGGAGCTGCATCTGCATACCAAGCTGTCCAGCATGGACGCCTTCTGCGACCCCGGCGGCATCGTCAAGCTGGCCCACCGGATGGGCCACCCGGCCATTGCCATCACCGACCACGGTGTCTGTCAGGGCTACCCCGAGGCTATGCTGGCTGCAGACGCCATCCACAAAACAGACCCGGACTTCAAGCTCATCTACGGCTGTGAGGCCTACTTTGTCGATGACATGATACCCTGCGTCTACGGCGTGAAAGACGAGCCGCTGAACGGTGAGTTCTGCGTCTTCGACACTGAGACGACGGGCCTCGACCCCGGCGTGGAGTACCTGACAGAGATCGGCGCGGTCATCGTGCGGAACGGGGAGGTGGTGGAAGAATTCGACACCTTCGTAAAACCCGGAAAGCCCATCACCTCCAAGATCACCGAGCTGACCGGCATCACCAACGAGATGGTGGCTGACGCCCCCGGCGAGGCCGAGGCGCTGAGAGCCTTCCTCGACTTTGTGGATGGCCGCATCCTTGTGGCTCACAATGCCCACTCCTTCGACATCCGGTTCCTCCGCGCCGCCGCCAAGCGGAGCGGCATCGAGTTTGAGCCGACCTATATCGACACCCTGACCATGGCTCAGGCCATGTACCCCGGCCTCCACAACTACAAGCAGGGGACCATCAACAAACATCTGGAGCTGCCCGCCTACGAGGCCCATCGCGCCTGCGAGGACTCTGCCGCACTGGGCCGCATCTTCTGCGTCATGCTGAAAGATCTGGAGGAAAAGCAGGTGACTGCCGTCAGCGGCATCAACACCGGCCTCGGCGGGAACCGCGAGGTGCTGAAGAAGAAGTATTATCACCTCATCATCCTCGTGCGCAGCCAGATGGGCCTGAAAAACCTCTATAAAATCGTCAGCGAGGCCCATGTCAACTACTTCTTCAAGAAGCCCCGCGTTCCCCGCAGCCTTCTGAACAAGTACCGGGACGGCCTTATCCTCACTTCTGCCTGTGAAGCAGGAGAACTTTACAGGGCGATCGTAGAGGGCCGCTCCTACGAAGAACTGAAGAAAATTGCATCGTACTACGATGTTTTGGAGGTCCAGCCTCTGGGCAACAACGCCTATATGGTGCGGGATGGAAAGGTGGAGAGCGAAGAGGTCATCAAGGACTTCAACCGCACCGTCATCAAGCTGGGCGAAGACCTGCACAAGCCCGTCATCGCCACCGGCGACGTCCATTTCACCGAGCCGGAGGACGCCATCTACCGTTCTGTCCTGCAGGCGGGCAACGGCTTCAAGGACGCGGACAACCAGCCGCCCCTGTTCTACCGCACCACCGAGGATATGCTGAACCAGTTCAGCTACCTGCCCAGGGAAAAGGCCTACGAGATCGTCGTGACCAATCCCCGCAAGATAGCGGCCAGCATCGACGGCAACGTCCGCGCCATCCCGCGCGGCACCTACCCGCCCAGCATCGAGGGCGCAGAACAGCAGCTCCGGGATGCGACCTGGGAACACGCCAAGCGGGACTATGGCGACCCTCTGCCCGAGATCGTGGAGAAGCGCCTGCAAAAAGAGCTGGACTCCATCTGCGGCCACGGCTACGCCGTCCTGTACGTCATCGCGGTCAAACTGGTGGCCTACTCCAACGCGGGCGGCTATCAGGTGGGCAGTCGTGGTTCGGTCGGCTCGTCGGCTGTGGCCCACTTCTCCGGCATCTCGGAGGTCAACAGCCTGCCGCCCCACTACCGCTGCCCCAAGTGCAAGTACAGCGAGTTCATCACCGATGGCAGCGTGGACGACGGCTTCGACCTGCCCGACAAGAACTGCCCCCACTGCGGCACCCGGATGCTGGTGGACGGCCACGACATCCCTTTCGAGACCTTCCTTGGTTTCTACGGCGACAAGGAGCCTGATATTGACCTGAACTTCTCGGGCGAGTATCAGTCCAACGTCCACCGCTACACGGAAGAGCTGTTCGGCAAGGCCAACGTGTTCAAGGCCGGCACCGTCTCCGGTATTCAGGACAAGACGGCCTACGGTTACGTCAAAAAGTATCTGGACGATCGGGGGAGAACGGTCAACCACGCGGAAGAGAACCGCCTGACGCTGGGCTGTACCGGCGTCAAGCGTACCACCGGCCAGCATCCCGGCGGCATGGTCGTCGTGCCGGATACCTATGAGATCTACGATTTCTGCCCCATCCAGCATCCGGCGGACGATGTGGCGGGCGGTCTGCTGACCACCCACTTCGAGTTCAAGTACCTCCACGACACCCTGCTCAAGCTGGACGAGCTGGGCCACGATATGCCCACCTTCTACAAGTATTTCGAGGAGTACACCGGCATCCCTGTGGACAGCATCCCCATGAACGACCCCAAGGTCTACAGCCTGCTCACCAGCCCGGAAGAGCTGGGTGTGACGCCGGAGCAGATCGACAGCCAGACCGGCACCTTCGGCATCCCCGAGATGGGCACCAACTTCGTGCGCGGAATGCTGGTGGAGGCCCGTCCCAAGAATTTCTCCGAGCTGATCCAGATCTCGGGCCTGTCCCACGGCACCGACGTCTGGACCGGCAACGCCGACGAGCTCATCCGCAGCGGCACCTGCACCATCGCGGAGGTCATCGGCTGCCGTGACAGTATCATGCTCTATCTGCTGCGCAAGGGCCTCGAGCCGAAGATGGCCTTCGATATTATGGAAGCCGTCCGTAAGGGCAAGGTGGCCAAGGGCGGCTTTGCGCCCGGCTGGGAAGAGGCCATGCGGGAGCACGAGGTGCCGGACTGGTACATCGAGAGCTGCCGCAAGATAAAATATATGTTCCCGAAAGCCCATGCGGTGGCCTACCTGATGTCGGCCATCCGGCTCATGTGGTTCAAGCTCTACCACCCGCAGGCGTTCTATGCGGTGTACTTCACCGTCCGCGGCGATGACATCGACTATGAAGCCGCTGTGGGCGGTGCGGCGGTGGCCCGCGCCCACATGAATGAGGTGAAGCGCCGCCTCAAGGAAGAAAAGAACGCCAAGGATGAAGATGTGCTCGTCTCGCTCCAGCTGGTCAACGAGATGCTGGTGCGGGGCTACGAGTTCCTGCCCATCGAGCTGGGCAAGAGCCGGGGCTCCAAGTATGTGGTGGAGGACGGCAAGGTGCGCCTGCCCTTCTGCTCCCTGAAGGGTCTGGGCGGTGCCGCCGCCGATGCGCTGGAAAACGCCACCCTCCATGGGCAGGAGTACCTCTCCATCGAGGAGCTGCAGCAGGCCTCCGGCGTTGGCAGCAGCATCATCGACCGCCTGCGTCAGGTGGGCGCTCTGGGTGACCTGCCGGAAAGCAGTCAGGTGAGCTTTTTCTGACAAAACTGCATAGGGCCTTAGCACACACGGTCTGCCGTAAAAGGCGGGCCGTGTTTTTTTGGCAGGGGCAGGGTGTTTTTGCATTTCCGGCCCGACAAAAAGTAAACAAATAAAATGGCGAAACTTTGTAGATTATTGCTATTGAAAAATGTATAGGGGGGGGGGTAAAATGGTGAAAAGACCTGTGCCGAGTTGGTGCAAAAAGCGGGAACGACACCCCGGGATGCCCGCCATGCGGAGGCGAACGAGGTATCCTTTTTGCTGCGGGACAGGCTTGGAATGTACAACAGGGAGGATTTGTATGCAGCGAAAAGATTTAGCTTTGCGGGTGCTGTCTACAGCAGCCATTATGTCGATTGTTACGTCCATTGCAGCCCCGGCCTTTGCGGATATTTACTATATCGGCAACGGCAGCATCGACGTAAAGACCATGACGGATGAGAACGGCCAGTATGTACAGGTGACTCAGGGCGGAAAAACCTACACCGACACCAGCAAAGAGATCGTGATCAAGGACGGCACCAGCGAAAAGGATGCCACCCTGAAGGAGGCTGCCCGTGCTGAGGGTACCCAGGCAAAGCCTGCGGTAGCCCCTGCCGCCGGTGCCGCCACGCAGGAGCTGGAAGCAGCCGGTACTGCGGACGCAGCCGGGCCTGCTGCCGGGGAGAGCCAGCTTGACCCGGACGATGCTTTTACCCTGAGCGAGGAAGAGGAGGACTCTGAGGAGGGCAAGGACCCCACGGAGAACCCCACGGACAATCCCACAGAGAAACCCACGGAGCCCTCCACAGACGACCCCACGGAGCCCCCCAAGAAGGATGTGGTGTACGAGTACGCCCCGGCGGCAGACCCGAATCCGGAGCAGCAGGCCACGAAACTCGCCCCCACCACCTCTGCCACCCCTACGGCAAAGACCAAGGAGGTCACTCTGGACGACGCCCCTGCGGCTGATCCTGCTCCGACCACTCCGGCAGAGGGCAGCGCCAAAAAACCCAGCAAAAACGTCATCCGGGTCATCAATAACTGGGTGGGCGATGCGGCCAAGGAACTCAAGATCCGGCTCAGTAATGTGAATATTAAGGTGGATAACACCAGTCGCTATGCGAGTGGAGGAAGGGATTTTTATTTCGACGAATGGAACTACTATTATGGAGTATCAGCAGCACAGGTGAAGGGTACCGGAAATACCAAAATTGAGCTGGACGGCCAGAATGTTCTGGACAGCGATGTACGGAGCAGCCCTACTACATCCGTGTTTTGGGCGGGTCTGAACAAAAAGGTCGGCGGAAACCTGACCATCACAGATGAGACCAGCGATACGGGCGAGACCATTACCGCAAAGGATGAAACAGACACCTCCGGAAGCCTGAGGGCAGAGGGAGGAGAGGTCGGTAGAGCTGCTGCTATTGGCGGAAACAGCGGCCAAGCCACGGATAATATCACCATCGAAGGATATGCAACGGTAAAAGCAAACACATTGGGGCACAATGGAGCCGGCATCGGTGGCGGCAATGGCGCAAAAGGCAGCAATATCACCATTCAGGGCCATGCCAATGTTACGGCAAACGGCGGATGGTCCGGAGCCGGTATCGGCGGCGGATCCCAAGGTAATGATGGCGGAGGAGATGCGGAAAACATCATCATTCAGGACTATGCCAAAGTAACTGCTACAGCTTATGATGGCGCGGCCATCGGAAGCGGCAGTGCGCAGTATAGTGTGTGGGGTGATCAAGAGAAGAGTGGCGTGGCCAAAAATATTGTGATCCGTGGCCACGCAATAGTCAATGCAAAGAACGATGGCAGCGGAGCCGCCATTGGCGCTGCCGGAAATGGAAAAGATGCCAGCGCAGAGGTGACCATTGGAACGCCCGAGGCTACAGCAGAGACGGAAGATGTCCATGTCACGGCAATCGGGCACTACGGCTCTGCCATTGGCAATGGCGCAAAAGATACCAAGGTCACCATTCAGGGCCATGTGACCATCCAGACAGCAAGCGACGATAGTAATTCAGTGATTGGAAGTAGCAGAGGAAATGTGGAGGTCAATATAAAGGACAATGCCTCCATCGATCCAGCTCCGAGTGCAGGAATCTCCTCCGATATCGCAGGAGGCTGCGATATCGGCGGCGGGAATCTTCCGGGCAGAGAAGTTGTAGTGAACATTGACGGCGGAAAACACGGAAAAGTTAAGATCGGTGAGAACCATGCAATATTAGGAAGCATCTATGGTGCAATTTCCGGCACCAAGGTCAACATCGGTGACAATGTGCTGCTTAAAATGCTACAATCGGGATGGTCGACGGATGCTAAGTATATCAATGTGAACGGTGCCGAGGCTGAGGTAGGCACAAGAGATAATCCCGCTGCAGGGGGACTTGTAATTGGCGATAATACAGAGCTGTGGTATATCAACAACGGTGATGAACTGCAGAAGATCGTCCATGGCAAGAACCTCTGCAAAAAAAGTCCAAAACAGAACATTACCAAAGAACCCACCTGCACTGAATCGGGCTCTGCAGATTGTACTTGCGACTATGAGCATACGAACGGAGCAGCCCACCCCAGTTGTAACCACACTTGGACAGATAAGGTTCCTGCTCTGGGCCACCACTGGGTGGACAACGGTGAAGCCAACCATATCTGCGACAGAGACCATGTGACGACCGAGGCCCATAGCTACGGCGAGTGGGTCGTCGATACCCCGGCCACCTGCACCACTGCAGGCCAAAAGAAGCGTACCTGCACGGAGTGCGGCCACGTCGAGACGCAGGAGATCCCCGCCACCGGCCACCACTGGGTGGACAAGGGAGACGGCACCCACACCTGCCCCGACTGCGGTGCCACCGAAGCCCTGCCTGTCAACACTAACAGCGCCCTTGAGCTGCGGGTGGTGGACGCTGAGGGCATGAATGAGCCCTTTACCGTGAGCCAGAACGGCACCCTGCGCACCTACACCGGTGCCTACGACATCGCCACTCTTACCGGCGACCTGGACACCCTGCGTTACCTGCAGGAGCATGGCGCACAGACCATCCAGTTCGTCACCAATGGCCAGACCAGCAGCTTTGACATCAACGACCTGCTGGCACAGGGCAGCGGCAGCGAGGTGTTCTACCTCGCCCACCGTGGGGCCGAAGAGCCCACCCTGCTGCTGGTGGAGGCAGACCACAGCGAACTGGTGAAAGACTAACCATCCCCGGCGGCGGGGCTTCCGCATGACCCCGCCCCCCTCCATATTGCAAAAGCCCCCGGCACGTTCCGCATCGTGCCGGGGGCTTTTTTGGTTATAGAGATGACGCTTTCCCTCACCTCTAAGGCTCTCCCTCTGGGAGAGCTGGCGCATGAGCGCCTGAGAGGGCAAGGATGCTGAAACAAAATAAAAACACAGCGATAAGATGACTCTATCAAAAGCCAATGCTTATCGCTGTGCAGATGCTCTTTGGAGAGGGCTTACTCCACGCTGATCATATAGTAGTAGACCGGCTGACCGCCCCGGATGTGGCTGACCTCAACATGGTTGGGGCATTTTGCCTTGACGATCTCGGTCACCTTCTCGGCATCCTCGTCGGAGACGTCGCAGCCGGAGATGATGGTGACGAAGCTGGAATCCTTCTTGCACATACCCCGGGCCAGACGATAGGTGGCCTTGGTGATGTCGCTGGAGGTGGAGACGATCTTGCCGTTCTCCAGGGCCATGATCTCGCCCTTCCGGATGCGCTTGCCGTCGTACTCGCTGTCGCGGGCGGCGTAGGTGATGAGGCCGGTGGAGACCTTATCGGCGGCAGACATCATGTTGATGGTGTTGGCCTCCACGGTGGCAGAGGGGTCGAAGTTCAGCAGAGCGGTGATGCCCATGGGGACGGTGCGGGTGGGCAGAACGACCACCTGACGGTCAGCCAGCTTCTGGGCCTGCTCAGCAGCCATGATGATGTTCTTGTTGTTGGGCAGGACGAAGACGGTCTTGGCCGGGACGCTCTGGATGGCGGCAAGGATGTCCTCGGTGGCGGGGTTCATGGTCTGACCGCCGGAGACGACCGCGTCAGCGGCCAGGTCGGTGAAGACAGACTTCAGGCCCTCACCGGCGGCGACAGCAACGAAGCCATAGTCGCGGCTGGGGTCAACGGCAGCGTAGATGAACTCGCTGGCGGGGTCGGGCTTCTTCTCAGCGGAAGCCTGCTTCTCGAGGCTCTTGCCCTGCTTCTGGCGGGCCAGGAACTGCTCGTGCATATTCTCGATCTTGAAATTGGTGAGGTAGCCGTACTTGATGGCCTCGCTCAGGATCTTGCCGGGGTCGGCGGTGTGGACATGGAGGTTGATGACGTCATCGTCCTCGATGCAGACGACACTGTCGCCGTTGGACTCGGCAAAGGCGCGCATCTTTGCGGCGCTTGCGCCCTCGTTCTTGTTGATGAGGAACTGGGTGCAGTAGCCGTTCTTGATGTCCTCCACCTTCATCAGGTCGTCGGTGAAGACGCCCTTGCCCGCGTTGGCGGTGGAGAGCTTGGCCTTGTTGGGGACAGCCTCGCCGCCGGCCACGATGGCCTCGCCGTGGAAGACCTTGCCCATGCCCTCGAAGATGATCATGATGCCCTGGCCGCCGGCGTCCACGACGCCGGCCTTCTTCAGGACGGGCAGCAGGTTGGGGGTGTCCTCCAGAGCCTTCTGACCGGCGGTCATCACCACGTCCCACAGCTCGGCCACATCCTCTTTGCCGCAGGCAGCAGCTTCCTCGGAAGCGACGCGGGCAACGGTCAGGATGGTGCCTTCGGTGGGCTTCATGACAGCCTTGTAAGCGCCCTCGACGCCCTTCTGCAGCGCAGCCACGATGTCGGCGGCGTCAGCCTCCTTTTTGCCCTCCAGAGCTTTGGAGAAGCCGCGGAACAGCAGGCTGGTGATGACGCCGGAGTTGCCGCGGGCGCCGCGCAGCATGGCGGAGGCGGCGGTCTTTGCGGCCTCGCCCACGGTGCAGCTGTCGTCCATGGCCTGCAGCTCACGGACGGCTGCGCCGACGGTCATGCCCATGTTGGTGCCGGTATCGCCGTCGGGGACGGGGAACACGTTCAGCTCGTCCACGCGGGAGCGCTGGTTGTTGATGTTGTTTGCGCCGGAAATAATGGCGTCGCGCAGGATCTTACCAGAAATCATTGCTTTTTACTCCTTATATCTTCCCGGTACCCCCGGGCGGGCTTTGTCTCATCAGGCAACCACGTCATCGACCGATACGACCACGCGGGCGACTTTCAGGCCGGTGGCCTGCTCCACCTCGTCCTTCACGCGGTGCGAGATGGAACGCGCGGCGGTGGAGATGTTCAGCCCGTAGCTGACGGCAATGTGCAGCTCGATCACGAGACGGCCCTCTTCCTGTGTGACACGGACGCCCTTGGCCGAATCGTCCACGCCGCGCACGGCGCTGCGGACACGGTCGGTCAGATCACGGGGGGCCATTGCGGCCACGCCGTAGCATTGTTTGGTTGCTTCGCCCACGAGCGTGGAAAAATACTCGGCTGAGAAGCTGACATCTCCCAGCGGAAAACGGGAAGTGATCATAGTCGCTCTGCTCCTTTTATTCATTATGATACCCCGGTCCGCACGGCGGCGGGGCGGTGCGCGGGCCTGAGAAGGCGGCGTACCACTTTTATTATACAACTTTATGAGGAAGCTGTACAGCACATAATTGCTGACAGAAAGAAAAAAGTCAGGCGCGGCTTACCCGTCTCGGTCTGTTTCGACACCGCAAAGCCGGTATACTGAAAGACAGACAGAGCCGCAAAGGGCCGCGTTCCTGCTGTTAGTATAGCACAAAATCCTTCGCAGTGCATCTATTTCGTGAATATTTATCCGATATAACAAAAAGCGATTGTGAATAAAATATAAAAGATGGCGCAGACATCTTTATCTTACTATGAAAAAGTGCTAAAATCTAAGGTGGCAAGAGTAAGACTGTATCCGGCACAGGATGCCGGGGCATTCGGCTGCCAAGGTGCTGAAGACAGGAATTTGCTGCGGCTGCACAGGAGCTGCGGCCCGGCGGCGGAAAAGTTCACAATAGGAGTTGTTTTCATGAATATTCTGTTTTTCCTTTCCCCCAAGCAGGACCTGATGTATGTGTACGATGACTTCACCCTCCGCCAGACGCTGGAAAAATGGGAGAACAACCGCTACGCATCCATCCCGGTGCTCAACCGCAAGGGAGAGTATGTGGGAACTCTGACGGAAGGGGACATCCTCTGGGGGCTGAAAAAGTTCCACGGCCTCGACCTTGAGGCGGCAGAGGATGTCCCTATCCGGGACTTTGCCCACAAGCGGGACTACAAGGCCGTCACGGTCACCACGAGCATGGACCAGCTCATCGAGGCGGCCATGAACCAGAACTTCGTCCCCGTTGTGGATGACCGGGGAATGTTCATCGGCATCGTCCGCCGTCAGGCCATCATCCGCTACTGCTACGACCGCTCCCGCGCTGCCGCCGCAGAGCAGCGCAGAAAGCCCGAAAAGCAGGAAAAACGAGTCCCGGTCTCTGCCGGGGTGCAGTAAAACAGGAAAAGGCCCCGCCGCTCTGCATGAAATGTGCAGGGCAGCGGGGCCTTTCTATGCCTGTGGGAAGGGGAGAGTGGAGCTTCAGCCCACGGTGAGGCTGGAATCGGTGAGCCGGTGGGTCAGGACAGCCTCGGCGTCCTCGCCGCCCATGGCCAGCAGCTCGTCCACCGAGAGGGTGGTGGAGCAGAGGATGGTCTGGAAGGTGATGGTCTCGATGCCCTCAGCCCGCAGCTGACGCAGCGCGGACAGCGAAGCACGGAGAGAGGCTGTGAACCGTCCGACGCAGACGGTGAGGGTATTGCCGCTCTGGGTGCTGGTGTAGGAGATGACCGCGCCGCTCTTGTCGGTGACAGTCAGGCCGGGGAGGGGAGAGGCTGGTGCGGACGGGGCGGAAGAGCCGCCGTCAGAAGAGGAAGAAGACTCCTCGGGGATAACAGGCTTTTCCGGCTCCACAGGGCGGGGGATAGAGACCTGCTTGGAATCTCCATTAGCGTTGATGGCGGTGACTTTTGCGCCCGGGTCCAGCTTCTCCTTGATGTCGTCGAGGTTGAGCTCATGGCCGGCCCGCGAGAGGGCCTTGCCGTTGGGACTGCCGGCCTTGGCGGTCAGCTCGAGGCTGCCCGACAGATCGATGTCGTTGCTGATGATGCCGTAGCCGCCGGAGTTGGTGCCGCTTCCGCCATTGGACTTGACCGTACCGCCGGAGATGGCGACATGGTCTAAGCTGCGGATGCCGTCGCCGCCGGAGATGGTGCCGCTTCCGCCATTGGACTTGACCGTACCGCCGGAGATGGCGACAGGGTTGAAGCTGAGGATGCCGTCGCCGCCGTTGCCTTTTTTGCCGCTGCCGCCGTTGGCAGTGACCGTACCACCG
>OGGW01001266.1_pt1 | contig 19964 bp, 17 predicted proteins | sample 1571291 | NCBI WGS metagenome assembly OGGW01 (sample SAMEA2582028, study PRJEB24529) | metagenome | biome: Human gut stool | place: China | collected 2011 | reverse complement strand
TTAAGTTTTCATAAGCATTTCTTAATATAAGTTATTGATTTACAGACGATTAAATGTTAATTTAACGCAGTATTGATATGTAATTTCGGTTTATATATTTCTTTAGTATATCTAGTTCTATTTTGAGTATACAAGTGGTTGTAACTCTAGTTCATCTGGGTATACTTTTACTTACAATTCATCATTTGCTTTGAAGTTCTTACTTTATCATTTGCTTTTTCTTGAACTTTATCAATTAGCTGCTGCAAATATATAAAGAAATTGCGAGAATAGGGGGGGGTAATTTTGTTAATTTATATGAAGAACAACATTTTATACTAAAAAAATCACAATTTGGCAACATTTTACACCCTTAGAAGGCGATAATTTTAATATTTATTGTTCTTTTAGGGCGTAAAGCTACTTATATTAGCGAAAAGCCCTAGTATCGCATTTGGCGACACTAGGGACTCTTAAAAGTTGAATAAATGGCAGGAGTTAGAAGGTGTACTTCAAACCTACCTGACCACGCCAGCGACTGTAGTAATCGCTATAACTCTTATATGCATAAGCACCGGTGAACTGATAAACACCGCCGCCCTGATAGTTGACAGGTGAATAATAAGTACCGAAGCCATCACCATAGGTATGGCCCCAATCCTTGTTCAGCAGGTTGCCCACGTTGAGGATATCAAAGGTCAACTCGATGGAGTTAATTTGACCAGCTACCTTGAAGCTGTACTTCTGACCGAAGTGAACATCGAAATGATGCTCGAATGGCAGGTTATCAGCATAACGCTCGTAGTACTCGCCACGGTGCTTGCTCAGATAAGAATCGTCTGCAATCCACTTCTTCAGCATCTCACGCTGCATCTCCTCGGTGAGCTTATCGCCATGGTTATCACCAAACATGCGCTTGGTGAAGGTATTGTTGTTATACTTGGTCTCCTCGAAACGCATCTTGTCAATCTGTGCATCGGTTGGGATGTAGAACAGGTCATTACCCCTGGAACCATCCTCGTTCACGTCACCATAATAATAATAGGTGTAAGGTGAACCGCTCTTAGCCTGGTAGATGACACCCAGGGTTGTCTTCCACTGCTTCTGATGACCATAGTCGATGTGGTAGTAGGCAGAAGCCTGGATGCGGTGAGGCACGTTGTAGGCAGAGTTGCCCACCTCCAGATCGTTGCAGTCACGATAGGTATACTGGTAGGTCCAGTTACTCTTTGCTACAGAAGAACCACCGTTGGCAGCACTGCGTGAACGGGTCCAGGTATAGCTTGCCATCAGGTCGAGGCCGAAGTTGAAATGCTTCTCAGCCTTGAGCGAGAGGTTTACGGTATAACCCTTGGATGTATTTCCGAGGGCATAGACTCCTGCAATAGGAGTACCCTTCACTACGCTCTGATAGAGCGGACGGTTGTCCCACTCATATCCATACTTCTGGGAGAAGGTCTGACCGGTCTGTTCCTGAGCGAGGTTCTTATAGAGAATATCGTTCAAAGTCTTGGAGTAGATAGCCTCAGCGGTCCAGTCGATACCGAGAGCCTCGAAGTCGAAACCAAGGTTGAGGCGGAGGTTCTGGGCGAACTTGAAGTTCTTGCCGCATACAGCCACATCCTGGTTACCGGCACTCGCCTTCATCTTATCGGCATTGGCACCCTGCTTGTTAGGATCGAGAATCAGCTCCAATCCCTTGACGGTAGAGTTGTTGCTATCGTAAGAAGAGAGCTGCAGACCAGTACCTGAGTAGTTGTTGCTTACCCATACGAATGGGATTCTACCGGTAAAGACACCCGCACCACCACGGAGGATATACTTACGGTCGTTATTGATGTCCCAGCGGAAACCTACACGTGGAGAGAGCATTGGCGAGAAGCTGAGCTTATCGTTGGTCTTCAATCCCCACCCCATCTTCTCTGACAAGGCGTTGAACTCCGGATTCTCCACTGGAGTATCGAAGAATACAGGAATATCCAGACGCAGACCGTAGGTCAAGGTGAAGTTGTTGCTTGCATTCCACTTATCCTGCGCATAGAAACCGAACTGACCAGATGAGAACTCTGAAGCCCAGTTAGGGTCGCCGGTAACATCAGTGTTAGCCTGACCGTAACGGTACTGGTTCATGTAAGCCTTGTTAGGATCCAGTTTATCTGCCATATAGTCATCGTAATAAGCCTTGAAGTTATCAAATCCCTTGAAGGTATAGGAGCCGAACTTATCCGAGATGAACATATTCTTGAAATGGTAGAACTCGTTGTGGGTACCGAAGATGAAGGTATGGTTGCCACGGAGCCAAGTCAGGTTGTCCTCAATGGTCCAGATGTCCTGGTTCAGGTAGTTAGCCTGTGAGTTTCGCTCAGTACCGATGTTGACCGTACCACTACCAACGCCCGTGATGGAAATCATCGGTAGATGAGCCTTGATGTCACGGCTATCGCGCACTCTTACGAAGCTGACACGTGCCTCATTGCTCAAACTTGGAGAGAATCGGCTCTGAAGCTCAGCGATGAACGAGTTGGTATTGCTCTTGAACGGATAGCTGTAGCCGTAGGAGTTCAAGCTGCTGGCACTGCCGCCGCCACTCAACTGCTCAGCCTTGACCAGGCTCCAGCGGATGGCAAACTTATTGAACTCGTTGATGTTCCAGTCAAGTTTCAGTCCTGCCTTATCGCTCTTGGTGTAGATGTCCTGGTTACTGTAGTAATCGTTGAAGTTGACTCCCTGCTTCTCAGCTATATTCTGGAGCATGGTGAGAATATCCTTTGCCTGCTCGGTATTTACCTTGGAATTGCCGGAGTCTACACCATAGAGATTAGGATATTCCTTGTTGGTGCGCTCATAGTTGGCGAAGAAGAAGAGCTTGTTCTTGATGATTGGTCCTCCGAGGGTGACACCCATGTTATACTGAGTCTGCTTCTGATACTTTGGCGCATAACCCGTGCCATCGAGGTAAGGATACTTGGTACCGATGAGGTCCTGGTTGTAGCCATAGTAGTAAGCCGAACCGTGGAACTGATTGGTACCGCTCTTGGTGATGGCGTTGATGGCACCTCCGGTGAATCCGCTCTGGCGCACATCGAAAGGAGCCACGGAAACCTGAATCTGCTCGATGGTCTCCATAGATACCGGCTGAGCACCTGCCTGACCGCCGTTGTTACCGCTGGATGCCAGACCGAAGACGTCATTGTTTGCCGCACCGTCAATCATGAAGTTGTTGTATCGGTTGTTGACACCAGCGAACGACATATTACCGGAATTGGTAACGGTGAGCTGTGGGTTCAATCGAGCCACGTCAGCGATACCGTGGGTGATGCTAGGCATGTTGTTGATCTGCTCTGCCGTCATACTGGTAGCAGCACCAGTACGGGAAGCAGCAAGACCCGCCTTACCGGAAACCACCACTTCCTGAAGCTGGTGGGCATCCTCCTGGAGCGAGCATGAGATATTCTCCGTTTCACCGAGGCTCAGGTTGAGGTTTTTGATCACCTTGTCCTTGTAGCCGATATAGGAGATGTCTACCTTGTAAGGACCGCCTGGTCGCATACCCTGGATGGTATATCGTCCATCGATATTAGTAACGGCACGATATACGGTACCGGAAGGTTGGTGAATAGCAGTAACAGTAGCTCCGATGACATTTTCGCCATCAGAAGTAATCTTACCGCTGATTCCAGAGGTAGTAATCTGTGCCATGGCAGCGTTCACCGTCAGGATGAACAAAGCCAGAAGTAAATGCAATCTTTTCAGCATACCTTTTTTTAAAAATTAATTAATAATACGGGGGAATAGCCCCAAAATATCTATTACGGGTGCAAAATTAAACAAAAAATTCGATATAAGTGTTACAACAGCATGAAAAAATGTGTTTTGTAACATAAAAAAAATCTGCGTTAAGCAAATAACGCAGATTTTCTTTAATTTGTTATTTATAACGGGGGTTTGCTTATAGTTTTTCTGGGGGCTAAAAGCGGGGGACTGAGCTTTTATGACAGGCGATGAAATCGTCTGGAACGGAGGCTAGGCTCCCTTACACCTAGCTCTTAACTTACTTCCTTGCTCTTAACTTACACCTTATTCTAACCTTACTACTTGCTGCTAGAGCGAGGGCTAGGCACTCTTACTCCTTTCGCTGCCAGATGCTCATTACCTTGCGACGGATGGCTACGATGTTCAGGATAGAAACTATCAGGAACAGGAACAGACCCAGGGCGATGGCTGGGAGCATGGTGCCCTCGTCGATATCAGGGAAGAGGGTTTCAATGAAGCTCATGTAGTAATCGCGAAGGAAGAAGAGGATGATCCACGCAATGATGAGTACCACGATGTTCAGCGCGATGGTGAGCACCTGATATGGCTTTGCTACATTGTTCGGACTGTAACCTATCAGAAGAAGATTCTCCAACTTAGAAGAATTCTTCTGTACCAGCAGATAGATGCTGAGCATCAGAATGTAGAAACTCAAGACAGAGATAACCAAACCGATAATCATCACCATCGATACCATCATGCGGAGGAAATAGGTAGTCTTCTCCGCATCCAGTTTGTCTGTCTCTACCTCATAACCATTATCATCCAGGTATTTAGTAATGTTCTCGTCTCCCGGGTTTCCTACCTCTACGATGAGGCGGTTAGGATCGCTCTTCTGGTTTGGCGCAAATTCCTGGTTACTCCAGTCCATGAATGCCTGTGGAACAAGGATGGTGTTGAGTCGCGAAGAGAAACCGATTACCTTTCCCTTGAACTGCTCTTTCTTGCCACCAGCCTGAATCTGGATATTGAAATCAATCATGCCCATCAGTCCATCGCTGATTTTAGGGAGCGAATGACTCTGGGCGAAACCGAAGTTATACATATTAATATAGGTACGCGGGAGGATGATTGGCACCTCCTGAGTTCCCGGCGTATATTTCCAGTTCTTGAGCGGCACATCAACAAAACCGTCAGGCACACTCTCGAAGAAGAGTTCGCTATTTAGAACGTTCACGCCGTTTACACCCATCTGGGCATCTACCTTATATTCAGTAGAGGTGAATTTTCCTATTTTCTTCACAAACTTCTGGTCTCCGATTTCATCGATTTCAGAACCCGAGAAGGTATTGGAACGGCCGCTGATGGTATTTCCCATACCTATCTTCTTGCTCATGATGAGGTAGTCGGCTTTCATGAAACTGTCTTGTTGAGTGAAGACAGGCAGCACGTCTTTATAAAACTGAAAGCCGAAAAGAACGATGAGCATACCGAAGAGATTGGCGAAGGCAAAGCCCGCAAACTGAGGTATGCTGATATGCTGACGCAATAATTTCCAAACCAAATTCATAATCTAAATATATGTTCATAGTTTAAGTCCATGTGCTTACCGATACTGGTTACGATGACGCCAGCCCCCTGCTCCTTAGCTTCGGTCATCATGATATCTGCCATGATGCGCGAATTGTTGTCGTCGAGGTGACTGATAGGCTCATCAGCCAGAATGAAATCGAAAGGCTGACAGAGCGCACGCATCATTGCCACACGCTGCTGCTGTCCGAACGACATTCTGCCGATTTTGGCATCTACCTTATCAGCAATACCGAGCATATCAAACCATTTCAGTATCTGCTCACGCGTCTTGAATCCGGTTATCTTGTTCTTAATTTCTACATTCTCCAGGGCAGTAAGCTCAGGGAAGAGACGGAGTTCCTGAAAGAGATGGCTGATGTGACGCTTGCGCATCTCTACCCAGTCTTTCACCTTGTAGTTGGCGGTAACATCATTGTCGAACATCACGCTTCCGCTGTAGTCGTGACGATAGCCGAGCACATAGCTGCAGAAAGTACTCTTTCCGCTGCCACTCTCTGCCTCGATAAGATAAAGATGACCTTTCTCGAAGGTAACATCCTGCTTCCATATCTCCGAATTCAGGTCGTTGCGCTGGGCAAAAACCTGTGGGAGAACGGAATGAAGCTGAATCTTTTCCACTTTTTTTATGTTTAATGTTTAATCTTTTACCTTTAAATTTAGGACTTGGGGGGACTAGCGATAGAATCGCTAGGAACGGGGGCGCAGGAGGGGGTAAGGTTCTTTTTACTTTTTACCCTTTTACCTTTTTACCCTTTTACCTTTTTACTCTTTTACCTTTAAAGTATAGACCACCGAAGTAAGATTTCCGAAGACAGGGGTGAGCAGACCGGTTACGGTAGAGATGGCATCATCCTTGCCCGAGCTGTCACTATCAGAACTCTTGGCGAGATTGATGACCATTGCCAGTTTCTGACCGACGATGAGTTTCTGAATTTTTGCATCTATCGGATGATTACTTGGTTTCACGGCATATTGCGCCATCAGCTGGTCGCTTCCGCTAAAGAACTGCTTGTCATCCGTCACACCGAAATAGAACGAGGTCTTGCCATCGGTATAGAAGTAAGCATTCTTTCCCCAATTGGCAATCTTCGCACCAGCCGGACATGAAGTTTTCCAATAATCAACATCGCCCAACCACTTGGCATGCGACAGTTTAGCAGCCATCGTCATCTGCATATCGTTATCTGTAAGCGAAGGCATCACGATAGCCATATCTCCATCCACACTACGGATGATATTATCCATATCGATGGCCTGGTTGATACCCATCAGGAGGGTCTGAAGGCTGCGGTTGCTCTGCATCATCGGCAGGAACTGATCGCCCTTTACGTTCATAAAGATACCCGCCAGTGCATCAGCAGGCATCGACTTGACGTAGCTGCCCTTGACCGGACGATAGGTTTGAGCCGCCTTCTTCAGAGCCTCATCTATTTCTTTATTAAAGGAGAAGGTTTCTCCCTTCACCTGCAGTATACCGTCTTTCACGTCCATCTCGGCAGCAATCACTACCTGCGAAGGGTCGGTATCCTTAGGTGTGCCAAGGGTAAATGGAGCTACGAACTTCTCCGGCAACGCCTGAGCCTGAGCCACCATAGCCATAGGCGAGGTGATGGTTTCCAGCCGTTCAAACATAGGCGATGCGGTAATACCTTCGCCCTCATCAGCCTTCAGATATTTCACCATCTGTTGCTGGAGCTGGGCCTGCGCATCGGCTACAACAGGTCCCATAACGAGGAGTGCCTGATCAGAAAAGCCTACCAGCCACGAATCTTTCAATACGGAGAAATGAAAGCCTTTGCGCTCTTTCACCTCTGTAGAGATATGCTGTTTGCCAAGCGAAGCAAGCCAGTCTTCAACATCGCCCTCATCGCTCACCTTGGCACAAAGTCCGAGGTTGCCATCAGCACTCTCAAAGAGGAATATCTTCTCTGAGATGTCGATGCCACACTTCGATGCATCCTCAACGTGCAGCAGAGACTTTAGCATTCCCGCCTTGTCTTCATCGCTTTTGCCGGATGCCATCTGCTGCATGTCAACAGAGATGAGCGCAGTACTTTTCTTTGGAATGGCATTGAGATAGTCAGTGCCCGAGCATGAGCTCAGCAATCCCAATACGACAGCCAAGCACATGAACATCAAACTCTTATACAATCTTTTCATCACACTAGTAAATATTATAAAGCTCTTGCCAGATGGCACATGTTGACAGCCACCAATCCTGCTGTTTCCGTACGGAGGCGACTGGTGCCAAGCGAAACACTCTCATATCCGTTTTCCAGGGCCAGTCTCACCTCATCGATAGAGAAATCGCCCTCAGGTCCTACCAGCACGGTGATGTCATCAGTACCCTCCTGGGCTGCTCCGGCAGAATCATCAGCTGGGCATGACTTGGAAATCTCGGCAAAAAAGTCTTTCTTTTCTATCTCCTCATAACAATGGCAGATAAACTTTCTGCCATTGCGGGGAGTAGTAATAAAATCTTTAAAGTTCTGCTGTTCGTTGACTACAGGTTTCCAAGCCTTGTGGCTCTGCTTGACGGCAGAAACCACAATCTTGTCGATGCGGTCTATGCGGATGACCTTACGTTCAGAGAACTTGCAGTTGAGGAAAGAGATTTCATCGAAGCCGATTTCCGTAGCCTTCTCTGCCATCCATTCAATGCGGTCCATCATCTTTGTCGGGGCGATGGCCAGGTGAATGTGTCCGCGCCAGGCAGGCTGCTGCGGCATAACCTCCTTCACCTCATAGATGCACCGTTTGTTGGTAGCCAGCGAAACTTCTGCACGGTAGAACACCCCCTTGCCATCCATCAGGAACAATTCGTCCCCCGCCTGGATACGCAAAACCCTGAGTGCATGAGTAGCCTCTTCCTGAGGCAGTTCTGTCTGTGTAGACGCATCTGGCACATAGAAAAATCTAACTTCTTTCATTTCCTCTTATTGTTACTTTTTCTTCTTTATTTTCTGTTATTCCGTAAAAATATCCTTTAATTATTCACCTTTTTTGGCTTTGCGGCGCTCTATCTCATCGCGAATGGCTGAGGCTGCTTCGTAATCTTCTTCATTAATGGCACAATCCAATGCTTTTTCGAGCATCTGGTCTGGCAAGCTCAAGAGTGAAACGGCACAAGAAGTCGTACTCATATCATTTTTATTAAAAGGAGTAGAAAGTTCCTTTATAACCATCTCTGTGGTATACATTTCTATATCCGCAGCCACAGACAGCAACACAGCCTGGTCTGTCTTGATGCTCATACGTTCATTTGTGATTTTATTCACAAGAGTAGCATATACTCCCCTCTCTGGCGTAGCATCGAATTCGAGATAGAAATCGTCTACATTTTGCCTGTCAAATAGTGTCCAAAGTACAGAGATCACATCATTTTTAAAATCAGAAGTTTTCAAATTACATGCCTTCAGCTGCTCTGCTACATATTCAGTAGTCGTAATAGACAAAGCTCTTTTTTCGGATTCGTCTACCAAACTAATAATACATGTTCCGAAACCTTCCGGAATGGCAAAGCAGACAGCGAGTTTAAGTTTGTACAACATCATTATGTACCCTTTCTTTATTTAAATTTATTATATTCTTACGTAACATTCTGTTTTTACTCTCGCGTTGAGTATGACACTTTTTCTTCCTTATTTCTGTTCTTTCTTCGGACGGAAGAGGACAGCAAAGGCTACAGCTACCACGAGCGCATAACCGGCAAAGATGAACCAGCAGGTTTTCCAGTCACCCATCAGGTAGCCATCATATGTCCAGTGGCAGTAATGGTTGATGACCATACCTGCGAGAATGGTTCCGATAGATGCTCCCAGACCATTGGTCATCAGCATGAACAGACCTTGAGCCGATGCTCTTACCTTCACATCACATTTTTGGTCTACGAACAGACCGCCCGACACATTAAAGAAGTCGAAAGCTACACCATAAACGATGCATGAGAGGACGAATAAGCTAACACCCGGGAATGCAGGATTGCCCAATCCGAAGAAGCCGAATCGCAAAACCCATGCCAACATAGCGATGAGCATCACAACCTTGATGCCATATCGCTTCAGGAAGAATGGAATCAGAAGGATGCAGAGCGCCTCGGCCACCTGAGAGATGGATACCAGGAGCGTAGCATTGTTAGCTGCAAAGGTATCAAGCATCGTTGGATCGCCCTTGAAACTGGTAATGAACGGAGTGGCATAGCCATTGGTTACCTGCAGACTCATACCGAGCATGCAAGAGAAGATGAAGAACATCGCCATCTCACGGCTCTTGAAGAGTTTGAAGGCATCGAAACCCCATGTCTCAACCCAACTCTTAGCCTCTTTCTTCACTACAGGACAGCTAGGCAATGAGAAGCAATAGAGGAAGAGAAGGATGCTGAGCACACCCGATACCAGGAACTGATGATGGGTATACTGGAACTTATGGGCGTTCTCACTCAACAGGAACGAGAATGAACCGTTGTCCCAGGTAGCACAGTTCACTATCCACATCGTAAGGATGAAACCCACGGTTCCGAACACGCGAATTGGCGGGAAGGCCTTCACGGTGTCAAGCCCGTTGCTCTTCAATATACTGAATGCAGAAGTATTTGACAATGCCAATGTAGGCATATAGAAAGCCACGCTGAAGGTGTAAACGGCAATAAACATTGCCTCATTAGGAGTCTGACTAGCCTGTCCCATACCGAACAGACCTATCATGGCTGCTCCTGCCAAAAGGTGACAATAGCCCAAAAGACGTTGCGGCTGGATATACTTATCTGCCACAATGCCCATCAATGTAGGCATAAAAATAGATACGATTCCCTGTATGGTATAGAACCAGGAAATCTCGGCACCCATCCCAGCCTTGCCGAGATAGTTGCCCATTGACGTAAGATAAGCTCCCCAAACTGCAAACTCCAGGAAGTTCATCACTGCTAGGCGTACTTTCAGATTCATAGTTTAATGTCTTTTTATTATAAAATATTAGCTGCAAAGATACAAATTTTCGGATAAAAAGCACACGATTTTGAAGATTATCCGCATGAAAGCTAGCATATTTAACAAATTATGTGTATTTTTGCAGCCGATTTCAACAGATATAAGAGAAAAATAATATAGAAACAACAGATATGTTAGTAAAATTTTTCCTCACGTGCAATAAAATCGGGGCTTTCACGCTAGGCGGAGGTTACGCCATGATACCGATCATGGAACAGGAATTTGTAGACAAGAACAAGTGGATGGACAAGCAGGAGTTCATGGATATCATGGTAGTGGCGCAGACCACTCCGGGCATCTTCGCCATCGACATGGCGAGTCATATCGGCTATAAGCTGAAGGGAGTCTGGGGAGGCATTGTGGGTGCCATAGGCATCACCCTGCCTTCTATCATCGCCATTCTCATCATCGCCATGTTCTTCCAGCATTTCAAGGACAATTATTGGGTGGGCAAGTTCTTCATGGGTGTGCGCCCTGCCGTAGTAGCGCTCATTGCTGCGCCTTGCTTCAAGATGGCAAAGACGGCAAACATCAACCGCTACAACATTTGGATTCCAGTGGTTTGCTGTCTGCTGATTGCAGCATTCGGCATCTCCCCTATCTACATCATCACCGCAGCCGGTGTGCTGGGATGGCTTTATGGAAAGGTAAAAAAGTAAAAAACATAGAGATTATGCTATTTCTGAAATTATTTCTGATATTTACCAAGATTGGTACATTTAATTTTGGTGGCGGATATGCGATGCTTTCGCTCATCCACAACGAGACGGTAGTGAAGAATCATTGGCTTACAAATGCTGAGTTTACGGATATAGTGGCTATCAGCCAGTCTACACCGGGCCCTATCGGCATCAACTGTGCCACCTACGTAGGCTATACCACCTGCCTTCACGACGGCTATCCTGTCTGGGCAGCCTGGCTGGGTTCAATATTGGCTTCGCTCTCCATCATGTGGCTGCCTTTCATCATCATGATTCTCATCAGCCGTTATCTGATTACGCACAAGGATTCTAAAATCGTAAAAGATATCTTTGCGGGACTTCGCCCTGCCATCATCGGACTGATAGCTGCTGCCGCTGTTCTCCTGATGAATAAAGAGAACTTCGGATCACCAACCGACAATCCGTTTGTCTTCGGAGTAAGCGTCGTGCTGTTTCTGGCTGCTTTCTACTTCACAAAATTCAGAAAGACCAACCCTATCCTGCTGCTTTTCATCTGCGGTATCATCGGAATGGTTATCTTCTAAACATCGCCCTGCAGTCTGAACCAACGGCCTCAAGCCGATGGGTAAGACAAGGGGCTGATGCCTTCAGATAGGGACAAAAAAAAATTGATTGTCTCACGACAACCAATCTTTTATTAACCTTAATAATCTAATACCATGAAAAACACGATGCAAAGGTACAAATAATCTTGTAACCTGCAATAGTTTATAGCAAAAAACTTCAAAAATTTAACTCTCCTTAAAAGTTTTGCCATTCCAATTAAACTTTCTTTGCAGTTTTATTGCATTTACAGCCTTCTTATCGTCAGCAGACAGGAAAGGTAAAGCCAAGCGCACTACGAGGCTGTTTTCATATTGCAGGAGCAGAGCACTCACGATTTTGAGTTCAATTTTCCCCTTGAGTTCCTCAAACTTAGCCTCGCTCATCGTATCGGGTTTGGCAACAAGACCGGAAGCCAGTTGCTGCAAAGATTTTCCATCGAAAATTCTGCTGGCATCCTGCTCCTGCCAATCCTGATTAAAGAGATAGAGTTCGCTCTCCTTCTCTACTCCGGCAAAAGTCTTCACCACGCAAAGCAGCGAATCACCGTTAGCCGATGGCAGTTTCTTCATCTGCAAAGTAGCGCTCTTACTCGTTCTCAACTGAGCGAAATCAGCAGTCAGCGTATCCATCACACTCGTTTCACCTAACAGATTCTTCACTTCCGCCTTCACTCCCATCTCCTGCAGCTCAGTAAATTCCAGCCGCAGGTTGTGGTTGAGATAAGGCACAACAGAATCGGGCATCGAAACCAGCAAGTCCTTCATCGACTTGGCTTCCATGCCCACGCTTGCCATCATCAGGCAAGCGCATAATATATATTTTATCTTCTTCATCACTACAATTCCTTAGACCACTTCTTTCCCCAAGGAGTAAAGAGCCATGCAAGAAAGGCCAATGCTACTATTGAGCACACGGCAAAAGTTAAAGCCAATGTATTCATATATTTATCTTTTAGAAATTAACAAACCATCTACCCAGCAAAAAATACTGCGGTGAATTGTTACTTCATCTTTACAATTCCTTTGACCATTTCTTCCCCCAAGGAGTGAAGAGCCAAATCAAAAATGCCGTAGCCGGAACTAAGCATATTGCAAAAGTTAAAGCCAATGTATTCATACTCTTAACGTTTAGAAATTACATAACCAATAATTGATAAGACTGCAGACAACACTACGCCCAACAAAATGGCACTTATGGTACCGCTTTCATTAGTCTCAACTATACCAAATAATGCAGCCAACCCACCTAAAACCATAATAGTATAGGTGGATTTACTCATATCAAAGAAATACTTTACTACAGTTTCTTTGGTAAATTTTTCCTTTTCTCTATCTTCTCTTGCAGTCATATTTCTCTATTTTCCGACAAAATTACGGAAAATAAATGTAACTTGCAAATGATTTGCTCATTTTCTTTCGAAATTTAACCTAAAAAAGACGAAAAAGAGGAAAGCGCTTCATTACGAAACACTTTCCTCTAATTATCTAATCATTAATCGTACAATCTTCTTTCAGAAGAGATTTACTCCTCTACAGCAGCCTGCGCCGCTGCTAATTGATGCTGATTATCAGATAGATAAGAGTTTATTGTAAAATTATTGTAAACTTCTTCAGCACGTTCTGCAAGTTCTGCTCAGTGACCTTAGAGGAAGCCAAGCATTTTTGCAGAGGTTCTTCTATCTTAAATCATGATTGCTGTTTTAAAATTAACGTTTCAATTTCTTTTCATTGCTTCCTGTGAAACGAGTACTTGATCCATCAAATTTCACTCTCAAAGAGTAATGCAGTGAACGGATAATACGTCTGCATTCGCACATTCTGCAAATTTTGCTTGCAAAATTAACGAAAAATATACGGAACGCCAAATATTCTGCAAGGTATTCACGTTTTACATGCAAAATATGTTGGTTTCTTGATGAATCAACACCATGTCATATACTCCAGAGGTCAGATGCTTACTTCAGTAAAAAGAAAAGGATTGCATGCCGTTAGGTTTAGGTTTAAGTTTAGATGGGCTTATATATATAATAAGATGGGTAAACCTGAATTGCGACCGAACAAGTTTATTTTCCAAGTTTAAGAAGGGCATGTATAAATACATGGGGTAAGGTAAACCTAAACCATTTCCAGCCCCTTCATCCTTGTCCTTTTCTTTTTACTGAAAAAAGAGTCTCCTGCAAAGGCTTTTTGCCAATCGCAGAAGACTCTTTTATGTTTCTATGATTTCTTGAACAACCAGACTTCGATATTTCTCTTTTAACTGATCTGTTTTGCCATGCCAACTTTAATGTAGTTCATAAAGCTCCATTATGTCAAGCATCTTGAACAGGACACCATCAATATCATTATGCCAACTTTGATGGAAATGGCCATAGCACCAATGTGTGATGGGATGATTCTGCTGAATGAGTTTTTCATGTAATAAATCCATTATTGAACGCTCTGAATTCACATCATCAATAAGAGTGCTGTCTTCGTAAGCAAAACAGCAAAGACCATTTTTGCTTTGAAGTTCACAGAAGGAAGGTGCAGTGTGTGTTATGACTGTATCGATGGCACATGTTTCATTGATCCGGTCAAGTGCTAATGAATCAAAGACTGGTATTTCGTTTGACCAATAGCAATTTCTGGCAAATGGACCTATTTCGATATGCCCCTTTTGTTTTAGAACATATTTCTCCCATGATTGTTTACGGTACTGACGATCGATGGATATAGCTCCACCGACACATAGTATAGCGTGGCTACAAGCTTTAATGATGGAATAATCAGCAACTGCCATAAATCTTTTGTGCATGAAAGCCTTGCCGTCGAAGTAGGCAGGGTTATCATGATTTCCTCTGACGAACACAATCCAATTGTTACACTCATTCATTCGCTTGGCGTTTCGCTTCACGATATTGTCGTAATAACCTTTTGCCTCAAAGCCAAATCCACAGTCACCAGCAACTATGATGAGAGTATCTCGCATCTGATATTGCACACAGATTTTGTTCACGAGAAGGTTAAAGTCCCCATGAATGTCGCCGCAGATGACAATGCTGCTGCAATCCTGAAATTCGTATATGTTGTGACGCGTGTCAGTTCTCATGACAGGAATGCCGTATTGAAGAGATCAAGAAGACGTTGGGCATCCAGACCTCTTAGTCCTGCATTCTTGAAGAAGTCTGTATTAGGCAATTCCCCTATCCTTTTATAGAAATCACTCATGTCATTTCTCAATTTCTCAGGTAGCGAGAATCGAGAGTCTTGTGGCAGCATGGCTATCAGTCTGAACACATCTTTCTTATGCTTCTCTATGTCACGGCTGTCAACTTGTTCGCCTCCTGCTTTCCTTTCCAGCATTTCCGTGTATGCCTTGGCTTTGAGACAAATGAGAGCTTCGGGACTTGCAATATGGATGTCATCGAGATTCCTGCTATGCTCTATAGTGAACGCATAGTAGTCATCATCCATCAATATGGCTGACAGGCTGGACAGGTCTTCTCCGATACTTATGGGTTCTATGTGCGCATCAGAGGGCATGTTAAGTATTCCCGTACTACGAGCGAATAGTTCTATCTGCTTTGGATATGTCTTGTCCTCTGGATTTGTAAAGCGGTAATATTCATGCTTAAACTCGTTCTCTCCTTTGCTTCGACCAGCGTAATTGGCGGACTTGATAAAACTCCACAGGCGGGCTCCGAAATCAGGAGTGAGAGCTTCAACTACAAGAACCAAGTCAAGATCCTTCGTCGCACGAGGATTCATGTCCAACTCTTCTTCAAGCAGATTGCAGGCTGCTCCGCCTATCAGGACATACTTGTCCTTATAATCATTGAAATATTCCTTCCAACGTTCAATTCCTGTTACCATTTCATTTCTTCAATTAAAGTGTCACACTCCATTTGTATTCTTTCGTCTTCACTGTCCTTCATACTTAGATAGAGGGATAGCCTGTCTGCCCATTCGTCCTCAGACAGCAAGGAAGGAGAGTATTTCCATACTTCCACCTTTATGCCACCGTACTCTCTGTTCATCAAGGCAGCATTCTCTTTGGCTGTTGTTTTATCTACCGCCACGATAGGAGTAGCCGGCTCTGCGAGCATGGTGTAATGTCCCATTGCTGTCTCTCCAGACATTAAGCTTCCTTCTGGTTTTGTATCGGTGAAGAGGATGCGCTCTATAGGCGATGACATAAGAGGGAGGGATTTATTCCAAAGCTCTGCCCTACTCATCGTTATTTGAACATGTTTAAGTTTACTTCCAACAAGGGTTATTATCTCATTGTTCACAAGCCATCTAAGAGCGACGTTAATAGTCGGGTATGCAAAACCTGTAAGTTCTGCTATCTCCGAAGCTGTAAGACCGTCGATTTCTCTTGTTTCAAGGTGATAGAGTACCAGCATCTGAGCTACAGGCGGCATCTTTTCAGGCATTTCTTTAGCCGTGTTCTGCATCTCACGCAGTACGGTTAGCATACTTGGGATGAAAATGATTTTACCTGGCACTATAAAATTAACCTTTGCCCTGGTAAGCCGAGCTATCTTATAGGATGCAACTGTTTCTAATGCAAAGAGTACAGGATGACGGAATGCCTCCATCATCTTTGTCTGATGCTTTGCTAACTGCATAGGTGAAATGCTATCCTGTTCTGTCGGTATGGCAATGGTGACCGTAGTTTCCATCAGTTCAATATCGCAAAGAGTATAGCAAGAAGCGATTGCCAAAGGAAGCTCATATTCATTTATGTTTCCATGAGCAAGCATCTTTACCTCGCAACCAGTCAGTTCGGTGAGATAATCGGTTATGCGCTTTATATTATATTCCATATTGCATATTATATCTGTGGTGATATTTTGTGCAAAAATACATATAATATCTCTATCCACCAAATTTTCAGGAAGAAAAAGAACGGATGTCTCTCTTTTTATTGATTGATGAATGTCCAAGAGCATCTTTCTTGTACTAATAAGCTATAGCAAACGCATTTAGCATTGTTGATACGTTTCCATAATCTATACTCTTATTGAGATACCATAAAAAAGAAGCTCTCAAGCCTTATTTACGCAATCAGTAGCACTTTATAGTATGATTATTGAAAGAAAATCATACTTCTATTGTAATGTGTGTTAAGTATGATATGCTTAACCTCGTAATTTTTCTCTCTTCGCTGAATTATATGTTCCTTTGCACTGATTTTCGGGATAACACAGGATTTGCATCCATCTTCCGAGTATGATAATAATTATATTGGATAACATATAAATCAAATTGAACAATGTCAGGATTTGTAATATTTGCACTCGTCCTAACCTTTGCTTATGTGGTGTACTTCGCTGTACAGATCACATTAGACCTCCATGGAAAGAAAGGTGAAAAAAGCACAGAAGAAGAGACCTACGATGTCAGCGACATGGCAAACGAGGAGCAGCCCGTTGCGGTGGAAGAGCGAAACGATGACCCTGATTTAAGCGTCCCCACCTATACAGAACATGTTACGGAGGATGGTCTTAGGGTTCTGAATCCCACCGGCAAGTCAGTAGTAGTGAATCCCCCAGTAGTTGAGGAGCCTTTACAGGAGGCTCAGACGGAACTGCCTGTATCAAGTCAGGAACTCAACGAAGACAACGAAGCGCATTTGGAGCATATCGACCCTAAAATGCAATGCAGTTTCTTTGCCGATGAGTTTATGCAGAATCTGAACGAGAAACACAACAAAAGAAAAATAGAGAAGAAGAATGCCAGGGATAAAATGTAAATACAATCAATTGTTTGCCATTGCCAGCATCATGCTCCTCCTACCCATGTCTGCATCTGCCAAATGTGGAGGTGTTGATTACAGCTGGGGAGCTGATGCGCTGAGCAATGCCCACGATTTCACAGTGACCATGATGCTCTATGTGGTTTATCTTCTCTATGCCATATCAGCCATAGTAGCCATCATCGGCGCACTACAGATATATATAAAGATGAACACAGGCGAAGGAGATGTGACCAAGTCCATCATGATGCTTATAGGCGCATGCCTATTCATGATTGGTGCCACCATCCTGTTCCCTGCTTTCTTCGGCTATAACATAGTATAGGTAAAAAGATTAAAGGATAACAAAGACATCTCAACCTGCAGGAGAGATTATTGTGTGTAGTAACAATTAAGTAAAATCAAAAGAAAGCAAATGAAGAAAATCAAAACAATTGCGAAAAAACTGTTTGGAGCCAAGCGAATGAAGACGCTTGCCATGATGCTCCTCTGTGGCACCATTGCCACTTATGCCCAGAATGCCGCTGGTGATTACACTGCCGGTACTGATGCTTTGGCAACCGTCACGGAGGAGATTGCGAAGTATGTGCCTTTCGTCGTCAAACTCTGCTATGCCATCGCTGGCGTTGTTGCTGTGGTCGGTGCGATCTCAGTTTATATCGCCATGAATAACGAGGAACAGGATGTCAAGAAGAAGATCATGATGGTCGTCGGAGCATGTATCTTCCTTGTCGCTGCAGCCCAGGCTCTGCCTCTGTTCTTCGGTATCTAACCTATCGTTCAAGCAATAGAGAAACATCATGTCAGCAATAAACAACGATACTCAGTACGTCTGTTATCCCATGTTCAAGGGACTGCAAAAGCCTCTTGAATTTATGGGGTTTCAAGGTCGCTACATCACCTGGGCAGCCTGTGCCGTTGGTGGAGCCATCCTTGGCTTCATCATCACATACTGCATCCTTGGATTTGTAGCAGGTCTTCTTGTCCTTGCCGTTTCACTCTGTACTGGTGCTGCCCTTATCTTCTTCAAGCAGAAGAAAGGGTTGCATACCAAGAAGGAGGAGCATGGTGTGTTCATCTATGCTTGTTCGCATAGAATGTGATTAAACTCAATTCAAACGTAAACAAATGAGCAAGTGTGTTGAAATCTGAATAGTGTAACCGATAGGCTCACCCTTTCGTCAGGATGGGCCTATCTTCATATCAAGTTAATGTAAACCCGGAACAAGAATGATTCTATACGTTATCATAACATTCGTGGCTATCCTTATTGGTATGGCAATTTCCGTTTCTGCCTTTGGTACAGGTGGCAAGCGCAAGAAGATATTTCAGGACATCTACTTCTCCATCGAAGATGTAGATGGTATCGGTGTGCTCTATACCAAGACAGGAGAGTATTCTGCTATCCTGAAGATGGAGAACCCCGTCCAGAAGTATTCTGCCAACATCGACAGCTATTATGAGTTCAACCATCTGATGACCTCTCTTGCCCAAACCCTTGGGGAAGGCTATGCCATCCACAAACAGGATGTGTTTGTCCGCAAGCATTTCCATGATGAGAGTAACGACAATCATGAGTTTCTGTCAGAGTCCTATTTCAAGTACTTCACGGGTCGCCCCTATACCGACAGTCAGACCTACCTCATTATAACCCAGGAGAACAAGAAGAGTCGCATCTTCTCTTTTGACAGTAAGAAATGGCGTGACTTTGTCGTAAAGATACGCAAGGTGAAAGACCAATTGAAGGATTCTGGTGTATCGGCAACTTATCTTGACGGCACTACAGCCCGTGACTATGTTGACCGCTATTTCGCGATGAACTTCAAGGACAAGATTATCTCCATGACCAATTTCAAGGTAGATGAAGAGTCCATCTGTATGGGCGACAAACGCTGCAAAGTCTATAGCCTTGTAGATGTCGATTGCATCAACACACCTTCCATCGTCCGTCCCTTTACCAATATCGAGGTGAACAATGTCGCCATGCCTGTTGATATGGTGTCTTTGGTTGACAGCATCCCGTCAGCCGATGTGGTGGTGTATAACCAGATATTCTTCATACCGAACCAGAAGCGAGAGCTCTCCCTTCTCGACAAGAAGAAGAACCGCCACGCCAGTATGCCCAACCCCAGCAACCTCATTGCCGTGGAGGACATCAAGCGAGTGCAGGAAGTCATTGCCAGAGAGAACAAGCAGTTGGTCTATGCCCATTTCAACCTTGTTGTGGGTGTTCCTATTGATGCAGACATTCAGAAATGCACCAACCATCTGGAGAACTCCTTCGGTCGTTTGGGCATTCATATCAGCAAACGTGCCTATAACCAGTTGGAGCTGTTTGTCAACTCCTTCCCCGGCAACTGCTATGGCATGAATCCCGACTACGACCGTTTCCTCACGTTGAGCGATGCTGCTGCCTGCCTGATGTATAAGGAACACATACAGCATAGCGAGGACACCCCTCTGAAAATTTACTATACCGACCGCCAGGGGGTTCCTGTTGCCATAGACATCAGTGGCAAGGAGGGCAAGAACAAGATTACGGACAACTCCAACTTCTTCTGTCTGGGTCCAAGTGGTAGCGGTAAGTCTTTCCACATGCATGTCATATGGACTAAAACGCATCGAAAAGAACTCCAAACAAAAC
>OGGW01001262.1_pt1 | contig 20005 bp, 20 predicted proteins | sample 1571291 | NCBI WGS metagenome assembly OGGW01 (sample SAMEA2582028, study PRJEB24529) | metagenome | biome: Human gut stool | place: China | collected 2011 | reverse complement strand
AGGTCCAAGGGGGCTGCAGGCCGAGACTGGTCCGCAAGCTGCCAACGGTCCGCAAGGCCTGACGGGTCCCCAAGGCAAGACGGGTCCGCAAGGAGAGACGGGTCCGCAAGGCGAGACGGGCCCCGTAGGCCCCAAGGGGGAGACCGGCAGCGGCTTCAAGGTGCTGGGCTACTACGGCACGAAGGCTGCGCTGGACGCCGCGCAGAAAGCGACCGCAGCGGCGGGCGATGCCTACGGCGTGGGCACGGCGGAGCCCTATGACATCTACATTTTCGACGGTATTACCGGCGAGTTCATTAACAACGGCCCCTTGCAGGGCGCGAAAGGTGACACGGGCGAGCGCGGCCCGCAGGGCATTCAGGGCCCGAAGGGAGACCCCGGCAAGGACGGTGCCAAGGGTGCGGACGGTCTGCCCGGGAAAGACGGCGCAGACGGCGCGCCGGGGAAGGACGGGACGAACGGGCGCGACGGCGTGACGTTTACGCCCGCGATAAACGCGGCGGGAGACCTCTCGTGGTCGAACGACGGCGGCAAGGCGAATCCGCAGACCGTGAACCTCAAGGGCCCGAAGGGCGACACGGGCGCACGGGGGCCTGCCGGTGCTGACGGCGCGAAGGGAGACACCGGCCCAGAGGGACCAAGGGGCCCGCAGGGTGAGCAGGGGCCGCAGGGCAAGACTGGTCCGCAAGGTGAAACCGGCCCGCAAGGCCTGACGGGTCCCCAAGGCAAGACGGGCCCCGCCGGTGCGGATGGCGCGAAAGGTGCGGACGGCGCAAAAGGCGCGACCTTTACCCCTGCTGTGTCCGCGGCGGGAGACCTGAGTTGGACGAACGACGGCGGGCTTGCGAATCCCGCGACGGTCAACATCAAAGGCCCCAAGGGAGACCAGGGCGAGCAGGGTGAGAAAGGCGCAACCGGTGCGACCGGCCCGCAGGGCCCCGCAGGCCCCGTCAATGTCCCCTCCACCACCAAGCTCATCAAGGGCAACGGCTCGGGCGGGCTGGTGGCGGCGTCTCGCGGAAGCGATTACATCGCAAGCGGCAACATCGTCAAGCAGACGCTCGTGAGCACGGAGACCACGCCCACCGAGAACTACGCTATCAACTGGTACTTTCAATAAGGAGGCGCTGAGATGGCAAGTGCAAAACTCGGCACCAAAGCCGTCGGCAGTATCGTCAAACTGAACGTCAACGGTGCAGCGAAAGAGTTTATCGTCGTCCATCAGGGCAAACCGAGTTCTCTGTACGACGAATCCTGCGACGGCACTTGGTTGCTGATGAAGGACATCTTCGAGGCCACACGATGGCACAGCTCGGATGTGAACAATCTGGAGAACAGCACCATCCACAGCATACTGAACAGCACGCTCTTGAACGCGTTTGAGAGCAACATCAGGGACGCAATCAAGCAGGTGAAGATTCCGTATCGCAAGAACGGCGGTTCCAGTGGCTCGGATCAGAGTGGTGCTAACGGCTTGCTCTGCAAGATTTTCCTGCTGTCCGGCTACGAGATTGGCTTCACGACCAGCGATAACCCCTACTTCCCGCAAGATGGTGCGAAACTGTCCTACTTTGAATCTGGAACCGACACGTCCGCCAACAACAAGCGTATTGCGAAACTGAACGGCTCGGCCGACCACTGGGGGCTCCGTTCACCGTTCACCTACAGCACCAGCTTGGTGTGGCTCGTCAACTACGACGGCGTCGTCGAGACCAGCAAAGCATCCAACTCAACTGGCATCCGCCCCGCGCTCATTCTTCCGCCCGACATGGAAGTCGACAGCTCTGGCAATGTCACGCCACCCCCTCCCGCTACACACAAGACCCTCATCAACGGCACGGTGTACGAAGTCAAGGGCGGCAAGTGCATGGTCAACGGCACGGTGTACAACATCCTCAAGGGCAGGACGCTCATCGGCGGGACGGGGTATGACATCACGTTCCCGAGCGCGGGGACGAAGCTGTCGGCGCTGGGCGTCGGGCAATCGGTGTTCACGAACGTCAGCGGTGTGAAGAAGGAATTCTTGGTCGTCCATCAGGGCTTGCCGAGCAGCTTGTATGACAGCAGCTGCGACGGAACATGGCTGTTAATGAAGGACATCTACGAGATGCGACAGTGGAACAGTAATTCTGAATTATTGTAATAAAATAGATCTATCAAATACTATCTAAACAGCACGTTCCTGAGCCTGTTTCATGCCAACATTCAGACCGCAATTAAACAGGCGAAGATTCCGTATCTCAAAGGCGGAAAAGGCGGAAGTGTGCAGAGCGGCGCAAATGGACTGTCCTGCAAGGTGTTTCTTCTTGGAGGTTATGAACTCAACTTTAGAAATATATTTCCGGCGGATGGCGCGGGTTTAGACGGATTCGCAGAGAGCATCATCAATAACCCTGCCTACCTTGCCACTTATAACGGAACCCTCACCAAGTGGTGGCTCCGATCCATAACCACTTTGGACATTAATTATGCAGGATTAGTAAGAGGGTATACCTACGATAGTGCATCCGTAACAGAGAGCAACGGCATCCGCCCCTGCATCATCCTCCCGTCCGACGCCCTCGTGAACGAAGAATTCGAACTTATCGCTTAAAGGAGTGAAACTATGGTAACATACATCAAAGTCAACAACACCGAGTACCCCGCGATCATCACGGGCGAGCACAAAGACCGCACGTGGGGCGAGCGCGAGGTGAAGAACATCCGCCTGACGATGACCGCCACGGACGCGGCGGCACTGCTGCCCGACAACACGCCGTGGAGCATCATACAGCGCGACACCGTTCCCAAGTACGATTCGGACAGCCAGCCCACGGGCGAGACCGAAGAGGTCGTCAACGAGTGGGACAACAGCGCGTACAGCCTGAGCGGGGCGATCACCGACCACCGCGACGGCACGGTCACGGTCAAGATGGGCAAGCCCACGGAATCCGAGCTTTCGGCGGCGACCGTAACGGCGCTGGTCGGTCAGAGCATCACGCCGCAGCGCGCGGCAAGGCTGCGACCGATGATCGAGCAGGCCAGCGCGTCGCTCTCTGACGGCGAGGCGGCGAAGTCGCCCGAGCTGTTCCCGCGCTGGGCGGATCACATCGGCGAGACCGTCAAGCCCGGCGACCGCCGCAGCGATATGGACGAAAGCGGCGTGCTGCACGTCTACCGCGTCAACAAAGGTCAGGGCCACACCACGCAAGAGAACTGGCCGCCGCACTCCACCCCTGCCATGTGGACGATCATCAACGTCGACCACGCGGGCACGCAGGATGACCCGATTTCGGCCGCTCGTGGTATGGAGTACACCTATGGTCTTTATTACAAAGACCCCGAGGACACTAAGCTGTACCTCTGCGAGCGTATCGGTGAGCAGTCCGGTAACAAAATCACTCTCCAGTATCTGCCGCACGAGCTCGTGGGGCAGTATTTCACGGAGGTCTAATGTATGAAAATGCTGAAAGCTATCCGTGACGCGGATGCGCTACGGCCTAACAAATTGAGCACGCCGCGCAAGGCGGAAATTCTCATGGTACTTGAGCACCGAATCGCCGAGATGATGGGGGAGGAAGCCCCCGTTCTCAAGGTGAGCGTGGAGGATGACACAGCAAGCGTCGATGATATGGAATTGCTGCTGCCGGACGGGCACAACGAGTGTTACCACCTATATCTGGCAGCGCAGCTCGACGCCTACAATCAGGACAGCGCGCTCTATGCCAACGACCACGCCATTGCCAACGATGCGGTGGCCGATGCTATGGCATGGTGGCGGCGCGAAAACCGCAAAGAAAGCAAGGGCAACTGGAAGGTGTGATGACAAGTGCCGACGACATTTCAGCTGGTGGAGACGACCTTCCCGAACGGCGAAGGCAAAGACACGCAGGAGCAGATCAACGGGGTCTATGACTACCTTTTCGTGCTTCTGGAACAGCTTCGGTATACGCTCTTCAATCTGGACGGGAGCAACATCAACCAGAATGCACTGAGCGAGTTTATCAAGAATATTTCCGAGCCGATCTACGCCAAGATCGAGGATACGGACAAGAATGTGAACGAGTTGTCTATCACGGCAAAAGGCCTTGCGGGACGCATCAGCGACGCAGAGGGGAATATCACGCAGCTCGGCGTGACGGCGCAGGGCTTGCAGGCGAGCATTTCGAGCCTTGACGGCAGCGTGACGAACCTGACGGCGGATGTCAACGGACTGCGCACGCAGGTGAGCGGGAAGATCGACGGCACGGCGGCGCAGACGCTCATCGACCAGAACTTGAATCAGATCACGTTGGCGGCAACGAGCGGCAGCAACGGCACAGTCTTTGCGCTGAACAAAAACGGCGTGCAGATCGCGAGCACGGGGACCATCGATCTACACGTCAAGGCAGTCAACATCGACGGCACGCTGACGGCGGGGGCGCTGCGCGGCGGGAGCGTGAGCCTGCTGGCCGGAGATACCCCTGTCGGCAGCATGGATCTTGCCTACACGGGCACGGGGCAGGTCGGCGTCGGTCTGACGGCGACCTATGGTGGCATGAAGATGCACGCAGCGGGAAATATCTTTCTTGAATCCGAGCTGGGGCCGTTTGCATTGATCGGAAAAGACGATGCCAGCGACTACCCTGTCGTCTCGCTCGGCGGCGGCTATCTGGTACTGAGCGGCAACTACATGTTCGGCGCTTCGCCGCCAAGTGCCGCGCCGTATGGTACGGTGTTTTTCCTTGAGGAGTGAGAGATGGCGAGCTTTTATTGTACGCTGTCACCGGTCGACGGAGACGGGACACAGCTTAGCGTCTACGCACGGTTTACTGGCGGCGCGTCGGATTACACGTATAAGCGCTCAATCGACATCCGCATCACGGGCGTCGGGACATTCTCGTTCGATTCGAGCGAGGTCGGCGGTGGTACGAGCACCTTTGTCGGCACGATCACAGGGCTCACACCGGGCACGACATACGAGTGGATATGCAACATGTACTACTGGGGCGGATCGTGGATCGTCTCAGATTACAGCGATTCCGGCACAGCCACGACATACAGCGGCGGCGGCAGCGGAGGCAGTGCGAAGGCGGTCATCAACGTCGGGACGTATGCCTATCCGAACTGGAAGAGATACCGCGCGATCGTCAACATTGGGACGTATTACAACACAAATTGGCTATCGGTTCGACCGGTCAACAATTACGGGAGCTATTCGCAACCCGATTGGAGGTAAAGAGCATGAATGAAAAGATCAAGCAGGAAGCGGCGCACGCGATGCGCCTGATCGGCATTTTGAACGTCAACGGCGACGCGGTGGACGTGGTGGCGGCGGTGCGGCAGTCGCTTCGCAATATCGCGATGATCTGCGACGGCACGGAAGCGCCAGAGAAGAAAGAAAGCGAGGGCCCGGATGAGACTGCCTGAGATCACGGCATATACGAACCGGCGCGTGCAGCAAGAGAAATTCGGAGGCATCAACCACACGTTCGGTGCGGCGGGCGGCGAGCTCTACGACCTGCAGAACCTGTCGGCGCGATACTTCCCGCTTCTTTCCCCCCGTGCGAGGCGCTATACCGTCCGCAAGGATATGGGGACTGCAAACGGCATTTTCAGTGCAGGAAAGCTCTACGAGGTATACGGAACGAAGCTCTACGTCAACGGCGAGGAGAAGTCGACGGTCGCAGACAGCGAAAAGACTTTCTGTGCACTGGGCGAGCGCGTGCTCATCTTCCCCGACAAGATCGTGTGTGAAAAGGACGGCACGATCAAGCCGATGGAGGCTAGCTACGCCGCGGCGGGGCTGAAATTCGGGAATGGTACGTATGCCGACGAAAAGGCGGCGGCAAACAGCATCACGACGACCGGCGCGGCGTTCCCATTCAACGTGGGCGACGCCGTGACGATCTCGGGCTGTACAAAGGAGACCTACAACAACCGCACGCCCATCATCCGAGAGATCAGCGAAGACAAAAAGACGCTGCGCTTTTATGAAAACACTTTCCGCCTGCCCGATGGGCAGGAAAGCATCACGGAGCCCGGAACAGTCACGCTCAAGCGCAGCGTTCCCGACATGGATTTTGTCTGCACGAACGAGAACCGCGTGTGGGGCTGCAAGGGCGACAGCATCTTTGCTTCAAAGCTCGGCGACCCGTACAACTGGAACGTGTTTGACGGACTATCCACGGATGCGTTCAGCGTGGAGAGCGGCACGGCGGGAGCATTCACGGCGTGCGTGAGCTACCTTGGTTACCCGTGCTTTTTCAAAGAAGACAAAATTTTCAAGATGTACGGCACGATTCCGACAAACTTCCAGCTCATGTCGAGTGCTGTTCTCGGCGTAATGAAGGGCAGCCACAAGAGCCTTGCTGTGGCGGGCGAAACGCTCTATTACCTCTCAAAGGTCGGCATCATGGCGTACAGCGGCGGCATGCCGCGCTGCATCTCTCGCACGCTGGGCGATGATGTGCGCCTCTCTGACGCGGTGGGAGGAAGTGACGGCCTCAACTACTACGTGAGCCTGAAAGAGGATGGCAAGGCGGCGCTGTACTGCTACAGCAGCGAAAACGGCGTGTGGCATAAGGAAGATACGCTTGCCGTGGTGCAAATGGCCTATTCGGGCGGTATCATGGCCTTAGTAGACGGCGGGTGCGTGCTGCTTGGAAATCCGGCAGATATCCCGACCGGCGCAACACGCGAGGGGGCTGTTATTAGCGAGGCGGAGTTTGCCGACTATGACGGCGGCTCATTCGACGCGAAGCACGTGCAGCGCGTACGGGCGCGGCTGGAATGCGAAAAGGGCACAACGGTCGTGTTCCTTGTCAAGTTTGACGGCGGCGCGTGGGAAGAGGTCGACCGCTGCGGGGCACAGGAGAAGGACGTTTTCACGCTCAACTGCCCGATCCGCCGCTGCGACCACTTTAGATTAAAAATCAAAGCCACAGGAGAATACCGGCTCTATGCGCTCGAGTACGAATACGTGACGGGCGGCAGAAAGTGAGGGGACAATGGCAGATAATTTCAAACACAAGAATACAGACCTGACGCTCATCAACGATTCGGGCGACCTTGATCTCATCCGGCAGTATACAGAGGCCTACAACAAGGCCTATGCCGAGGGAGACAAGGCGGGCCAGCAGGCGGCGCACGACGCAGCGGAGAAAATCCGCGCGAAGTACGACTATTCCGGCGGCGTGGACGGCAGCGAGTACATCAAACTCGGCACGGGCGCGAGCCCTGCAAAGGCTGACACGAGCTGGCTCGATAAGCTGGGCGACAGCAGCTACAACTATGACCAGAGCGGACAGATCAGCGCAAAGCTCGACGCGCTGCTGAATCGCACGCCGTTTTCCTACGACGCGGCGAGTGACCCGCTCTATCAACAGTATCGCAAGCAGTACACGCGCGAGGCAGACCGCAGCGCTGAGGATGTGCTCGGCAAGGCGGCAGTGATGACGGGCGGGATGCCGTCCACGGCGGCGGTGGCAGCGAGCCAACAGGCGAGCGACTACCAGATGAGCCAGATGACGGACAAGATTCCCGAGCTTCAGCAGCTCGCCTATAGCATGTATCAGGATAAATTGAGCGGCGACCGCGCCGACCTGAATACGCTCATCGGCCTTGAGGACAACAACTACAACCGCTGGCTGGCTGACCGCAACTATCTTTACCAGCTTGCGCGCGATCAGGTGGGCGACCAGCAGGCGGCGGATGCGCTGGCGTATCAGAAGCAGCAGGACAAACTGAACTATGACTACCAGAAGGAACGCGACGCCATCGAGGACGCACGCTATAATGCGGAATGGCAGTATAAATTGCAGCAGGCCGCGCAGTCGGCGGCAGGGAAGGCAAGCGGCGGTGGCTCTCGCCGGACTTCCAGTGGCGGGACACGTAGCGGAGCTACCGGCGGAGCGATGGACTACGAAGGTCTGTTTGCTGCAGCACAGGCGAGCGGGAACCCCAAGAGCTGGCTTGCACAGAAGGCTAACTACCGGAAGTACGGCTTTACATCTTCGAGCGGGCTCTATTCCGACTATGAAAACTGGCTGGAAGGTCAGAACGGTGGCAGTTCAAGCGAAGGCTATAATTCGAGCAATTTCAATGCGGCTATGAGCAGTCTGCGCACGATGCTTGCACAGGGGCGTACCGATTATGCTGTCGGAGGTATTGATTCTTTCTGGGATAAACTGAGCGACGAGCAGAAGGCGCGCGTGCAGAAGATGCTGAACGAATACGGGCTGACTTACACGGAGGACTGATATGGGAAAGCTGGTAGCACTGAACACCAATAACGAAGAGAAGAAATTAAAGACCGAGCAGTCAATTGCGACCACTGTTGCGCAGGGACGGCGCGGGAAATTGATGCAGACCGGGAGCGCGAGCGCCCCGGTCTCTTCTCCACCTACAGTATATCGCACGAGCCCGGTGAAGACGACGCCAGTGACGCGGCAGAATGTCGTGATGCCGAAGACGCCCACGCAGGGCGGCGCAAGCCCGATGTTCCGGCAGCAGAATGTCGTGACGCCGAAGAACCAGAATGCGCTTGCGCAGGGCCTCGGCAAGGGCGCTTTGCAGCAGCAAGAGGCGAAGAACTACCAGAGCGAAAAAGCCTTCAATCAGCATGTGAAGGACGTGAAGCCGCAGACGGTCACGCAGCGCGTCGGGAATACGCTCAAGGGCGCGGCGAAGACCTACGGCGCTGGCTTTGCCAATCTCAGCGGCGTGGCGGCGCAGGGGCAGGGCGGCACAGCGATGTCGCCGGTCTATCGCGCTCAGGCGGAGACGCTGGACCAGCAGATTGCGGCATTGGAAGCGACGCTGAGCGACCCGTCGATGACGGCACAGGATATTGCCGACACGAAAGAGGCGATTGCTATCGCTCGCAGCGAGCGTGAGAAGTACGGCAAGATCATCGAGAGCGGGGAAAGGGCCGCAGCGGGAGCCTATGACATCGCTGACAGGCTGGCAGACAGCGGCGCAAAGGATATCAATAAGGCGAAAAGCGGGCTGGGCAAAGTCGGACAACTCGCCGTTGACGCGGGTGTCGCGGGTGCGCAGATGGGGATGGATATTGCCCTCACGCCTTTTATGGGCGGCAGTGCGCTTTTCCCGATGTTCATGCGCAGCGCGGGCGGAGGCGCGCAGCAGGCGCGCAGAGCGGGCGCAACGCATGAACAGCAGGTCAACTATGGCCTTGCGAGCGGTGCACTCAGCGTGGCAACCGAGAAGATCGGCAACGCGGCAGCGCCGTTCAAGAAAATGTTCGGCAGGGGCTTTTTAGATAGCGTCATCGAGCGCACGATGTCGGGGCTCAATAACAGCGCGGCGGGCAAGATCGCGCTGTCGTTCATTGAAGAGGGCGGCGAGGAAGTGATCGAGGATCTTGTCCAGCCCGCGCTGCAGATGATCTACAACGGCAAGACGCTCGGTGGGAGTTACAGCGAGCTGGAAGCGGCGGAGGTTCTGAATGACTTCCTTGTTGGCGGCATTCTCGGCGGTATTGGTGGCGGCGTGGAAGCTGCGGCAAACCGATTCGCGCGCTTTGATAACTCCCTGGGTGAGAGCGGGCGAAAAGCGATTCGCGGCTCGTATCAGGAGGGCGAGGACACGGCACAGCACGTGAAGGACTTTATCCCTGCCTACAATGCGGGCGTGGAGGGAAAGGCGAACCCGAACCCGACGAATGAGACGGCCTATGCAGGCTATGTCGCGGGGCAGAACGACGCGAAGAAAGAGGCAGGAACGGGCGAGCATATTGACGGCCGTACGAAGGAAAATGTATCGAGCAGAAATGTAAACGCTTTCCAGTTTGACCACCCCGAGCTGCACGGTTATTACAGTACGGCGGCAGAGCAGATCGCCGGTATCGCTGATATAAGCCTTTCGCGCGGACAGCAGAAGGGCGCGCGGCAGCGGACGGCAAACGGATACCAGAGAAACAATCAGATATTCGAGACCCCCGCCATGCGCAAGGCGATGAACGAGGGCCTGACGCGCACGCAAATCATTGATGCAGCGCAGCGCATCATCAACGATAATGGACAGGAGAATGTCAAAGCGGCGAAAACGCTCGAGATCGTTCTTGACGACATGCTGACGAATGGGTACACTGCTGTTGATGGAACGGCGGTTGCCCCCAATACGGATTATATTGCAGCAAAGCAGCAGATCGCAGGCGCAGAGGTGCAGGCGACCGGCTTTGACAAGTATGTAACTGACAACCGCCTTGCCCTCGAGACAGGAGATGTGACAATGGATGAGCTGCGCACAGAATATGCGCAGCAGGAAGGAGCCGAACATGGAGAAGCAGTACATTTACGCAACGGCAGCGAACGGGATAACGGTGCGGATCCCCGCGGAGAAGTACGAGGCGTGGAAGAAGGCGCAGGACGAAATCCGGGCCGGAAGGAAGGGCGACACTTCGCAGACAGCGAAGCAGCTTCGCTCGATTATGGAGAAAAAGTAAGCACTGCGAGCTTCGGCATCGGCAGAGGCGCATTCAATGACAGCGTCTATCTTGTGAAGAACGAGACGGCGGAAATGCGCAAGGCGAAGGACCTCGCCAAAGAGCGCGGCCTGCGCGTGACGTTTTTTGCCGGAAATAATCTGACGTTCCGTGACAAGAGCGGGAAAACGTTCCAGGTGCGCGGCTACGTTTCAGGTGACCGCGTATTTATCCGTGCGGATCATCCGGAATTTACGTCGTACCAGATCATGCGGCATGAGGCCGGACATGATATGATCGCAAAGGGCGAAGTCGATTTGAACGAGGTACGCACGCGCATCGATAAGACCTTTACCGGCGGTGAGGTCGACTCCCTCTGCACGGCGTATGCAGACGCTTATGCCGGCACCGAAATGACGGCGCAGGAAATTTGGGAAGAGGTGGTTTGCGACAGCCTCGGCGATATGAACATTTTCGCCGACAGTGAGATCAGCGATGCGGCAGCGTTTCTTCTTGCGCATATCAAGGTGGAGAGCGAAACCGTTGCGCAGGAAAGCACGCGTGCGCCGCCAAGCAAAATAAATGGCAGGGCGAGCATTGAAGAGGCTGCCGATGGCAAAAAATATGTCCGCGCCGACAGACAGGTCATTTTTGGAAATGACCCGCAGAGTTGGAGCGAACAGCTGGAAGACTATATTAACGGGAAAATCCGCCGTGGACAAGACGTTAAGCTTATCGGCGCGGATGGCGACGAATTGGTTCTGACTGCGACCTCGGCAGGGAAACTGAGCGACAACCACACCAGCGATGGGCGTACTATGAGCGAGGCGGCATTTGAGCGAAAAGTAAATGCAGCATCGCATATTGACGAGTTGGCGCAGGTTTCTGTCAAGGGGGACAGGAACGTTGTAGATCATAACAGTCGACATGGAGACATGGCAAGTAGCGGTTGGAATTATCGCACGGCGTTTTTCAAAGACTTTGACGGGAAATATTACAAGGTTACGATATCGACGGCGCAGAGCGCAGACGGTAAGATGATCTATAATATTGGGCAGATGCAAGAAAGAAGCATCCCCCAAATTAATGGCTCTTCCGCTGCGGACAGCGGCGCTCTGCGAGGGAATGCTTCTGTAGATAGTCTATCTCGTGGCGTACAAAATGTCAAGCTGAAGTTCAGCATGGAAACGCCGGTCGAAGAGACTGACAAACTGATCGCCGTCCACAACAAGGATGAGGCCAGCATCATGTCCGCGCTGAAGCTGGGCGGCCTGCCCATGCCCTCTATCGCCATTGTAAAAGCCAGGGACGGGCACACCAAGTACGGCCCCATCTCCCTTGTGTTCAGCAAGGACACCATCGACCCGCAGCTATTCCGCGCCAACAAGGTGTACGGTGGCGATGCCTGGACGCCGACAGCTCCGCGAGTAGATTACCCCGTGAACAGCAAAAAGGCATCCCAGGTGGAGCACGAGCTGCACCGGCTGGCCGGGGATGTCTCCGTGGCCGGGGGCATCTTCGGGAACAGCGCCGCCCTGCGCTCTATGGGCATCGACAACACCAGCACCAGGAGCACGGCAGAGATGGCGGAGAAGCTGGCCTCCACGGACACGGTGCGGGCGGCCTATCTGGCAGACCAGGGCAAGAGTCTGGAGCCGGTGAAGATGGACAAGGTGTGGGACAAGTTCGGTAACGACACCCTGCAAAAGGTGGTTGACCGCCTGGGCGTGAACACGCTGGCTGAAATCGAGGCCAACCTGGAGACCGGTGAGAGCGTGAAGGACGCCCTGGGCGAGAATGCCGAGGTCATCCGCGACATTCTCCGGGACTACTACCGGGAACAGGGCGAACCCATGCTCCGCAGAATGGCCGTCAAGAGGCATTGGACCGACGCGGAGATCAACGAAAGACGGCAGAACCGCATCGACAATTCCATGGACGGCGTTTCCATCTTCACCCTGGAGGACATCGTTCACCACGCATGGGATATGTACCAGGACGGCGGCGCGACCAAGGGCGAAATTGACCGGATGGCTACCTCTGACGCGCTGCGCAGCTCCGTGGATGACCACGCCGTTGAGGAGTGGATTGCCGGGAAGCTGGACGGCCTGCTGGGCGAGGCGGGCATCTACAATGGCAAGGACCCCTACACCCCCTCCGGCAATCTCCGCAGCTTCTCGCAGCTCCACTATGCCTACACCCTGGAGAACATCGTCAAGGCGATGAAGGAGGGCCAGGAGGAGCGCGGCGGCAACACCTGGGGCGCAAGCGCCAAGACCCTGCAATCCGTGGCGACGCCGGAATACCGCAGCATCCAGGAGATCAAGGCGGACAGTGGGCGGCTGGGCATGGACGAGGGGACCGAGTATGAAGCAAAGCTCCAGGCCATTGATGACCAGATCGGCAGCATCATCACGAAGATCAAGCAGGGAAACAAGGCTCATTCCGACAATTCCTTCGTCGAGAGCGACATCATCGGCAGCATCCTGATGGAAACGTCCAAGGGCAAGAGGACGGTGGACGCTATCATGCGGGCCTTCTCCAAGGAGGGGTACAAAATCAGCAGCCAGACGGCCCAGGACATCCAGGCCGTCTACCAGGAGGCGGCGGAAATGCCCACCGGCTACTTTGAGGCCAAGCCCCAGCGCGCCGTTGGGTTTGACGAAGTTTTGGCAGCGGTGATCCCGGACAACAGCAGCGACCGTCTGAAAGCCGCATTGCAGGATGCCGGGGTCAACACGGTGGAGTATATCGCCGGAGATGAGGCGGACCGTTTGGAAAAAGTCAACAGCGTGGATGACGCAGCATTCTCCCGCGAGATCCCTGAGGCAAACTACGAAACGTTGAAAGAGAAGTACGGATATATCCCGGCGGGCGAGCGTGCATACCGCGAAGTGCAGGTACCGAAGAAGACGGCGGATGACAAATACGTCAGCCGCACGATCCGCACGGTGCTGGAAGCAAAGGCCACGCCGGACGCAATGGTGCCGACGTTGGAACGAATGGTGGCAAAAGGAGAGTTCTCCTACGGCCGCTATACGGACAAGCAGGCCATTAGTGACGCAGAAAGCCGCATAAAAACCGAGGGTTGGCAAAAGACCTTGAACAAGTGGAAAAGTTCCACCAAAGAGGGAATCAGCAAGGAGAACACGGCTATTGGCTGGGCACTCTACAACAATGCAGCGAACAGCGGTGATGTTGAGACAGCTATCGACGTGCTCGACACCATCGTAAAGCGCCAGAGAAATGCGGCACAGGCGTTGCAGGCAACGCGGCTGCTCAAGCAGCAGGACCCCGGTACGCAGCTTTATGCGGCGCAGCGCAGCGTGGAGAACTTGACAGAAGATCTCAAAAAGCAGTACGGGGAAAAGGCTCCTGATCTTAAAATCGACCGCGACCTCGCTGAGGAGTTCCTGAACGCAAAGGACGACGATGCGCCCCCCGAGGCGATGAAGGAAATCTATCGCGATATCGGCAGACAGATGCCGAGCCGCTTCATTGACAAATGGAACGCTTGGCGCTACCTTTCGATGCTTGGCAATCCACGCACGCATGTGCGCAACATCGTTGGCAACGTAGGATTTGTTCCTGCTGTCACGGTAAAGAACGTCATCGGCGCAGGCATTGAGAGCGCTGCGAACGCGGTGAGCGGCGGCAAGGTCGGACGCACGAAGGCAATCCTGACGACGAAGGACGCAGGGCTTATCAAGGCGTCATGGAGTGACTATGCCAACATTCGCGAGCAAGCTCTCGGTAGCGGCAAGTACAATGATAATGTCAATGTGCGACAGGAAATCGAGGAAGGGCGCACGATCTTCAAACCGAAACTGCTGGAAGCGATGCGCAAATTCAACAGCACGGCGCTGGATGCGGAAGACGCATGGTTCTCTAAGCCGCATTACGCGGCGGCGCTGGCGCAATTCTGCAAAGCAAATGGCATTACCGCGGAGCAGGTCGCTGGCGGGAAAGGCATTGGAGCGGCACGCGAATACGCGATCAGAGAGGCGCAGAAAGCGACCTATCGAGACACCAATGCGTTTTCACAGATGATCTCCGATCTCGGCAGATACCGCGGGGATAACAAGATGAAACGCCTCGGAAGCACCCTCACCGAAGGAATCCTGCCGTTCCGCAAGACACCAGCCAACATTCTGGTGCGCGGCGTGGAATACAGCCCTATTGGGTTCCTCAAAAGCATAAGCTATGACCTTGTGCAGGTGCAGAAGGGTAATATGCAGGCGACCGAAATGATCGACCGGGCCGCCGCCGGGCTGACCGGCACGGGGCTGATGATGCTCGGCCTTTATATGGCGAAAGAGGGCATTCTTCGCGGCAACGGCGGTGATGACGAGAAGAAGAAAAAGTTCGACGAGCTGCAAGGGCATCAGGAATATGCGCTGGAGATGCCAAATGGCACGAGTATTACGCTGGATTGGCTTGCGCCGGAAGCGCTTCCGTTCTTCGTCGGGGCAAACCTTTACGAGCAGATGCAGGCGAACAACGGATATCTCACTATGAGTGATATGCTTCAGGCCGCAAGCAATGTGACAGATCCGTTGCTTTCCATGAGCTGTCTGCAAAGCCTGAACGACGTTTTTGACGCGGTAGGATATGCGTCCTCCGGGGACACAAACGCACTAACCAGTGCGGTAGCAAGCGCGGCGACGAGCTATCTGACGCAGGGTATCCCGACGATCCTCGGGCAGGCGGAGCGCACGGGCGAAAGCGAGCGCATGACGACCTATACGGATAAGAACAAATTCCTGACGCCGGATATGCAATATGCGCTCGGCAAGGCCAGCGCGCGTATTCCGGGCGTTGACTACGGGCAGATTCCCTTTATCGACGCATGGGGGCGCACGGAAAACTCCGGGAGCGCGGTAGCGCGAGCATTTAACAATTTTGCGAATCCCGCGTATACCTCGAAGGTAAGCGGCAGCAAAATGGAAGATGAATTGAGCCGCCTGTATGAGGCGACCGGTGAAACCAAAGTCCTGCCGCAGCGCGCACCGAAATCTTTTACCGTGAATAAGGAAAACAAACAGTTGACCGGCGAGGAATACGTCAAGTACGCCACAAAGCGCGGGCAGACTTCCTATAAGATCGTCAGCGAGCTCACGGGACTTGCGAGCTATAAGTCCATGAGCGACGGCGATAAGGCAGATGCCGTTGCGAAAGCCTACGAATATGCCAACATCGTTGGGGAAATGAGCGTGAGCAATTACCAAACGGACGGGTGGGCGGCAAAGGCCATAGATACCGTCAAAAAAACGGGCGTTTCAGAAGCCCAGTATATTGCGCTCTATCTGGCGAAAGGCGGGATCAAAAGCCTGAAGGACAAAAACGGTGACACCATCAGCAACAGTGAAGGCTTGCAGATCATGGAGCTTGTTTATCAGCAGAAGGGGCTTTCCGATAAACAGCGTGCAGCCCTCTTTGAGGACTTCGGCGTCGGAAAGAGCATTCGCCATTGGAACCGCGCGAGGGTGGACGAGCAGCTTGCAATCATGAGGAGGAAAGCGACGTAAAGAAAAAGAACCTGTCGGACCACCGACAGGTTCTTTTGCCCCGTGGTGAATTTGCGGAGGCGGCATGATAGGCTCAATGGAGAACACCATAAAAATAAGGGGGCGTGAAAAATGGACAATGCAAATCACTACGATGACGCAGAGATCGCTCTGATCGAAAGCCGATGCAAGAGCAATACGCATCGGATCAACGAATTACAGGAGCATCAAACGGCACTTGACAGGCTGGCAACGTCAGTCGAAGTGCTGGCGACCAAGCAGGAGACCGTCGAGGGCGATGTCAAAGAGATCAAAGAGGACGTGAAAGCCATCACGGGCAAGGCGGGGAAACGCTGGGACAGTCTGATCGACAAAGCTCTCGCGGCGCTGGCGGGCGCGTTTATCGCGTGGCTGCTGTCGGGGGTTGCCTTATGAAGAAGCTGAGAAAGCGGGACAAGTACGTCATCGCGGCAGTGCTCAACCTCTGCTGGTACTGCATTGCGGTGCTCGTATTGACCGCTCATGACAAAGTAGTGCCGGACAGCCTGACCGTCGCGTGGTTCGCTGCGTGGACGGCAGAACTCGGCCTGCTGGCGGGAATCAAAATCAAGGGAAAGGACGAATAACATGAACGAATTACTGAACAAGAGAATCGCAAACCTTCTTAGCGTGAAGAGCCTTGTGACGATTGCGCTGACGGCGACCTTCTGCGTGCTGACAGTACAGTCGAAGGTGACGCAGGAATTCAACACCGTGTACCTCATGGTCATCGCGTTCTACTTCGGCACACAGAACGCGGCGGGCAGCGCGAAGGGAGAGTGAGCGGTGTGAATATCCGCAAATATCCCGCGAACGCGGGCAACGTCGGCGGCACGCGCGCGGCGGGCGCAATCAAGTACATCGTGATCCACTACACCGGCAACGACGGCGACACGGCGGCGAATAACGCGAAGTACTACGCGGGCAACGTCGTGAAGACCAGCGCGCACTACTTCATCGACGAGAAGGAGATCGTACAAAGCGTGGATGACCTGCGCGTTGCGTGGGCGGTCGGTGGGAAGAAGTACCCGTCTTGCCCGCAGACGGGCGGCGGGACGCTGCACGGCCGCTGCCTGAACGCAAACAGCATCAGCATTGAGCTGTGCGATGAGAAGAAGAACGGCGTATACGCGCCGGGCGCGAAGACCGTCGCGCAGGCACTTGAGCTGACGAAAGCTCTGATGAAAAAGTACAACATCCCCGCGAGCAACGTCATCCGCCACTTTGACGTGACGGGTAAGCTGTGTCCCGCGTACTGGTCCGGCAGGGAGAACGCGGGCAAGTGGGAAAAGGAGTTCAAGAGCAGGCTTGTGGAGCCGGACTACCGCGAAGTGCTCAAGAAGCGCGCGGGGCTGCTCGATCCGACGCTCGACTACCTCGCGGCGTACAAGTACGGCAGTGACCTGATTCGCAAGCTCGCGACGATGAAATAATTGTGCCCGAATCGGGCACGGAAAGGAAAACGGGCGGGAGGCCTGCAATGTCTCCCCTCGCGTGAGCGCTCTGCAAGCCCCGGTGCACAGCATGGACAAGCAGCACCGAGCGATTCGCGCACAGTTATCCTCTATGGCCCCCAAGCGGGCCGTGGCGTATATCTTATCGTTTGAGCTGCCGCCCGATGAGGCGTACTGCCTTATTGAATGCGATGTGCGCGGGAAGAGCCGCGTCGAAGTCGCGGAGACGCTGCACGTCTCACCGGAGTACGTGAAGACGCGGCGACGCCGGGCATACAGCAAAATCGCGGACGGTATCAAAAACGCATAAAGAAGAGACCCTACAAAGACCTTTTTCAGGCTCTTTGCGGGGTCTCTTTTTCGTTATCATTGAGGCAACAAAAGGAGGTGCGCGCATGGGATATTTCGGCAACCTTTATCAGATGGGGTATAACCCCTATTCAGGATATGCCCCTGCAAGCCCACAGAACGGCGCAGGAGCGATGCAAGGCTTTGCGGGTCAAATTACCCGCGTGAACGGAAGAAATGGCGCAGAGGCGTTCAGGCTCGCTCCGAACAGCTCTATTTTGCTGATGGACGAGAACGACCCCATTGTCTGGCTCAAACAGACGGATGGTGCGGGGTATGCCACCGTTACGCCGTACACAGTCGCGCCGTATCAGGCGGCTGCGCCGGTAGACGTCAACAGTCTTGAAAACCGCGTGAAGAGATTGGAGGAAATACTCAATGCCAAATCCGATGATGCAAATGCTGATGGGCGGCGGAAGCAGAAGACCGAATAATCCCCTTGCGATGATCGGCGAATTCCGCAAATTCGCTGCAGGCATGACGCCTCAGAAAGCGCAGCAGGAGATTGAACGCCTTTTACAGTCTGGGCAGATGTCTCAGGCTCAGTTCCAGCAGCTCCAGGAACAGGCAAAGGAGTTCGTGCAATTTCTGAAATAAGCCGGTGCGCAACGGTTTATTTATAAAATTCTTTCAGGAAGGAGTTTTGACACATGGATAGTGGTATGTCTCTCAGCGATATCGCCGCGGTCACCCGCGGTGCGAACGATGAGAACGGCTGGGGCTCCGGTTGGTTCCTCATTGTCGTGCTCTTCCTCTTCATGTTTGGCTTTGGCGGCAACGGATGGAACCGCCAGGGCGAGTTTGGCCAGTACGCCACGGCCGCATCGCAGCAGGAGATCCTTTTCGGCCAGCAGTTTGGCCAGCTGAACGACCGCCTGACCAACATCGGCAACGGCATCTGCAATCTCGGCTACGAGATGCAGGGCGGCATCGGCCAGCTGGGCAAGGAAGTCGCGCTCGCGCAGAACGGCACGAACATGACCATCATGCAGACCGGCAACGACATCCAGCGCCAGATGGCAGACTGCTGCTGCACCACGCAGCGCGGCCTTGACGCCATCAACGCCAACATCGACGCTAAATTCGCAGCGCTCGAAAAGAGCCAGCTCGAAGGCCGCATCGCACAGCTTGAGCAGGCCAACAACCAGCTCTATCTGCGCGAGCAGATGTGCGGTGTCGTGCGCTATCCCAGCGGCTACACCTACAGCGCGGGAAACTCCCCGTTCTGTGGCTGCGGTTGCGGAAACGGCAACATTTGACGCCCTATTCGGCGAGGCAAGCGGGGCGGCAACAGCTGCTCCGCTTTTTAATTTTTTAGGAGGGTAAAAATATGAGTAAGTCTGCAATTTACACGACCAACGTCAGCAATCCCACCGTGCCGGTCGGCGGCATCGTTCCGGTCGGCTCGACGACGCGCCGCTATGGCTGCAACATCCGTCAGGACGGCAACGCGATTACGCTGTGTGGACAGGGCTATTACCTTGTCAATGTCAGCGCGACAGTCGCACCCACGGCTGCCGGTACGGTCAGCCTGACCGCACAGAAGGACGGCGTCGCCATCATCGGCGCTACGGCAGCTCAGACGGTCGCAGCAAACGGCGTGGCAAACCTCACTATTACGGCTATTATTCGTAACGCCTGCGGCTGTGACGGCTCTCTTCTGTCGCTGGCGCTCGACGGCGTGGCATCGGTCGTCAACAACCTTGCGGTCACGGTCGAAAAACTGTGAACGACGATTCAGATGCTCTGCTGCTCGGGATAATTTTGCTGCTATTTGCTAATGCCATAAATAATGTCGAAGCTGCAGAAAGCGAGGAAGAAAATGAAACTCATTGAAAAACTGTCGGCGATGGTCGACGAGGAAATCGAGGACGCGATGAAGTACGCGAAATGCGCCCTCGAGTACAAGGACGAATGTCCCGCTCTTGCGAAGACGTTTTACGAGCTTTCCGGCGAAGAGATGCATCACATGACGATGCTCCACGCCGAGGTCGCTGGCGTCATCCAGAAGTACAAGCAGGAGAAAGGCGAGCCGCCCGAGGGCATGAAGGGCCTCTATGACTATCTGCACAGGAAGCAGATTGAGAAAGCTGCAGAGGTTCGGACGATGCAAGGGATGTTTCGCGAGGGATGAGCGAGCCTAAAAAATGATGCACTATTAGCCAAAAAGGCCTCTGCCCGCAATGGGTAGAGGCCTTTTATGCGAGGGTAACGGCGGGGGTAACAGGCCTCTACCCATTGCATAAAAGGCC
>OGGW01001247.1_pt1 | contig 20146 bp, 10 predicted proteins | sample 1571291 | NCBI WGS metagenome assembly OGGW01 (sample SAMEA2582028, study PRJEB24529) | metagenome | biome: Human gut stool | place: China | collected 2011 | reverse complement strand
CCAATATGGAGACGACTGCATCAAAATAAAAGTCGATGCATTTAATCATATGATTGGATCTAAAGCGGTTGATTGTTGCGAAAGATAGTTGCTTACCTCCACAAATCCACATATAGCGAACATCGTATTTAAGTGCGTCCGCTATGCCACGACAGGAATAAACGCCATTGATATAGGCAAAAACAACTAAACTTAGAAGCATCTTCGGACTATAAGGAGGAGCACCAATCCCATCATAGGTATCCATGAGAGGGTTGATGTCCATACTGCGAATAATATGATCCACCATACGAACTTTGCTGTCTTTTGGCACATAATCATCGAAAGAGTTAGGAAAAAAGCTCAATTCGTGCCGAGTTTCAGATTTTATTTGTATCTTTGCCATACTTAAAGAAGTTTTCTGCAAAGATACAAATCTTTTGCGGAAAGGCAAAGCCCGAGCTTGTGAAAGTTTGGGCTTTGTTGTAAATAAAAACAATTTTTTCAGTTCTGTATCTGGAAAAAGAAGAAAAACGAAAAGGGTGCGCCATAGACTTATGACACACCCTCTTTTCGTTTCTATGATTTATACTATGAGTTAAAAAGATAGAAAGGTAAACAAATCTATAAACAACGGAAAACGAAAAGAGCGATTTCCAAGGAAACCGCTCTCAATGTTTTATGTAACTAAAAGTATCTACCTTATAGATTAAGGAAGACTGATTGCCTCGTTAGGGCAAACATCAGCACAAGTGCCACACTCTGTGCAGAGGTCTGGGTTGATTGAATACTTATCGCCCTCAGAGATTGCACCTGATGGACACTCATCAATACATGTACCGCAAGCGATACAATCGTCACCAATTACGTATGCCATAATTATTAATGTTTAAATGTTTATAATGTTTTTGTATAATATGCTTTTAATTTGTCTTACTTCATAACATCAGGTATATTACCTAATAATTATGGTGCAAAGATAATAATAATTTCTGAAATACCTACAATTAGGTATAAGAATTTTCAAGAATTAGATTAATTTATACATAATCGAAATAAAACGGAAAGCAATATGAAGAGGAATATTCCGTTATAAATATATGAAACAGAAACTATTGACATTCATCATAAGCCTTGCCATCACAATCCAGGCTGGCGCACAGGAAAGAACGGTAGAAAACCGTCCTTATACCGATTTGCGCCCATTCCACTTCGGTGTATTAGTAGGCACCCACTTCCAGGATATAGAATTCCAGAATGCAGGACCGGTGACTTATCTTGATGCTGACGGCATTGAGCAGCAAAGCTGTGTAACAGTAGACCAGGACAGATGGGATACTGGATTTACAGTAGGTGTACTAGGAGAATTCCGTCTCAACACCTACTTCCAGCTACGCATAGCACCAGCCATGTATTTCGGTACCCGACATCTCTCCTTCTACAACATGCTGGAAAAAGATGGAGCCAATAATCCGATCCAACAGAAACAGGAGATGAAGACGGCTTACATTTCCAGTGCCCTCGATCTGATATTTGCAGCACAGAGATTCAACAATCACCGCCCATACATCATGGCAGGAATCAACCCGATGATGAATCTGAACAGCAAGAACGAAGATTATATCAAACTGAAGAAAACAGATCTGTTCCTAGAACTGGGGTTGGGGTGTGATTTTTATCTGCCTTATTTCAAACTTCGCCCTGAATTGAAATTCATGTATGGAATAACAGATACATACGATAAGAATCACATCAAAAATATAAAAGACAAGAGTACACTTCCATATACACTATCAGCTAAGTCAGCACATAGCAAGATGATAGCTCTCACATTCTATTTCGAATAATCGAACAATATCACATACTAAGAAAAAGAGGCAGACTCCCCACAGCGAGAGTCTGCCTCTTCTAATTGATAAAGAATAGATATCTTTACTCAACAACTTCCCATGTAAAAACACAGCCGTTCTTCATGCCGGCATCAGCACCTTGGTAATCTGCAGAATAAGGACTTCCATCCACAGGATTCTTACCCACATAACGCTGAGTCTTCAGAGAAAGCAGCATGCAGCGGTTATAAAGCATATCCTGCCATACAAACTCCTCTGCCTTGGAAGAGTCGGAAGTCAGACGAACATCACCAGATAAACCAGCACCAGCAATATAAACATATCGTCCGTCAGCTGTCTTCAAAGCAATCTTTCCCTTACCTCTATCCTCCACAACAAACTTCACCTGATTTCTCATGTCCTTTCGGTTACTAGAACTATGTATCAACCCATGTCCGGTAGCATCCATTAAACTTCCATCAGCGAGATTAGAGAATCTTATGGTCTTGCCGATAGGCAAATTGGCTGTTCTGTCTGCTAACGGCTCCTCCACCTTGAAATCATCAAAATCAGCCACACCGCCATTCAATTCCTTCTTGTTGAAAGCATAAAGTGCCACACGTACACCCTGGAAGGTCTTCAACTGATAAGGTGAAAGCATCTGCTCACCGATATTCTCCCAGTTCTTACCATCAAGAGAGTAGGAATATTGCAACTGGCTTTTATCGTAATCACCCCAAAGTCGCAACCATACTACCTTACTTTTAGCCAACGGCTTCAACACTTCCTTGTTGGTATTCTGGTCATAACATCTCAAGTTCAACCCCTTATCCGTCTTGACAACGCCCAATGAAGCGTATGGCGTATTGATGGCACCCAAACCAGCCTCATCACCTACCTTCAAGCGGGAAGCATCCAACTTTACAGATGTATAAGATACCGGTCCGATGGCACGCTGCGTCAATGTATTCTTTGCCCAAAGCAGTTGCTTGGCAGGCATGGAATGCAAACGGAGCCATCCTTTTCGCTCCTTATTCAGCGACCACATCTTGTCATTCGGATTATGATTCCACTGCCAAACCGGCTTGAAAGTCTTGCCAGAGAAATCATCACATCTGTCGTATGGAGCCTGTGGTGTCTTTACCATATCATTCGGTTTGAACCAGGTACGAGGCGAACGTCCCAGGTTATTCTCCAATCCGAAGTAAGGCCAGCCGTCAACCCAAGTGATAGGCGACAGGCACACCGTTCTTCCCACGGCATTGAAGTCCTGCATCGAAACGCCCCACCATTTTCCGTCAGGAGCCTGCACGATGCCACCCTGATGAATGGTAGCACAGCCCAGGTTCAGACCATTAGGCTTGTTGTTTTGGAAACTGAAACCATCTTCCGGCAAAGGACGACCGATTCCCATGTTACCTACGCTCCATCCCGCAGCATAACCATACGATTCACGCTCGCTGATTACGCAAGTTTCATAAGGTCCCCAAATGCTCTTGCTTCGGGCACACTGCATGCGGCCCATCGGTGAATAATCTGCAGAGAGGATGTAGTACATACCATTGATTTTATAAATATGATGTCCCTCACCCATCGCATTACCTTCCGGAATGACCACCTTGCTGCTGCCTTCTACCGGACCACTCAAATCGGGCTTCAACTCCGTAACGGTCACGTTGCCATACTTGTGCACGGCATAAATCTTGCCATCCTCATCGAAGAGCACAGAGAGGTCGTAGATATCGCCATTAACTTTATGATGCGTCCAAGGACCCTTGGCACTGTCCGAAATATACACCTGCAATCCATGCCCGTTGATATTGGAGAAGATATAGAACTTGCCGTTGTGATATCGGATGGCAGGCGCCCAGATACCCTGTCCGTAAGCCTCCTTGCCATTGCGGAGATTGAAATCATCAGAATCATCAAAGCGGTCGAAGCAATAGGAAGAGAACTCCCAATTTACGAGATCCTTGGAATGGAGCACCACCAGTCCCGGCACACTGTGCATCGTGGTACCCGCCAGATAGTAATCCTCCCCCACTCTGATAATATCAGGGTCAGAAAATTCGTCGTAAAACAAAGGATTGGTAAAGGTACCATTACCGTTATCAGCCGACCAAGACTTCCCTTTCAAAGTCTGTGTCAGAACATTCTTGGCTGCAGATTTTTTCTGCGCCGCAGCTCCCAAAGAACCGCTCAAAAAAGCGATGCAACAGGTTGCAAATAATAATTTCTTCATTCTCATTGATAGGTCTAAAAGATTATTATAAAAAATATTGCCACAAAAGTACGAATAATTATCCAACCAGAGGTGGACAAAATGATACTTTTATGGCAACAAATGTAATTTTAGAACATTATTTGATCAGATAAGTCTTTCCTGGTTCTGTTTCCAAGTCATATTCATATACGTCAGGAATAGTGACCTTCACTCCTTCTGCTATCCGATGCTGTTCCATTACAGGCTTCACTTCTGCAGATGCAAAAAGGATATTTGGACATTTTCCTTCTGCCTTCTTCAGCTTTTTCGCCTTCAGCGGTACGTATGAGCGGAGACGCAGGATGCCTCCGATGGTGGAACGAATCTTCGCCTTCATCAGTCTTCCATTCTTCCAGTCCATATCCACCACAAAGCCGCCACGGGCACGAAGTCCCTTTACGCTTCCTTCTTTCCAGGCATCAGGCAAGGCTGGCAAGAGATGCACGGCTCCATCATGACTCTGCAGGAGCATTTCGGCGATACCGGCTGTTACTCCGAAGTTGCCGTCTATCTGGAATGGCGGATGGGCATCGAAGAGATTCGGATAGGTTCTGCCATCAGGATACTCCTTTGCCTGCGCATCAGATGGCAACAGGCGAAGCATATTGCTGATGATTCTGAAAGCATGATTGCCATCGAGCATACGTGCCCAGAAGTTCGTTTTCCAACCCAGACTCCAGCCCGTAGCCTGGTCGCCACGATGCTTCAGGGTGGTGGCTGCGGCATGGAACAGTTCCGGATGAGAGAAAGGAGAAATCTGATTGGATGGATACAATCCATAGAGATGCGAGATATGGCGATGCTCATTCTTCGGATCATCCGCATCCACAAGCCACTCCTGCAACTGTCCGTACTTTCCTATCTGCATCGGCGGAATCTGAGAAACCAGCTGCTGCATCTCCTTGCGCTCTGCCTCATCAACTCCCAATATTTCAGAAGCCTTCACGGCACTGGTCAGGGCATCGAAGGCTATCTGGTTATCCATTGTACATCCCGCCGTTACGGCAGTTCTCTTACCCATAGGTCCCTGTTCCGGACTCACCGACGGCACGGTTACCTTCCATTCGGTGCCCGGCAACTTCTGCATATAGTCAAGATAGAACTCAGCAGCACCTTTTATTACCGGATACCACTGCTTGAGGAAAGCCTTGTCGCCCGTATAGAGATAATGCTGCCAGAGATGGGTAGTGAGCCAGGCTCCGCCATTCGGAAACATGCCCCACTGCGCACCGTCCACCGGACCTGCTATGCGCCAGATATCGGTGTTATGATGTGCCATCCAACCACGGCAACCATACATTTCCCTAGCCGTCTGTGCTCCCGTTACGCTCAAATCCTTAATCAGCGAATACAGAGGCTCCGTAGTGTTACCGAGATTCGTTACCTCGGCAGGCCAATAGTTCATCTCCGTATTGATGTTGATGGTATATTTACTGTCCCAAGGTGCATTTTTGCTGTCGTTCCAAACGCCCTGCAGGTTTGCCGCCTGTCCACCAGGCTGGGAAGAGGAGATGAGCAGATAGCGACCATAGTTATACATCAGCGCTACCATCGCCATATCCTTGCTACCCACAAATTTCTCCAGGCGCTGGTTGGTAGGCAACGAAGCATTGATATCGGTTGGCAAAATGAGGGAAGAAGTAGCGAACTGCTTCTGGTAAGCCTCCACATGGCGTTTCTCCAACTGTGCATAACTCATCAGTTTCACCTTATTTATATAGTCGGCATTGCGCTGGGCTGCATTGCCCGACACATCGTGATAGTTCACAAAATTAGTGGCAGCACTCACGATGATGGTTGCCTCGGTGCCATCCGTCCTTACATCCGCCACACATTCGGCAGTGAGAGCCGCCTTGATGCCTTCCTGGTCTTGTCCCTTCACCTTCAGCATAACCCCTGAAGGCGTTTTCTGAGTCTGATGTTCAAAAGGCGAATCCAGGGTAACATCGATATTCAGGGCACCCTTTCTACTCGCCTTGATGTGGCAAACAATGACGCCATCAGCCAGCGAAGCAAAGGTAGTACGAGTATATCTTACGCCATCCATCACGAAAGAAGTCGTGGCAATCGCCCTCTTCAAATCCAAGTCGCGCACAAACTGCTCAGCCTTTCCCAGATTATTCATGGCGATATGCAGATTTGCCATCGGCAGGAAGCGCATGCCATGAGGTCCAGGGATGAAAGTCTGGTTGATGAGAGCAGCCGCCCCCTCTTCCCTGCCATTGAAGATGAGTTCCCTCACCTTTGGCAGATTCTCCAGGGATTTCTTACTATTGTTGTTATAAGGACCGCCACTCCAGAAAGTCTCCTCATTCAACTGGATATTCTCATCCGTGGTTCCGCCATACACCATACCTCCCAGATGAGAGTTTCCGATAGGCAGAGCCTCCAGCCACTGCTGGGCAGGGGCATTATACCAAAGTCGAGTACTATTGTCTGTGCAACTTGCCTTAGCCATCATCTCTACCGGAAACAATAGTCCCAAGACCCAAGCCCCCAAAATCATCTTATTTCTGTTCATAAAATCAGCATTGATTAGTAATTAAAAACGGCACAAAGATAAGGAATTTTTTTGATTTTCCATCACTTTGTGCCGTCAAAATTAAAAATATCTCAAACTTTAAACCTATTTTCTTTTAGAATACTCAAAAGAATCTACATCTATATATCCTCCGGTAGCCTTTGTTGCATAGTTATAGATGGCGATACGGGTTCCCATAAAGAGGCGGCGATAATCATACTGCATCTTGAAATCCTTGATGGCAGGAATCCAGGTCTTGCCGTCTATACTATATAATAAGGTGGCGAGATCCTGATGAAGACGGAAATCGCAACTCATCTTCAGATAGATGATGCTTGATTTCGTTGCCTTATCCTGCTTCAGATTCAAAGGCTGGCGATACACCTCCTCACGCTTCACACCGGTCACCGCCTTTTCCTTTTCAGTCAAAGCTACACTCTCCTTGGTTCCCACCACAAAGAGTTTCTTGCCTTCCTTTACGATAGAAAGCAGGGCCGCATCACCCTGGAAGGCTGACAGACCAGCCACATCGCCATCTTTCATCTTGCTCACATCCATCTTGATGATTCCCTCGCAGGTTGGTCCTTCGGTACGGGTACTGATGGTATTTGGAGCCAGGAAGATGTTAGGAACAATACGGGATGTCTTCAGGCGGAGCCAGCCCTTGCGCTCTGTGAGCGACCAGGCATTATCCACAGGATTGTGGTTCCACTGCCACTGCAGTTCCAGTTTATCCTTCGAGAAATCGTCGCTATACACGAGTCCCTTGCCATCGTAGCCCAGCACAGGCTTCTGCATCTCGGCAGGAATATTTCCCTTCTCATCGGTCAGCATAGGCCATCCGTCCTTCCAGGTACATGGCTCCAGCGTGAGCACTCTGCCCACACCACCACGGTCTTGGAATACGATGCCATACCAGTTGCCATCCTTATCATCTACAATCGTACCTTGTCCTACGCCATTGAATCCGGCAAACTCCGTTTCCAGAATCACCTTCTTTTCGTAAGGGCCCTGAATGTGATCTGCACGATAACAAACCTCACGACGAGGATGTCCCTGTGGCCACGAAATCATCAGGAGATAATACTTGCCGTTGTGCTTGATCATGCGGGAGCCTTCGAGCAAACCCGTTTCATCAGCATCACGCTCAAAGAGTTTACGATGGCTGCCCGGCACCACTTCCGTCAGGTCGGCATTCAGCTGCACCATCTCTCCCGTTCCATAAACCACGTATGCTTTATCGTCGTCATCGAAGAAGAGAGCGGCATCATGGAAATGCTGCAAACGGCTGTGGATAGTCCATTTGCCTTCGATATCATCGGCTGTACAGATATAAGTCTCTCCACCGGGATTATCATTCGGAGCAAAGAGCGCATAGAACTTGCCACGATGATACTGCAGCGAAGTAGCCCACTGACCACGACCATACACCGTACCCTCCTTCATGTCATACTTAGGCGAATCGGTAAGTTTAGGGAAGATATAGTTCACGGTTTCCCAGTTCACCAGATCCTTCGATTTCATGATAGGCGCACCCGGCATCAGATGCATGGTGGTGCTCACCATATAGAAGCTGTCGCCCACACGGATTACATCCACATCAGGCACATCAGCCCAAACCACAGGATTGGCGAAATTCTTCTCAAACTTCCACCAGTCGAAATTGAAGAGTTTGCTTCCCTTCAATCCCTTGAACACGAAGTATATATCATGCTTTCCTGTCACTTTCTTTAGCATTTGCGCAGAGAAAGTCTTCCACTTTTCCCAGCCACCAGTCTTGGTAACATCAAGTTTAGCTATCAGTTCGCCATCTTCCTTATCGAGATGAACCTCCAGCGAACCTCCAAGCGAAGAGCACGCCGCAGAGATGGCAAATGCATCCGGACTCTCATTTCCGAAATCCACCTCACGTACCTTGATATAATCACCTGTATGGATTTCTGAGATATAAACACCCGTATCATCGGTCTGCTCCGACTTCACTCCCTTAGAGAAAGCGATGGTTTCAGCCTCCTGACGCTTGTAAGGATTGAGGGTTGCGATAGGAGCTACTCCTTCCTGAGTATGGTGGATGATTGGGAAGGTACCATCGGCATTATATTTGAATTCTTCCACAGCCACACTGCGTCCGAATCCGCCTCCCAGTTTACCCGTATGATAGAAGAAATAAGACTTGCCCTTGAAGTCGGTCACACCGCAATGGTTAGTAAAGGAACCCGTATCTTCCAATGGCATGATTTCGCCCATATACTTCCATGGTCCGAAAGGCTTCTTGCTCATGGAATAAGCGATATGTTCAGGCACTCCACCTGCAGCATAAAGCATATAATAGTTCTTGCCACGCTTCATGAACCAAGGTCCCTCTGTGTAGCAATCCTTATATTTTCGGGTAGAATCACGCTTCTCCACGTCAGGCGAACCGAATCCCTCCTCAGTCATCACGATTCTGCCCACTTCACGCTTTTCATCAACAGCAGCCTTAGCATCTATACCACCCTTGAAGCTGATCATATCTTCATTCAGTTTGGCATAGTAAAGATGCGGATTACCCCAATAGAGATAAGCCTGACCATCCTCATCCATCCAGACGGTAGGGTCGATATTGTCCCAACTTCCATTATCGAAAAGCGGTTTTCCCAGCGCATCCTTGAACGGACCGGTAGGAGAATCTGCCACAGCTACGCCGATAGCCATTCCGCCCGTCAGTTTAGAGTGCGCGCAGATATACCAGTAATACTTTCCATTTCGTTCGATGGTCTGTGCTGCCCAGGCACGGTCGTCTGCCCAGGAAAAAGAACTGAGGTCGAGCGGAGAACCATGGTCTGTCCAGTTCACCATATCCTTGGTGGAATACACACGCCATTCGTTCATCCAGAAGAAGTCAGCCTTATCTTCATCATGACCGGCATAGACATAAAGCCGGTCACCGACAGGAAGAGGAGCTGGGTCTGAAGTCAACTGTGTTTGTATGATAGGATTCTGCGCATTCATCGTTGCGCTCATACTCATGCACAAAGCCGAAGTAATCAAAAACTTATTGTTCATTGTTTATCTAAAATTATTAGTTTCTATTTTTGAGTGCAAAGGTAATAAAAAAGCAGAAGATTCACTTTGCTGTATGTTACAAATACTTTGGCAAGACAATCATGGTGTAAGAAAAAAACGGTGCATTTCAAAAGAAACACACCGTTTTTACATCTTTACCTATAAGTTTTGCCCGAAATAAACGAGGGTACTTCTTGCCGAAGCACCCTCGTTAACAGGATTTTGTATGAATTCTTATTTTTTACTTTTGAATCATCTTCTTACCATTGCATATCACTACGCCCTTGTAGTTCTTGCCTACACGCTTTCCAGTAACATCATAGGTTGCAGCAGCTGAAGAAGACTGGGCATTCTGAATCTCATTGATGCCAGTTGTGCCACCGAAATCGATGTCAATAGAACGAGAAGCTGCAGTAGAAAGAGCCGGAGTTGGAACAGCGATGTATGCTCTGAAGGCATCAATGCTAGCCTTATCGCTTGCATGTACAAACTTGCCATCTTTTGCACTGAATCCATAAATCTCCATACCTTCTTGCTTGACAGACTCCTTAGCCTGAAGCGTACCTACGAAAGAATAGCTTCCAGATACAGGTGTCTTAGACTCAGTAGGAACAGCAGTGATGTTCTTGGTTGCAGTAATATTCTCCAAGAGCTTACCATCAGCGGATGGTATCAAGAGGTATGGCGTGTAAGCCTCGATTTCTTGCACTGGGGTAAAGGTTGCCTTAGAACCACTTACTGCAGACAAGGTATAAGCCTTACCTACTTTAGCCAGTTCCTCTGCCGTCAAAGCAAAAGGCAAGCAGATGGTGCTTGGCTGGTCCTTGGTAAAAGTACGGTCGTAAGAGACTTTAGAACCCTTGGATGCTGCGATATCAAAACGTGACTCTGTGTTGACAGCCTGATACTCACCGATGAAGTCGATGGAGGTGAAATTCTGATTACCACCTTCTCCCCAATTATCCTTCAGCGATGTACATCTATCTAGGCTAAATGTCCCCAAAGTTTCGTTTCCCGTCATGGTTATCGTTAACGTTTTGTTGTTATCAGCCAAAGCACGGAATTGTGTTTTCTTACTGCTATCAAACTCATTTACATTTACTCGGAGAGCGCTATAACCATTCAGATTAAAATAGCCATTAATCTCTTTGTTATCAAGAGAATATCCAAACAAAGCACCATTCCATTCAGATTTGCCAAAGTTGTTAGAAATTTCATTGGTTATTGCCTCTGCACCATTAGCTGTAGTTTTGTACCACTGGAATGGAGCATTAACATCAGAGTTTTCATCCAAGGTTGTGGTAACGGTCAAAGTCTCAATATCTTCAGTCTCAAGGGTAACGTCAGCAGGCAAAATGGTAAGAGAACCACTGGCTCCCTGACCTGCAATCGAAATACGAGCAATATCAGCAAGAGTTTTACCTTCCAAATCCAATGTTGAAAGATCTATTTCCACATTAGTATCACTGGCATTCATGACTTTTTGTACTTTTTTATCAGCTTTTAAATCTGTATAAAATATCAATCGATACTCACCAGAAGGATTGTCTATCTTTAATTTAAGATGCTTGTACTTGCTTGCTTGACCTTGCAAGTTATCAAACATCGTTACCAGGTTACCATATGCTGCTTTCCACTCAAACTGACCTGTAACTGCATCATAATCAACACCACTGCTAGTTACACTAGCCATGCTGCTCTTCATTGTAGAAACCTTAGCAGATGCCCCCCCACAGAAAAGCATAAGGGCAGCACATACAGAAAGTATAAATTTTTTCATAATCAATTTTATTACTAATTAATAATTCCAATAAACAAATAATCTATTATCTACTTACCTGACATAAGCCTATCCTAGCTCACCATCATAATATCCATCATCTGCAGAATACTCCTTATTCTCATTAGGATTGGAGCCTGCCAACAATGCACCCTGGAGTTGCATTTCATACACCTCCACTACTGGTTTCAAATACTTTTTCTTCATAATCTTTAAGTTTTTAAAAAAATTATATGTTAAATTATACATCTATATTACTAGACATCAGATTCATTCTTATACATTTGTTTCTGTTTCGGCTGCAAATTTACGGCAAAAAGAGAAACAAGCCTTTGGTATATGTTCCCAAAAACTTGTTTCATGTTCCAATACTCTTTCAAAGTCCTCAGAAAAGCATATTTAAGACATTATACCTACAAGTTTTGCCCGAAATAGCTATATCTGTTGTTGTCTGGATTGACAACAAGGTGTTCCCACTAGGCTCGACAGAAGATATTCTTTCCGACATGGAGTATAGAGAGCGCCCTTACTTCACGTAAGGACTCTCTAGCATTCCTAGATGAGTAGGTTTATACCCACCAAGATTTATGAGTATTTTCTCAAATACAATACCAGGCTGCATAGGACGAAGCCTCAAGGTATGTTCAGTCTTCCCCGTGTTTTCTACAGCCATTCTCACCTTCTTCTCGATGATGCGCGATGCGGCTGTAGGATACATCAAGTCGTACTTATGCTCCCAGTTCAGATTCTGATTCAGCCCTACAATCTCTTCCTTGCCACCATCCAGCGACACTGCCACATAATGACCACCCAGCACAAATGGCATCACTGCATCGGTAATAAGATGTACATCCACCGAATCCATATCTGCCTTAAATCTCATCTTATAGGTAAGATACGCTCCTGCTGTTGGCTGGGTATATGGGAAGAGAGCTATACCCGACTTCGTCCGTCCTAAACCTGGGATGAGTCTCCACTGCGACTTGTCAGATTCTGCAGGTTTCAGTGAAAAGAGATGCTCTGCCTCCATCACCACCATGCCGCCATCTTGCTCGAACACGTAGCCTGTACTAGGCTGCGTAACGGCAAAAGGGGTACTCTGCTGAATGCGATATACCATAGGCATAACTTGATGCTGCGGGGCATGCCAGTTTTGATAGCCGATATGCACTTGATCCATCATGTGATTCCACTTGCCATTGGCGATATGGTGATTATAATTGTCGCAGAGCAAGGAGTCTCTCTTGTAACATTCCTCCACCCTATCTGCCCATGTATTAGCCTCAATACGTCCCTCACGATAGAGTTGCTTGTTCATCGCCAAAGAGTAATACATATCATAAAGATTAGCCATGCCCTGTATAGGGAAGAGCACTAGCTCTTGATAAGCATCCCTTGCCGCTGGGCACAAACTGATATACTGACGCAGGGCTCGTGCCTCCAAGGCCAGGAATTCATCCCGTACGCCCTTAAACTCTCCCGTCTGCAAATTGTATGTCTTGTCATCCAGCAATTCGGCTTGCACCCTAGACGCATATCTTCCATAGCTCATCAAGAGACGAGCAGCCTCTTTCGCTTCTTTATCACCAAACTGCTGGGCACAGAATCCCTGTGCATATTGCTCCAGGTTGCTGGCATCGAAAGCATCGGGATTCCATGCCATGTTCATAAAAAAGTCGATGGCAAACTCATGTGGCTTGATATCACCGACATTGAGCATCCAGAGTTTATCCACACCATGTTGATAAGTGGCTTGCAACTGCTCCCACATCTCGGCGATATGCGACATGGTGAGCCACTTGCTGGCTCTCGGGGCACCATAATAGCCTACATGATAATACATACCATAGCCGCCCTTGTGGAAATTTTTCTTTCTATCAGGAAGTCGGCGCACATGACCGAAATTGTCATCGCAAAGCATCACGATGACATCATCGGGCACCTTGAGTCCCTGGTCATAATAATCGAGCACCTCACTGTAGAGTGTCCAGACCTGTGGGGTCTCGGAGGCTGGTTTCCTGGTGACATCAGCTATGATTTTTCGCTGTTCCGAAATGATTTGTTCCATCAGCCGGAAGTTAGCCTCTCTACTACCCGCATCGGTCATCGGACGGTCTTCGTCACCTCTCATACCGATGGTCACGAGCTTGTCGTAACCCTTGCTATTCTCGATTCCCTCTCGGAAGAAACGCTTGATGGCATTCTTGTTGGTCAACCAGTTCCATTCACCGTTGCCATAGTTCTTTTTATGTCGAATCCATTCTTGCTGCGAACGTTGCATCGGCTCATGATGCGAGGTACCCATCACGATGCCATATTCATCAGCCAATCGGGCATTCTCCGGATCATCCTCATTGAAGCAGTTGCCCTCATACAGTCCGTTCTCATCCTTCAGGATAGGTACCAAAGGCTTGTATTCCTTGAACGAGCCCCACATGGCAGGCCAGAGGCAGTTTGCCTTGAGGCGAAGAAGGAGTTCGAAGACATGGGCATACATCTGGCTGTTCATGCCCCCAAACTTATTTCTAGCCCAGGTGGTCATACAAGGGAACTCATCATTGATGAAGAAACCACGATATTTCACCTTCGGCTCTCCACTCTCCACAGAGCATGGCTTGGCAAAGACCTCCTCATGCTTGGCTATCGGCGCATCCGCCCACCAATACCAAGGCGACACCCCCATCTGTCGGGAAATCTCGTAAATGCCATAGATGGTGCCACGCATATCGCTACCTGCCACCACCAAGGCACGCTCCATGCCCTTGGCAGGATGATCAATGGTCTTGATGACAAAGCTCTCCCACTTGCCCTTGAGCGAACGCTCTGGCAAGATGCCTTTCTTGGCAAGGCGAGTAATAGCTTCACTCACTCCGTATGTACCAATGAGGATGGGATAACGCACCACATCCTCACCCTGGCAGCACACTCTGGGTGAACGACCCGACACGGTATAGATATCCTTACGCAGGTCTTCCGCTGCTCTTTTCACACCTTGTTTTTCGTGAGCATCCATGCAGATACCAGACATCTGAGAGGCGGTAGAAATAGGGAATGCTCCCCCTTGCTGTCGGAAGCTGATAAAGGAATCAGCCATTGCAGTGAGGGCAAACATCACAAAACAACAGGCCAAGAGAGGCCTTGACCAAGGAAAGTTGATTTTCGTTGTATTCATCATTATGATTGTTAATTCGTTTAATGCTGCAAAACTACGAAAAAACAATCATAATGACTTTACTAGATGTTTCAAAAACTTTATTAAGTTTGTCTTACCACACATACCTACTGTTTATTGAGGCACTTGCCCCATTCTTGAGTAGAATATATGCTAACATATACTTTTCTACAATTAATTCTTCACAAGTCGAACTCCATAAATCTGACCAACCTGTTTTCCCTTATGGGCCACAAACTTCACTCTTACCTCCTCCTTGCCCTTAACAAACTCAGAAGGAATGGCATAATCAACGGTCTTAAACTGGGTGGTGCGCCAACGATGACTGTTGTTTACACTTGTCAGAAGTTGATTGTCAATGTAGATATCAAACTCACTAGTGCGCCACTCATCCTGCCCCCAGAACTTAAGTTGGAGACTAAGATTACTCTCTCCTTTAGTCTGCATCAGATAGCTGAAGAAATGTCCATCCTTCGCATCACGGAAGAAGATACCTTCTGTATTGCCATGCTCAGTAGCATCAGCCTCCATGCGATGGTCAGTCTCAGGCTGCTGCTCTCCCGGACTTACCTTATCCACAGTTCGAGCCTCCAATTCCTGACTTTCCCTCTCCTCTGCAGCCAACTTCTGCATATAATTCCTATATTCATTCTCACCCAGAGCCAACCAATACATCATGTAGCGAGAATCATGAATCTCGAAGAAAGGCTGTAATTCACCTTCGATGGCATTCTCCATATGGGTACCAAGTTTAAAGTGTAATGGCTTGCCAGAAATAGGCTTCAAGTCCTTCGCAATATCGTTGAGATGTTTTGGCAAAAGGATTGGAGCCTTGTTTAGAGGCAACTTTTTTCCACCGGCATACTGTCCGAAACGACTGTCATCTGCTATGAGCGAACGCATATCCTCCGTTCCAGTCTTCATGCCGAGCAGGATAGGACCATACATGATTGCCACATACTGAGGCACATTGACCATCGGTTTGATGGAAGCGTGCATAGGCATAGAGATTTTTAACTTATCTCCTTTCTTCCATTTTCTTTTGATACAAACAAAACCCTTCTCCTCATAACTGTTGATATCGAAGCCAACACCTGTCACGGTGAAGTTGTCACACCAGGATGGCTTGCGAACTTTCAGGATGAAAGTTCCCTTACCCTTGGCTACTTCTACGACAGATGTTTCAGCATACGGGAAGGCAGTCTGCTGGCGAAGAATCATTTTTCGATCCTTCCAATTCAATTCGGAAGCCACGAAGAGATTCACATAGAGCGCATCATCCTCCGCCTTCACACCCTTATCGTGCGTCCAGACAAACTGTCCGTACTTTCCGTGGTCTTCCATTCCTGTTCCCACGCAGCACCACATTGCCTTATTAGGAGCAGAATAATTGCGGTAATGACGAGGACGGGCAGAAGTGAAATAGACATAGCCACCATGTTGCGGATGCTGGGCAGAGAGGATATGGTTGAACATCGCAGTCTCATAAAAGTCACCATACATTCCATCAGGTTTCACTCGATTCAAGTCCTCTGTCAGTTTCAACATATTATAGGTATTGCAAGACTCCGGACCATCGATGTCGTTGATATAGTCTATGCATGTTTCCTTAGTAGGAAAATGCTCACGCCGACTGTTTCCTCCCAAAGCCAGCGAACGCTGACGTGTCACGATTTCCCAGAAATACTCGCTGGCATTGTGATATTGCACATCATGAGCCAACTCAGCGATGCGCTGATATCCGATAACCTTCGGAATCTGTGTATTGGCATGCATATTGTCTAGACAATCCTTGCCTTCTTCCATTGGCACCAGCAACAGCTTGTGAGAGAATCGGCGAGCACAATTCAGATATTTCTGCTCTCCGGTAATAGCGTATGCATCAGCAAGCACTTCGTTCATGCCTCCATGCTCATTGCCTAACATTTTCTCCATCTGTCCGTCGCTCAAATCATGCGTTATGTCCACAGCCCAATCGCAGAACTTCAGAAACAGATTCTTTGCCTGTTCATTTCCACAATAGAGCCATGCATCACGAAGTCCTGCATACATCTTATGAATGTTATAGAAAGGTGCCCATGTTCCGAAGTAAGGTCCGAAATCTCCTTTACTGAAAGCCGTCCACATCTTGGCACTATTCGGAACACCACCGATATAGTTATGGCACCAGGCGTCATGGCGCTGATTGTTGGCATCAAGCACCAGCTGGAGTTCGGATATCATATATTCCATGCGCTTGCGGCATTCCTCATTGCCTGTGGCTGCATTAATGGCAAGAGCCGACAGATAATGTCCGCCCACATGTCCGTCCAGTCCATCCCAGTTGGGATAAGAAGGTTTACGAGGCTGCAAGCCAGCCTCCTTGCGATAAGGGGCAAGCATGCGGTCGCAATCATATTTCAGGAGCACCTGCACGTTCAAGTCGCGAGCATGCTTCAATGGTCCGTCAAGAAGGGTGATGTCGCCCAGCGGGAACTCATCCTTATAAAGTTTATCTTGCGCCACAACACCCAAGGCAGGCGCAATGCTCAGCAGAGCGATCATCAGTAACGGCTTTCTGAAAGCCAGGATTTTCGTTATATTCATCATTATGATTATTTATTCGTTTAACGCTGCAAAATTACGAAAAAACAATCATAATGACTTTTTTTAATGTTTCAAATACTTTACTCAGTATATTTTGCCGCATATTCTGTAGGCGACATACCGAAATATTTCTTAAATGCAGTGGAGAAATGACTATTATTGGCAAATCCCACCATATATGAAACCTGCGTAATGTTGATTTTATGCTCTCTTATCAATCGGGCAGCCTCATTGAGACGGATGTTTCTCAAGAACTCGCTAGTAGGAACACCGGTCATTTCCTTCAACTTACGATGCAGCTGAGTACGGCTTACGCCCACCTCATCACACATCTTCTCTACATTGAAGTCAGAATCGCTCATGTTCTCGTTCACTACCTTCATGATACGCTCCATCAGCTCCTCATCGTTGCCTTTCACCTCTATCTTCTCCACCTTGTCGTCCTGCTTCAAGGCACCGCTGAACTTACCTTTCAGGCGACGCACATTATCAATGAGATTGTCTATCGTGAGATGGAGTTCCTCCAAACTGAACGGTTTTGCCAAATAAGCATCAGCTCCCAGCTTGATGCCCTCCAGACGGTCGCTGATTTCCGATTTGGAAGTGAGCATGATGACAGGCACATGACTGATATTGGCATTACCCTTGATGTTCTTAAGCAGCGTGATACCATCCATCTCAGGCATCACCACATCGCTTATTACCAGGTCGAAATCGTCAGAAAACAACTGGTTCAATGCTTCCTTGCCATTGTTGCAGATTACAAAGCGATACCAGTCGCTCAGTTCCGACTTGAGATAACGGCAGATTTCGATATCATCATCTACCAGCAGGATTTTACAGTTTCTGCTAGCCGCATCTCGCTGCTGTTTCTTTTTGGTACCCACATTGTCCAAACAAATCTGATTATTCTTGAGATGCTCTTTACCCAAAGGCAATTCTATGATGAAACAGGCACCGCTCTTCCCGTCTTCACGATTATGTGCATATACATCGCCACCATGAAGCCTTACGATGGATCGGCATAGATTCAAGCCGATGCCCGAACCTCCCAGGTGCATATCAGCCGAATTCTTTCCCTGATAGAAGCGTTCAAACAGGGTTTTGGCATCATCGTTCTTTCCCAATCCCTTGCCGCTATCAATCACATACAGGAGCACCTTCTTATCCTGCTTCTCAATGCGGAAGATGATTTCGCCGCCATTAGGCGTATATTTAAAGGCATTAGACAGCAGATTGGCTATCGCCTTATCCAGCTTGTTGCGGTCTATCCATGCATTCACAGGCGTCTCTGGCATCTCCAGCCTGATATTAATACCACGCAGATTGGCATTGTAAGTGAAGAGTGAAACCAATCCCCTCGAAAACTCCACCAGGTTGGTTTCCCTGCACGAAAGTTTCATCTGATGCTTGTCCAGGCGTCGCTTGTCGAGAATCTGATTCACCAGGGTGAGCAGACGCTGTGCGTTTCGGTCCATGGTATCAATATCTTCATGATACTCCTCAGCATTTCCCAATCGCTCCTTCAATTTCTTCAGAGGCTCCATAATCAGAGTAAGCGGCGAACGGATATCGTGGGTGGCATTGATGAGGAACTGCATCTTAGCCTCTTCAAGATCTCTTTTTTTCTTGTGCAGATAGATAAAGATGACAGCAGCCATAAAGCCGAGAACCAGGCTCAGATAGATAAGCTTAGCCCAAACTGTGAGATACCAAGGTGCCAACACGTTCAGTTTTATCACCTTATTATATATAGAGTACTTACCGTTGCAATAGGTACGCACCTCTATACGATAATGTCCATACGACAAACCAGTGAAGTTAAAGCTATTGTCGCCAGCCGCATTGCTGATCCATTTGCCCCCGTTGATGCGATACTGAAACACGATGTTACCCACGCTCTGATAATCAAGCAGGGAAAAATTGAGCACTATCGACTTGAAATCAGACGGAACACTCAGATTATCTCCGATAAAGGGAGCCATCTTTCCATCAAGCAACACCTCCGACAGATAAATGGCAGACATTTTCTCATTATAATCCTTTACCTGAGAAGGCCTAAAATAAGTCAATCCTTCGGAGTTTCCATAACAGATAACCCCATCCGGTGTAGAACCTGCTACTCCTGCCAGATATTCCTTGGTCAAGAGTCCGTTACCCTTTTCAAAAGAGAAAAACAACTTAGCTTTACTAGAATAACACCAGATACCCTGCGCAGTACTCATCCATAGGTTTCCCTTGGCATCCTTCTTCAGCGAATAAATTCTCAATCCGCTAATACTCTCGGAATGAGGCCAAGGGGTAGTCTGCTGTTTTTTCCTGTCATAGAGATAAAGCCCCATCTCTGTGGCAATAGCAATCTTACCATCCGACAGTTCTAATGTAGAATAGCACGTTTTACCCTCTAACAAAGGCCGAGAAAGAATGATGTCAAAATATCCGGTTTTGGTATCCATGCACGACACACCATTGGCTGTTGCACACCAGAGCCATCCCCGGGAATCTAACCTGATCTCCGATATCCAGTTATTGCAAATGGTTTTGTGTGGACGCTTATCATCCATCAGATATTGCGTCATCTTGCCACTCTTTCTATTCCATACATAAAGTCCGTTGCCTGGGCTCGCAAAATAAATATTACCAGCAGCATCTACCTGCATACCATCTAGAGAAAGTCCATTGGCAGGCAGCAACAACCGGTAAGTCTGATGCTTCCAATCATACTCATAAATGCCATCACGGCCATATACATAAACATTCTTCCGAAAATCCGAGTACACTTTGATTGGTCCTGCAGGACTTTGTAGTAGCTTGGTATTGCCCGTCTTCTCATCCAAGAGATACAACCCATGATTTTTGACCACAAAAAGCATCAATCCGTCAGCAACTCCCACTACAGACGAAATGGTTTCCATACCCCCCCAGCCCGTCCGAGAACGGCCGTTTGGGGGTGTATCATAGAGGGCAGAAC
>OGGW01001228.1_pt1 | contig 20369 bp, 17 predicted proteins | sample 1571291 | NCBI WGS metagenome assembly OGGW01 (sample SAMEA2582028, study PRJEB24529) | metagenome | biome: Human gut stool | place: China | collected 2011 | reverse complement strand
CGACAAGCCCATTGGCAGAATTAAGTATGCACTAAATTAATTCCGCCAACAGGTAATCCATAGGCAACAATACTATGTATTCGATTCTACATTATTATTAAACATATCATTTGGTACAGAATTTCTTACCAAAGCCTCCCTATAAACATCCATCATTCGTTTTCTGAGATGCATCGGCGCAATCACTTCCAAAGAACGGCTTCGAGACAACAATGCCATCACAAAGTCGTTGGTAATCTTGACATGCACAGAAATCTTGAACACTTTACCATCATCCACTAAAACCCTCTGAGTATGATGCAGCGGCATTGCCTTCAAGAAATAGCCATCCCTATTATCATATTGCAAGATAACCTCCTCTACGGGCAAACTCTCATCATTCCAAATACCATAACAATCACGATACATTCCATTCACATCAATATCTACGTTTCGTTCAAACAGGGTATCATGCACCACCAGATTGCGGATTCTATCAATGCCATATGCCTTTAGCTGATATCCATATGCATCATAAGCCAAAACATACCAAAGTTGGTTAGATTCCTTGATATAATGAGGCAAGATATTCTCTTTCGTTATCACCTCACCTCCATGTCGATAAAGGACATATTGGAAAGAGATGGTATGCTGATTCCTCACCGCATATATCAGTTGAGGCATATACTTGCTGAAGACAGCCCGATGATGCTCTGGCAAGATATACGACCTCATGTTAGGACTTTCATCCACGGCATTGAGCAATTCGAAGTTAAGGAGCATTTCAGAAAGCCTATCCTCCCTGCTCGAAAACCTCTCATTGATGCGATAACTATTCGTTGCCCTATCAAAGGAAATTTCTATATGAAACAGCATTTCTATGTCATTGATGTCTCTTTGCAGAGTTCTTTCTGAGATAGGAGCATCCACATGGTCATTAATATAACTCAATAGTTCATGTACGGAAACACAGCTGTCCCCATACTGACCATTGGTTGCATAAATCTTATTGATGATAAGCAACATTCGACGAATTCCATCTATTTGTCTTGCCATAACAGGAACTGTTTACTTCTTACTTATCACATCTCAGTTCATGCACTCTTTGTAAAGTTGCGGACTTACTACCCTCAACATTAAGAGGTGGCAAAAGACTGTCGATTAAATAAGATTCCAACTCATGTCTCTTATCATTGGCAAGATAAGCAAAAAGCAAATTACGCTCCATCCATGCGGTCAGGCTATTTTCATCTTCCGCACCAAACTTCGTTTTTTTATTGATTTGGTAATTTTTATCACGAGGAATCTTCTGATATCCAAACAGACTACCCAATGTTTTTCTGAACGTAGAAGTACCACCATTACCATGCAGATGATTTGTCCATATTCGTCTTTGCAAATCAGAAGTTATACCTGTATACAACACACGATAATCCACTCCGTGCAAAGAGATTTCCGTATATTTGAAATTACCCAAAACGTCAGGAATATTACAGCCAGCCTTTAACACCACGATATAATTGCCTTTCACGGCAGGAAGTTCTGCTCTTTGCCCTTTTGCGGGGTCAAAGAGTGTAAACTGATCTAACAATTCTTTTATATCCATATTTTTTATCTTTATTGTTTGACATTCCAATTTATGCTGCAAAAATAAAAAATCTCAGCGACAAAACATGTCAGCGAGAAAAATTTTTCTATAGACTTTTAAAAATAGCCCATATCATGCAAGCAATTGCACTACAAGATATGGTGAGTCAGCCATCAGAATGCTCCACGATATGTGGAAACTGAACAGCCCTATTGAAAACTTCCAAATAAGAAAAATGTAGCCATGATGGTACCAGAAGATATAGGTTAAACCTATGATACTGGAAAATACACACTCAATCAAGTAGGAGGTAAATACTAATCATAGGTATTTATCTCCTACTTTCGTATTTACCGACCTCTCACACCACCGTACGTGCCGTTCGGCATACGGCGGTTCCTATTTTGGATGCCATTCGAGATACGCCCCCATTAAAGTAGCATACCCTGCGGAGCGTAGTTTATTGTTATCTATCGCCCTTTTTAGAATAGGGCTGTCAGCTATTCGCCAATAGCCCTTGCGAGTATTACCCCATTCGTATGCTTTGTATTTATTATAGCTATCGGGCTTTGGTTTCTTTTGCAACCTTACCCACGGTCATATGCCTTATATGAAGTTCCTGTTCGTTAGGTCAGATGTTTGCCGCCGGCTTCTTTCAGATTCCAACTCACGATTGACACCCTTGCCTTTGGCTATGTAATTCCCGCTATTAGGGCTTACTCGGGACTTGCACCCGTTAGATAATGCTCATGCCGAGCGTACAAACGAAAAAGGAGAACACCCTTGCGGATGTTCTCCTTATTATATTATATATAAGAGTGCTTAAGAGCTGCGCAGAAAAGCTATTACCAGATCTGTGCGCGCTTCTTCTGCGGCACGAAGAGCTTGTCAGACTTCTTGATGTTGAAAGCCTTGTACCAAGCGTCGATCTGCGGGAGGGCGCCGTTGACGCGAGCCTCAGCCGGTGAGTGCGGGTCGGTCTTTATCTGACGGTCTACAAACTCAGGACGAGCGTTGCCAGCCCATACTGTAGCCCATGAGAGGAAGAAGCGCTGCTCGGGTGTGAAGCCGTCGATAGACTTGTTGAGAGTTGGGTTCTCCTTGAGCACGTTCTGCAGGGCGCGGAACGAGATGTTCAGACCGCCGTTGTCGCCGATGTTCTCGCCGAGAGTGAGCTTGCCGTTGATCTTCTTGCCGGGCAGAGCCTCGTAAGCGCTGAAGTAGTCGACGAGCACCTTTGTGCGAGCCTCGAAGTTCTTCTTGTCGGCTGGTGTCCACCAGTCGTTCTGGTTGCCGTACTTGTCGAACTGTGATCCCTGATCGTCGAATCCGTGCGACATCTCGTGGCCGATTACGCCGCCGATACCGCCGTAGTTAACAGCCTCGTCTACGTTCGGGTCGAAGAACGGCGGCTGGAGGATGGCTGCCGGGAAGCAGATCTCGTTGGTGGTCGGGTTATAGTAAGCGTTCACGGTCTGCGGAGTCATTTGCCACTCGGTCTTGTCAACCGGCTTGTTCACCTTGCGCGAGATATAGTCCTGCGAGAGGAATGCGCGGATGTTCTGCATGTTCTCGAAGAGCGAGAGCTGCTCGTCTACGTGGAGGTTGGTGTAGTCCTTCCATGTGTCGGGGTAGCCCACCTTCACGATGAAGTTGGCGAGCTTGTCCTGAGCCTGCGCCTTTGTAGCGGGCGACATCCATGTAGCCTCGTCGATGCGCTGCGAGAGAGCCTTCTGCAGGTTGCGCACGAGCTGAATCATCTGCTGCTTAGACGACTCGGGGAAGTACTTCTCTACGTAGAGCTTGCCGATAGCCTCACCGAGCACGCCGCTCACGAGAGCTGTGGCACGCTTCCAGCGCGGACGGTCCTGCTGTACGCCCGACATCACCTTGCTCAGCTCGAACTCGGCTGCACGGAAGTTGTCGTCGAGGTAGGCTGCTGCAGAGCTGATGGCGTGCGACTCGGCGTAAGCCTTGAGGTCGTCGAGCGGCTCGTCAGCCAATATCTTCTCCACCTCGTGGATAGGTTCAAGCTGTCCTACGTCGATATGCGAGAATGCGGGGAAGCCCTCAGCCAGGAAGAAGTTGCCCCAGTCGATGCCCGGGAAGTCCTTCACGAGAGCGTTGTATGTCATCTTGTGGTAGTTGGCCTGCACGTCGCGCAGCTCTACCTGGCTCTTGCTTGCCTTGGCGATGCGTGTCTCGATGCGCATTGTGGCGTCGGCCTTGCGCTGAGCAGTAGCCTCGTCGTTGCCGGCGAGAACGAGCATCTTCTTGAGGTATTCGGCGTAAGCCTTGCGCACAGCAACCACCTGAGCGTCGTCAGAGAGGTAGTAGTCGCGCTCGCCGAGTCCGAGTCCGCCCTGACCAAGACCCACGAGGTTGTTGGCAGCGTCCTTCATGTCGGCACCTACGCCGGCTCCGAACATGAGGCAGTCGAGACCGCGTGCGTCGAGCTGTGCTGTGACGAGCTGATACTCGCGGCGGTCGTTCACGTCGTTAATCTTTTTCAGAATCGGCTTCAGCGGTTCTGCACCCTCGCGGTTGCGGCGCACGCTGTCCATAGCGAGGTTGTAGAGCGAACCTATCTTCTGTCCGAGTGTGCCCTTGGGCTGCGGCTTAGAAGAGTACTCCTCGATGAGAGCAAGGATGCGCTTCTGGTTCATCTCGTCGAGGTCGGTGAACGAGCCGTTGCGAGCGTGTTCTGCATCAAGTGGGTGGGCCTTGCGCCAGCCACCAATAGCATATTCATAGAAGTCTTGTCCGGGCTTCACTGCCGTGTTCATGTTGGCGAGGTCGATGCCCTTTGAGGTCTGCGCGCTTGCCGACATTGTAGCCAGCAACGAGCAAGCGAGGATGATTGATTTTACTTTCATATATAATTAAGTTTAGTAATAAGCATGTTATGGGGTGCACCCCCTGAAGGTTTCATCTATTGGTGCACTTCTTGCTCTGGCAAGCGGCAAAGCCGAGCGGAGACAAGTGCACCCCCTTTGAGGTCCCGTTCACTGCTTGCGCTTGTTCCATTGCGCCATGATGAGACTTGTGGTGGGCGTGGTGACGATGTTGAGCACGAGGAAGTAGAGGATGATATGCCAGTCGCTGCTCTCGCCAGTAATGTCGAAGCCGAGCAGATAGAACACGCCGGAATACACCATCAGAAGCACGAAATAGAGAAGAAACTCGCAGGTCTTTTCTGCTGTCACTTTGTTTGTTGTCATAACTGTATGTTTTTGAAGATTATTATCGGGTTGATATTGTTTGGAGGGTGTCGATACTGTTTGGAGGATGTTGATATTGTTTGGAGGGAATGTTGATATTATTAGAAGGGATGGTGATGCTGTTAGAGAGGTTGCTTGGCTGCAGATGCTGATTGTCTGCGCAACTGCACCATTGCGCCAATCAGCACGACATCGCCAAGCACCCATGCAGCATAGGCGAACCACTCGCTGTATGCCTCGATGCTCAGCAGCGGCATGAGGAAAGCCAGTGCGGTTGCGGCGTCGAAGAAGTCTGACTTCAGCAAACTGCGCGCAATGGCACACAGACGGCGACGGTCGGCAAGGGCGAGCCACAGCGCTCTGCCCGCTACGGCGAGCAGGAGCACGGCGCAAGTGGCGATGAGAAAGGGCGACACATGCTGCATGCCGTACTCAAGCAGCGCGTCGAGCTTTAACCACAGGCAGAGCAGCACGCCCATAGCAAGTGTTGTCTCGTTTCTATACTCGTTTGTTTCCATAGCGTGTTGTTGTTTTTTTATCAGAATGGATGTTATGGTTTTAATCAGACGAGGCTGTTTCAGCGTTTTGTATTGTACGGGTTGTCGATGTCCAAAAACAGGTCGAGCAGCACGCCCAATGCAAACACGGCTGCGTACTTCAGTCGGCGCCATCCCTTGCGCGGCTTCTTCGTTACGGGCGCCTTTTCGGTGAAGTATCTCTCGGTGGCGAACAAGCCCATTGTAGCCTTTGCCTCGCGAATGTCATCGGAGTCGTCGTCGGTTTCGGCAAGCATCTGCTTCAGCTTTGCCTCCTCCTGCTCGCTCAGCGTGGCGTCGAAATAGCCCTCTATCAGACTGTGTATATCGTTCTTTGCCATCAGTTTATGTTTTTATAAGTTTCACGAATCTGTTTTCGCGCTCTCGAAAGCGTCTGTCTTACGTTCTCCTCCGTCATGTCTACGGCGGCGGCAATCTCGGCGAACGAGTATCCCTCGTAGTCGCGCATCCAGAGCACGCGCCGCTGCGTGTCGCTGAGCTGCGTCTCCACTATTCGCTTCACGGCGTCGAAGCGTTCGCGCATGTCCTGCTCCTTTGCGTCGTCGGTGGCACCGCAGACGTTGGCGGGCTGCGCGCTGCGGTGGGCTGCGCGCAGATAGTCGATGCTCACGTTCTTCACTATTGTGGCGGCTATGCGCTCTGTCTGCTGCTGGTCGGGCGGCATGTTCTTCAGCGTCCACAGCTTGCAGAACGCGTCCTGCAGCACATCGTCGGCGTTGTCCTCACCGGCTATGCTGCGCGCCGTGGTGTGCAGTCGCTGGCGTATGCGCGTGAATATTGTCAGTACGTTGTTTTCCATTGTCGTTTCGGGGGTGCGTTCTGGGTTTGTCGGTTGCTTGTTACATATATATAACGTGCGACGCGCGGTTTTTGTGACAAGCTGGTGCAGTTTTTTTAAAAAGAGGGTGCATTTGTCTCAACTATCAATAGGGGTGTAATAAAAACGAACACGAATAGCGCGAATATCACGAATGGATAAACCTCGCATTCGTGATATTCGCGCTATTCGTGTTCGTTATAAAAAGCAATTGATATTATTGCACGGATTTTTACTCAAAGGGGGTGCACTTGTCTCAAGTGCACTTCATGCTTTGTTGGTGCACTTGAGACAAGTGCACCCCCTTAGATACCCTCCTGATTCGGCTTAATACTGTATCATCTGCAGCACGTCGGCAATCTTCTCGATGCCCTCCTGCAGCGGCTTCTTCACCATCTGCTTGATGAACATGTTGAGCTCAGCCTTGATGGTGAGCTTCATCTTCGATGTTGTGGAGGTGACAGGCAGCAGCTGAATCCAGAAGTTGAACGGGATGGGGCTCTGCTCGCTCTCGAACTTGATGCATTTCGGCTCGTCGCGGTCTACGATGCGCAGGCGGATTGATCCTACCGGCGGCACGTTGACAGAGAGCGAGTCGGAGTCGAACGTCATATCCTTAATCTTCTCTGCCTGCTGGCGCGCCTCCTCGGGCATCGTGTCCTTCATCAGCTCGTAGCGCTCCTTCAGAGCCTGCAGGTTGCTGAGGTCGCTGAGCTTGTTGTAGACATTCTGCTGCGGATAGTTGATCTGTCGTATTGTACTTTCGAATGTTGTCATGTGTTTTTTCTTCGAAAAATGTTGAGGGGTTGAGATGTTGAGATGGTGAGAATGGATGTTGAAATGTTGAGGCGTTGAGATGTTGAGACTACTCTCGCCATTACAACATCACATTGCAACACCATCACATCTCACCATCTCACCACCTCACCATCTCACCACCACAACACCTTATTACTTCTTCCAGTTAGCCGGGTCCTTGCGCCACTCGTGCAGCAGCTCTACGTCCTCGTTCTTGATGTAACCAGTCTCAAGAGCCTGCTCTACGACGTGGTCGTAGTCGGTGAGAGTTTCGAGGCGTACGTCAGCCTCGGCAAAAGCCTGGGCAGCAACAGGGAAGCCGTAGGTGTAAGATGCCACCATGCCCACTACCTGATAGCCTGCCTCGCGCAGAGCTGCAACAGCCTTCAGCGAGCTTCCGCCGGTAGAGATGAGGTCTTCTACGACAACTACCTTAGCGCCAGCCGGCAGTTCGCCCTCGATGAGGTTCTGCATGCCGTGGTCCTTAGCCTTAGAGCGCACGTAGACGTATGGGAAGTTGAGTTCGTCGGCAACCAGTGCGCCCTGAGCGATAGCGCCGGTAGCTACGCCTGCCACAGCCTCTGCCTCGGGGAAGTGCTCGAGGATGGTGTGAACGAGTTCGAGCTTAACGTACGAGCGCAACCAAGGGAACGAGAGGGTCTTGCGGTTGTCGCAGTAGAACGGAGATTTCCAACCTGATGCCCATGTGAACGGATCGTTGGGCTGAAGCTTGATGGCCTTTACTTCGAGAAGCTTAGAGGCGAAGTCTTTTTTGAGTGTACTCATTGCTGTAATTATTAATTTTTAATTCTTAATTTTTAATTGTTACCTTTCAGATATTTAATTGAGATGTTTAGTCTTGGGTATTCAATAATGCAAATGTAGATAAAATTATCGAAAAACCGATGTGTTATGCCCTACAATTTGTAAAATTCAATAACTTTGCAACTGCACAAGTGAATTTCAAAATTCATAATTGAATAATTCACAACTCAACATTGAATAATTGAAAATCGGCGTAGCCGACAACTCAAAACTCAAAATTCAAAACTCAAAATTCAAAAATGCTCCACACTCTCAACGTCTCCATTCCCTCACCCCGCCAGTTCACCTATCCGTTCTGCTACGACGTAGACCCGCTTGCTGAGGCTGCGTCGCTGGAGCTGCAGCGCTACATCGCCGATGCCGACCTGATGAGCACGGAGAAGGGCTGCGGCAAGATGTTCGGCGTGCTCGTTGTGGAGTATGAAGACGAGTCGGGCGCATTGCAGCGTGGCTTCCTTGCCGCCTATTCGGGTCTGCTCGGAGGCAGGAACGACTGGCCTTACTTCGTGCCGCCCGTGTTCGATGCGCAGCAGCCCGACGGCCATTTCAAGCGTACGGAGCGCGAGATAAGCGCCATCAACCGTGAGATTGCAGCCATTGAAAACGACGCTGAGTATCTGCAGAGCGTGGAGCAGCACGAGCAGACGAAGAAGCGCTTGCAGGCTGAGGTGGACGCGTTCAAGGCTGAGGTGGACGCTGCGAAGGCGCGACGCGACGCACGCCGCAAGAGTGGCGAGTCGCTGAGCGAGGAGGAGCAGGCGGAGATGATACGCGAGAGTCAGTTTATGAAGGCCGAACTGCGCCGGCGTCGCAAGGCGATGGAGCAAGCCAACTCCACACTCCACATTCCACATTCCACATTCTTAAAATCGCTTCAGCGCAAGCGCAAGCAGATGAGCGACGAGCTGCAGCGCTGGCTCTTCGCGGCTTATCGCATGCTCAACGCCAAGGGCGAGGAGCGCGACCTTATCGACATCTTCCGCGAGTACACGCACGCCATGCCCCCTGCCGGAGCCGGCGACTGCTGTGCGCCGAAGCTCCTGCAATACGCCTACCTGCACCATCTGCGCCCCGTCTGCATGGCAGAGTTCTGGTGGGGCGAGTCGCCTGCGTCCGAGATTCGCCACCACCTGCACTACTATCCTGCTTGCCGTTCGAAGTGTCTGCCCATACTCACGCACATGCTCAAGGGGCTCGACGTGGCGCCCAATCCGCTCGCGCAGAAGCGGCACACCGCCGAGCCGCGCGTGCTGTACGCAGACGAGTATATAATGGTGGTTGACAAGCCGGCGGGCATGCTGTCGGTGCCGGGAAAGGCGGAGAGCGTGAGGTCGGAATTCTCTGACTCGGCGAATATCAGCGTAGAAGAATACTTCGCAAACAATTCAAAACTCAAAACTCAAAACTCAAAATTCCTCAAAGCCGCCCACCGCCTTGACATGGACACGAGCGGACTGCTTGTGCTTGCCCGCACCGAGCAGGCGTATGTAGAATTGCAGCGTCAGTTTGCCAGTCGCGAGACCGTGAAGCGCTACGAGGCTGTGCTCAGCGGCGTGCCAACTCAAAACTCAAAACTCAAAACTCAAAACTCTTCCACGCAGCCGTCAGGCTGCTTGGAAGCCATCTCTCTGCCTCTCATCGCCGACATCAACGACCGTCCGCGCCAGCGTGTGGACATGGAGCACGGCAAGCCCGCACTAACATTATATAATATAGTGGAGGTGAGGGCAGTGGATGCGAATACTGCCGTGGCGTACACAACAAAAAAGGTGGACAAGCGCCGCACGCTTGTCCACCTCTATCCTAAAACCGGTCGCACGCATCAGCTCCGCGTGCATTGCGCCCATCCCTTAGGTCTCGCCTGTCCTATCCTCGGCGACCCGCTTTACGGCATAGAGCGCGCCGACCGTATGTACCTGCACGCCGCCGAACTCACGTTCCGTCATCCAGTCACGGACGAAACGATGCACTTCCTTTCGCTCAGCGGCTTTTAGCAAACAAGTAGCGGAGGTCTCCGGCCTCCGCAGCACCAAGTATGACCCTCATGTTTTTTATATTTTCGCAGTAAAACCTCACGAAAAGTCATCGTCACCCGAACGCAATCCGATCGGACGGCGGACGCAATCCGATCGGGCGGCGGACGGAATCTGATCGGGCGGCGGACGGAATCTGATTGGACGGCGGACGGAATCTGATCGGATCGCGTTCGATGTCCGATGGATATACATGGAGTCCTCGATGCTTACCTTCGAGTAAACCAAGAGTTTTTGATGTGAACTATTAAAATGGTTGCTTTGTTATTAGTCGTATTTCAAATATATTCGATCTTTGAAATTGTGTACCCAAAAGTTTCATATGTGCAATATTTTTTGTACCTTTATGCATAATACGAGATTATGTTACAGCAACAACAGACCATATCATTCAGTGATTATTCAAGTTTGTATGACTTGATAATCCCCAAAGACAACCTGCTCCGACAGATAAACGATCTGGTGGACTTTAGTTTTGTGTACCAAGAATTGCAGGACAAGTACTGTCATGATAATGGGCGTACGGCAGAGAGTCCTATACGTATGTTCAAATATCTCCTTTTGAAGGTGATTTATAATGTATCGGACGTTGATGTTGTAGAACGTGCTCGCTATGATATGTCGTTTAAGTATTTCTTGGGATTAACTCCTGAGGAGACTAACTTGATTAATCCAAGTTCATTGACCAAATTCCGTCGGCTTCGCCTGAAGGATATAGAATTATTGGATTTACTCATCAAAAAGACCGTTTCTATTGCTATTTAAGTAGGGGTTCTCAAATCCAAAACTATTATCGTTGATGCAACCCATACGCTATCATGTTCCAATCCTATTAGTGCAGCAAAGAATTTGGAATATTATTGCAAGGCTGTTATCAAGGTCGTAAATTCTGTAGATGACAGTATTGAACTGCCCGAGCTTCCTAAAGAGAAGAAATACTCTTCTATCATGAATGCAGCCAAAACAATTGTGGCTGTAGTAGAAGCTGACACGGCAACAGCCAATATGCCTGCCGTGAAGGAACGTCTCAACATGCTGAAAGAAACAATTTCAGACGCTGAAACACGAGGTGTAATATCAAAGGATGAGGATGCCCGCACTGGACATAAGACCGCAGACTCTTCATTCATTGTAGTTTTGACACACTCGCAGAGGGTGCAGCTCTTGCTCGGTTGGTGCATTTCTTGCTCGGTTGATGCACTTCTTGCTCTGGCAAGCGGCAAAGCCGAGCGGAGACAAGTGCACCCTCTAAGTGTGCCACCGTTCGCGTTCGCCGTCGGATCGGTTTCCGTCCGCCGTCGGTGGAAAAGTATTGGGAAAAACGTTGCAAGAACGTTGTGCTCAACGGCAATATTATCGGCGACTTCGCTATCTTTGACGTGAGCGTATTTCGTCGTTTTTATTATCCGCACCCTAACAATCTGTGTATTTCCGCTTAGAGTAAAATCTGTGGGAGAATACTCAGTAATAAATTCTGTGAGTTCTGCGTATTCTGTGGAAGTCCATTCCGTCAAACCTTCGATGAAATCGTGCTTTTTTGTCCCATTTCGCAGACTTTTAGAAAAAAACGCCATATAAATTCGGTGAAATTAAATTATTCTCTTTATCTTTGCCAATATCTTTAGAGATTGTTATCAAACAACTGCAGTACAACACTCACTATATTTATTAATAAACCACGAATCTCTGTATATAGTTATATGATAGATAGTCATTTATTATACTTCTTATATGGCGCAAACATAATGTTCCATCTTGTAATGGCATGTATGTTCTTCTACAGACATTGCAGCCGTTTGAAGATATACGTGAGTGTGCTTATGCTCACCATTGTGGCGCAGTATGTGAAGGACCTCATATTCATCGGCAACACCTACTACAGTTCGCGTCTTGAGGAACAGTATGCGTCGAGCATCGACCTGCTCACGCTGCCCATGTACGCCATTGTGCTCGTAGAAGCCTGCCGTCCGTTGTGGATGAACTGGAGTAGGGCGTTCTGTTTCTACATTCCGTTTGTCGTCCTGATGGTGGTATTCTGGGTGCATCCCGTGCCGCTTGCCTATCATGCCATGCACTTCGCCGCCATCCTCTGCGCCGTCTTCATCGCTCTGTGGGCTTTGCGAGAGTTGCCGCGCTTCGAGCGTGCGCTCAAGGAGGAGTATTCCTACGCCGAATACATCAACCTCCACTGGCTGCGCGGCGTCATCCTGCTCTTCTTCTGTCTGCTCATGCTATGGGTGTACGACAGTATGGCGTCGGGCGTGCGATACGACAATCTGTTCCTCTTCAACTCACTCGTGATGTGGATAGCCGCCTGCTTCTGCTTCTATCGCCAGTCGGTGGTTATCAACGCCGTGAAGTCGTACTTCGTGGAACCGTCTGAGGACAATGCCGAGACTAACCTCGATGCAGCCGAGAACGACCTCGACAAGGCGATGGCGCATCTGGAGGCAGCCGAGGCCGACCAGAATGCTCCACATGCGCACACGCAGCCCGAAAGCGTAGCGGAAACTGTGGCAGAACCGCAGCCCGTCGCTGAACAACCCGTTGAACCGGAACCCGAAGAACTGAAGCTGCAGCAGGAGGCAGCCTTCGCCGAACGCATGTATCTGCTCTTCGAGAAGGAGCATGTCTATCTCAATCCGCGCTTGCGTCTTTCGGAGCTTGCCATGCTCCTCGGCACCAACCGCACCTACCTCTCGCAGTATTTCAACCAGAACTGCGAAAGTACTTTCTACGACTTCGTAAATGATTATCGCATACACCACGCAAAACTGCTTCTTCATTCCACCGACGACACGCTCGAAACCATTGCGATGAACTCCGGTTTCAATTCGTTGTCCACTTTCCGCCGTGCTTTTGTGCAACGAGAAGGCATGAGTCCGATAGAGTTTAGAGCGTCAAACGGTAAAATCAGGGTGTCAAACAGTCAAAAGCTGGAGTAATTTGACGAAAATCAAAGGTTTTTACAATTTGACATTTCTCTTTTACGCAGTGGAATTGAAGGTATGAAAAAAGTTACTACTTTTGCAATACCAACAGAAACAACAAGAAAACTAAGTGAGTACATTTTCTGTTCTAATAGGAGCAGAGGTGTAGTTTAAATTTATAAGAAGCAGTTTGTAATTGTTTGATAAATCAAGAAAAGAGTTTAAGAACCGCCAAGCAGTGATGCTTGGCGGTTTTGTTTTATAATTCTTTAGTTGAAAATTGAGAATTGAGAGTTGAGAGTTGTTTTAGTTGAGAGTTGAGAATTTAGAATTGAGAGTTATGATATGTTCTGCAGCTTTCAAAGATAAGAGCGAGTTCTCAAGGTAATCATAACTCTCAACTTTCAACTTTCAATTCTCAACTAAAACAAGTCTTTCCAGCGCTTCCTTCAGCACGCTTCTCGGCGTCGCAACATTCATTCTCATAAAACCCTTGCCTTCCTTTCCGAACATCTCGCCGTCGTTGAGAGCCAGACGCGCACGGTTTACGAAGAGGTCAATGAGCTGGTCGTGGTCGAGATGCAGGCCGCGACAGTCGAGCCACACTAAGAACGACGCCTGCGGTCGCACGGCCTTAATCTGTGGCAGGTGCTTGCTGAGGAACTCCTCAACGAACAGAATGTTCTGCTCCACGTACGCCAGCATTTGCTGACGCCATTCCTCACCGTTCTTGAACGCAGCCATAGTAGCGATAGGTGCAAACAGATGTGGGTCATCAAGTTCGTTAGCCGTCATCCACTCGAACAGCGGGCGGCGCAACTTCTCGTTCGGCACAATGCACCACGAGCTTACGATGCCCGCAATGTTGAACGTCTTCGACGGAGCGCCGAACGTGATGCTACACTGCGCAGCCGTCTCAGAAACCGATGCGAACGGTACATGCTTGTTGCCGAAGATAGCCATATCAGAGTGAATCTCGTCGCTGATGACGATGATGTTATGCTCAGAGCAGAAGTCGGCAAGACGGCGCAGCGTGTCTGCATCCCATGTTATGCCCGCCGGGTTGTGTGGGTTGGAGAGTATGAGCACGCGGCACTTCTCGTCAGCCACTTCCGCCAGATTGTCGAAGTCCATCGAGTACGATCCGTCGGCGTTCTCCCTAAGCGGGTTGTACACCACCTTGCGGTGATTGCCCTCAGGCGTCAGTCGGAACGGGTGATACACCGGCGGCTGAATGATAACCTTCTCGTCCTCCTTCACGAACACGTTGATGACGAAGCCGATGCCCTTCACGATGCCCGGTATGAAGCGCATCCACTGCTCGTCGACGCGCCACTGGTGGTGGTCCTCAATCCATTTAGCCACCGTCTGCCAGTAGTCGCGCGGCAATATCGTGTAGCCGAACAGCGAGTGTTCGAGACGCTTGCGCAGCGCGTCGGTTATAAACTGCGGCGTCTCGAAGTCCATGTCCGCCACCCAAAGCGGCAGCAGGTCGCCTCTGCCATATCTCTCTGCAAGCACCTCGTGCTTCAGGTCGCCCGAACCAGAACGGTCGACAACCTTATCAAAGTCGTATTTCATAGTTTTCTTTTTTTAGGGGGTGCACCCCCTGATTACAAAGCCTGACGGAAGTCCTCCACGATGTCGTCCATATCCTCCAGACCCACAGAGATGCGAATTGTCGTGTCGAGCACGTCCATAGCTGCGCGCTGCTCGTCGGTGAACGGACCGAAGATGGTGCTGGCAGGGTGGATGGCGAGCGTGCGGTTGTCGAAGAGATTCGTGGCGCGGCGCACCAGCTTCAGTCTGTTGATGAAGCGGAAGCAAGCCTCCTTCGACTCCAAGTCGATAGTGAACATGCAGCCCGCAGTCTTGCCGAACTGACGTTGCGCCAAAGCATAGTACGGATTGTCGGGCAGACCGACGTAGTTGACGCTCTTTATCTGCTCCAACCCACGCAGCGCTTTCACCAGATACTCCGTGTTGCGCACCTGCATGGCGTATCGTGCGTTCAGATTCTCCAGTCCGAGGTTCTGCATGTAAGCCACGTGCGGCGTCATGTAAGCGCCGAGGTTAAACAGCATCTCGTCGTGCAGGCGGTGAGCAAACTCGGGGAATCCGCCGTAGTCGATGACGATGCCGCCGAGCGAAGTGGCGCCGCCAGAGAGATACTTCGTGGTAGAAACCACTTCGATGTCCACGCCCAGTTCGTGAGCGTTGAACTCGGTGAACGGAATAGCCGTGGTGTCAGCCACGAGCGGAATGTTATGTTCGTGTGCAATCTCAGCCAGCGCCGCGAGGTCTGCCACCTCAAGCTGCGGATTGGTGATTATTTCGAGGAAGATGCAGCAGGTGTCGGCATCAACGGCGCTTCGCACCTCGTCGAGATTCGTCAGATCGCACAGATGCGTCGTCACGCCGAATCGCGGCAGCGTCTTCGTCAGCAGCGAGTAGGTGTTGCCGAACATGTGTCTTGACGACACCACGTTCTTGCCCTGCTCCACAAGCGAGATGAGTGCGCCCGATATAGCCGCCATGCCCGACGACATCGCCGTCACACGGTCGGCACCGGTCAGCGCCTTTATCTTGAGTTCGAGAAAGTTTACTGTAGGATTCATCACACGCGAGTAGTCGGGCTCCTCGATACGTCCGCAGAAAGCGTCCGACATCACGTCGGCGTCAGCGAACTCGTAAGCAAGCGTGTGGTAGACAGGCATACTCAATGCGCCGTATGCATCGCTTTTCTGGAAAGGGGTGTCGATGGCAAGTGTTTTTTTCTTCATGATCTTGTTTATTAATTCCGTTACAAAAGTATGCAAATAGCTTTTTTCTACACCTATTATATATATACTAAGTTGCGCACGCCTTTTCTATTTAACATCTTTTGTATGTTACAGCTTCATTTTATGCCGTCAATAATAGCGATTCAAGCATAAAAATCAGTATTTTTGCAATTGCTAAATACTAATTTTATGAGAACAAATTATCTATTACGACTCTTATCTGTCGCGCTACTTGCTGTATGCTTTAGTGTTACAGCCGCTACCGCTGCGACTCAAAATCTCACGCAATACGTAAATCAATATGTCGGAACGGGCGGTCATGGCCACACGTTCATGGGCGCCAACGTGCCTTTCGGACTCGTTCAGCTCGGTCCTACCGAGCCTACACGCGGTTGGGACTGGTGCTCTGGCTACTACTATGACGACGACGAGCTCATCGGTTTCGGCCACATGCACCTCTCGGGCACCGGCATCGGATGCCTCGGCGACGTGGCGTTCCTGCCCGTGAAGGACTTCAAGCAGACTTCCACACGCTTCAAGCACGAGGCAGAGAAGGTGCATCCGGGCTACTATTCGGTGCAGCTCACCGACCCTAACGTGCTTGTGGAGCTTACTGCCACAGAGCGTTGCGGTTTCCATCGCTATACCTTCAAGAACGGCGCAAAGGCTCAGCTCGCTCTCGACCTCTCGCAGTGCATCGGTTGGGATAAGCTCAACGACTGCCTGCTCACGCAGGAGAGCGCTACACGCCTCACCGGTTTCCGCCGCTCAAATGGTTGGGCAGCCGACCGCCGCATCTATTTCTCTATCGACTTCTCGCAGCCCGTCACCGTCCATCGTCTCGACTCGATGGAGCGCGTCGTTGTGTCTGTAGCCGACAACACCAAGCCGCTGCTCGTGAAGGTGGCGCTCTCGCCGGTGAGCATCGACAAGGCTAAGCTGAACATGCAGGCAGAGTTGGCAGGTTGGGACTTCGACGCAGCCGTTAAGCAGGCTGATGAGGCTTGGAACCGCGAACTCGCCCGCATCGAGATACAGACCAACGACCGCACAAAGAAGCGCGTTTTCTACACCGCGATGTATCATCTTATGACCTCTTGCTCTAAGTTCAACGACGTAGACTGCGAGTATCGCGGCGCCGACGGCAAGGTGCATAAGGCAGACTTCACCAACTATACCACGCTCTCGCTTTGGGATACATACCGTGCGGCTCATCCGCTCATGACGGTTGCCTTCCCCGAGATGCAGCGCGACTTCGCCCAGACCTTCCTCAATATCTACAAACAGCAGGGCCGTCTGCCGGTATGGCATCTCATGGGCTCAGAGACCGACTGTATGGTGGGCAACCCGGGCGCAATCGTGCTCGCCGACCTCACCATGAAGGGCTTCGTAGAGGATAAGGAGCTGGCGCTTGAGGCTCTGAAGGCTACACAGATGAAGGACATACGCTCGCTCGGTCTGCTCAAGAAGCATGGATACATACCCTGGAACCTCGAACCCGAGAACGAAACCGTTGCGAAGGCGCTCGAATACTGCGCTGCCGACGACGGTGTGGCTAAGGTGGCTAAGCTGTTGGGCAAGAAGGACGACTACGAGTACTTCTTCAACCGCTCTCGTTCTTACAAGAAATACTACGATCCGGAGACTCGCTTCCTCCGCGCTGTAGGCACCGACGGCAAGTTCCGCCTTCCGTTCAACCCGTTCTTCGCCGAGCACCGCACCAACGACTACACCGAGGGCAACGCATGGCAGTACACCTTCCTCGTGCCTCACGATGTGAAGGGGCTCATCAAGCTCTTCGGATCAGACAAGGCATTCATGTCTAAGCTCGACTCGCTCTTCTTCGTTGAAGGCTGGGCTGGCGACAACGCTTCGCCTGATATGTCGGGTATGACTGGTCAGTATGCTCACGGCAATGAGCCGAGCCACCATGTTATATATATGTACAACTACGCCGGACGCCCCGATAAGGCTGCTCCGATGCTGCGCAAGATGCTCAACGAGATGTATCTCGACCAGCCCGACGGACTCTCTGGCAACGAGGACGTAGGTCAGATGTCGGCTTGGTACATCCTCTCGTCGGTAGGTCTCTACCAGGTAGACCCCGTTGGCGGTCGCTTCGTGATCGGTTCGCCGCTCTTCTACAAGGCTACCGTGAACGTGGGCGGAGGCAAGACCTTCACCGTCGTGGCAAAGAACAACTCCGACAAGAACATCTACGTGCAGAGCGCTCGCCTCAATGGCAAGACTCTCAAGAACTCTTACGTCGACTTCAACGACATCCGCCACGGCGGAACGCTCGAACTCGTAATGGGTCCGAAACCGTCGAAGTGGGCTACAACTACGGCATGCCGTCCGTAGTTGAATGTTGTTGTGTTGAGATGTTGAGTGTAGAATGTTGTTGTGGTGAGATGTTGAGTGTAGAATGTTGTTGTGGTGAGATGTTGAGGTGGTGACATTACATATCTCAACATCTCAACATCTCACCATCTCACCATCTCACCACCTCACCATCTCACCATCTCACCATCACACCATCTCACCATCACACCACCTCACCAATAATTAAACTTTTTCAACTAAAAAATAATCATTATGAAACTTAATTTAAGTTCGCAGATTGTATTGAATAAGGTACCGGAGCAATACTACCGCCCTCGTACGGCAGTTGAACGCTCTGAAATCACACGTTGCGAGAAACTCTTCACCGACATCTATCCGAAAGTGGAGGAGGGCGCGAAGGTTATCGCCGACACCGTAGAGACAGAAATCGAGCGTGCCAAGGCTGCAGGCAAGAAGTGCGTGCTCGCCCTCGGTACAGGTCTGTCGCTGAACCCTATCTACGAGGAGCTTATCCGCCGCCACAAGGCAGGACTCAGCTTCGACAACGTAGTAGTGTTCAACGCCTACGAGTATTTCCCGCTTGACAAGAACTGCGCACAGAGCGCCATCAACCAGTTGCGCCATCGTTTCCTCGACCATGTAGACGTAAAGGCAGAGAATATACATACCCCCGACGGATCAATAGCTCAGGACGAAGTGTTCGAGCACTGCCGCGCCTACGAACAGCTCATCGCTGCTGAGGGCGGCATCGACATCGCCCTGCTCGGTATCGGTCGTATGGGTAACATCGCAGCCAATGAGCCTGGATCAAGTCTCGCTTCGCAGAGCCGCATCATCCTCATCGACCAGACCGCCCGCGAGGAGATGAGCAACAGCTTCGGCACACTCGACCAGGTGCCGCCGTGCTCTATCACGATGGGTGTTCACACGCTGCTCTCTGCCCACAAGATGTTCCTCACGGCATGGGGCGAAGAGAAGTCGGATGTGGTGCAGAAGATTGTTGAAGGCGGCATCACCGACACTGTTCCTGCTTCGTTCGTGCAGACACACAACGACGCTAAGTTTGTCATCGACCTCGCTGCAGCCAGCAAGCTGACACGTATCGTTCACCCGTGGCTCGTCACCAACTGCGAGTGGACCGACAAGACGATACGCGCCGCTGTGGTTTGGCTCTGTCAGCTCGTGAAGAAGCCTATCCTCAAGCTCACCAATAAGGACTATAACGAGAACGGCCTTTCAGACCTGCTCGCCCTCTTCGGTTCGGCTTACAACTGCAATATCAAGATCTTCAACGACCTGCAGCATACCATCACCGGATGGCCTGGCGGCAAGCCGAACGCCGACGACACCAACCGTCCTGAGCGTGCGCTGCCCGCACAGAAGCGTGTCATCGTCTTCTCGCCGCACCCCGACGACGACGTGATCTCTATGGGTGGCACCATCCGCCGACTCGTTCAGCAGAACCACGACGTGCACATCGCCTACGAGACATCGGGCAACATTGCTGTGGGCGACGAGGAGGTAACACGCTTCATGCACTTCGTCAACGGCTTCAACCAGCTCTTCTGCGACAGCAAGGACGAGGTGATAAAGAAGATGTACGGCGACATCAAGGAGTTCTTCGCCCAGAAGCGTCCGAGCGATATGGATACCAAGGAGGTGCGCACCATCAAGGGCCTTATCCGTCGTGGCGAGGCTCGCACAGCCTGCACCTACAACGGCATTCCGCTCGACCATGTACACTTCCTCGACCTTCCGTTCTACGAGTCAGGCAAGATAGAGAAGTTGCCGATGGGCGAGGCTGACGTTAAGATCGTTCGCGAACTGCTCCAGCAGGTTAAGCCTCACCAGATATACGTAGCCGGCGACCTCGCCGACCCGCACGGCACTCACCGCAAGTGTACCGACGCCGTGATGGCTGCCATCGACCTCGAGAAGGAGGCAGGCGCCAAGTGGCTCGACAACTGCCGCATCTGGATGTATCGCGGCGCATGGGCTGAGTGGGAAATAGAGAACATCGAGATGTGTGTGCCGATGTCGCCGGAGGAGCTTCGCGCCAAGCGCAACTGCATCCTCAAGCACTCTTCGCAGATGGAGAGCGCACCGTTCCTCGGCAACGACGAGCGTCTCTTCTGGCAGCGCGCCGAAGACCGCAACCACGCAACCGCCGAGCTGTATCACAGCCTGGGCTTGGCTTGCTACGAGGCAATGGAGGCGTTCGTGCGCTATAACCCGTAACCCCCTGGACGTAGCGGAGGTCTCCGGCCTCCGCCACAGTCAAACCGTCATCAATAATCTCCCACAGAATTCACGGAACTCACGGAAAAGACGAGCTAAGGCTTCTGTGAATTCCGTGGGTTCCGTGGGAAGAAAAATAATCTCCCGCAGAATACACAGAATTCACAGAACTTTCTGCTGAGATAATCTCCCACAGAATTCACAGAACTCACGGAAAGACGAGTTGAAGGTTCTGTGAATTCCGTGGGTTCCGTGGG
>OGGW01001195.1_pt1 | contig 20803 bp, 14 predicted proteins | sample 1571291 | NCBI WGS metagenome assembly OGGW01 (sample SAMEA2582028, study PRJEB24529) | metagenome | biome: Human gut stool | place: China | collected 2011 | reverse complement strand
GAAAAAAGGAAGGAGCGGGACACGGAAAAGGAAACGACATGACAGCAATGGAGGGAGGAAAAACGAATGAAAAAACAAAGAAAACGGATTTACACGGCACTGCTTTGCACCTGCTTCCTGCTTTCTACGGCTTCTGTGCCGGTATCGGCGGCAGAAACGGAGCAGGAGAAAATGACTACCCTGTCAAACAGAAGCGGTGAGGCGGAGGTTTCCACGCCGGAGGATCTGGCTTCCGCGCTGGTAGACAGTACGAAGGATACTGTCAAATTGACCGCAGACATTATTATCGATACTACACTGACGGTCAACCGCGCTGTGACATTGGATTTGAACGGCTTTGTGCTGCGAATGACGGAGAAAGACAGTGTAATCAAGGTGGAGCAAGGCGGCGAACTGACGATTGCGGACAGTAACAAAAACACAGCGCATAAATTTGCCCAGAACACCGACGGTTTGTGGGAACTGGTCGATGGTAGCAGTGCCAGCAGTAAAACCGTCAAGGGCGGCATTATCACCGGCGGCAAGGCACAAAAAGGCGGCGGCGTGTATGTCGCGCCCGGTGGGAAGCTGCATATGACCGGGGGCAGCATTGTCGGCTGTCAGGCTAAAGATGGTGGTGGCGTGTATCTTGACGATGACAGCCAAACAGATGCATCCAGCGAATTTACCATGACAGACAGCAGCATTATCGGCTGTACGGCGAGCGGGTATGGTGGCGGTGTAGCGGTTAATCCGGCATGCAAATTCACGATGGATAATGACTCTGAGATTCGCAGCTGCACTGCACGACTCGGCGGCGGTGTGTACACTGACAACAGCGATGCAAATGGACCTGGTGTATTTACCCTGCGTAACGGTGCTATCCTTTCGTGTACGGCTAATCCGTCAGACTATTTGTTCTCTCAGGGTGGCGGCGTTTATAATTTAGGCGCATTTATTATGAAGAGTGGTACAATTAAAGGCTGCACTGCCATAAAGGAGAGACCGACCGGTGGGGTGCTTAACCGCAGGGAGTTCACCATGAGCGGCGGCATGATTGGTAAAGAGGACAAGACTGACGAAAGTCATGTGTACAATGATGCTACTGAAGCGGCTGTACTTACCATAAGCGGCGCTGCAAAAATTTACACAAATGTAGCCAATGATAGCAGATTAAATGCTTACGGCGGTGAGATTTCCGGTGATGTGACAAATGCTGTTGCTAGTAGATATGCGGTAATCACAGGAACCGAGGAGGCTGCCGGCAGTACTGAGTTTTCCGGTGCAGTAATCAATAACAAAGCGGGCACTATTGCCGGCGGCGTATTTACGGGCAGTGTCACGAACAACTTAGGGACGATTTTAGGCGGTGATTTCAGCCAAGCGGAGCCCCTGAACGGTCAACTTGCCATCACCTTTGAACCGAACAATGGAGGTATTAGCAGCAAGCAGGAGGTGGATTGGAAGAAGGAGGGAACACCACTTGAAGTTCCGACCACCGAGCCAACCAAAGAGGGGTATACGTTTGAGGGCTGGTATTACGATAACAACGGCGTAAATACAGAATGGGATTTTGAAACGGATAGAGCCAAATATACCATGACCCTTACAGCGAAGTGGAAAGCAAATACATACAACGTGACGGTGAAAGATGATGGGAACGGCACTGCATCGGCTGCCCCTGCTTCTGCAAGGATGGGCGCGGAAGTAAGTCTGACTGCTACGCCGAACAGCGGCTATCATTTTAAGAAGTGGGAGGTTGTTCCCGACAAGGTGAAAATCGAGAACAACAAATTTACCATGCCGGCGGCTCATGTAACCGTAAAGGCAATCTTTGAAAGGAATACAAGCAGCGGCGGCAGCGGCGGTGGTGGCGGCGGCACGACCTACTACTCGCTGACCTTTGAAACCAACGGCGGCGACAGCATACAGGCAATCCGCGCCGCTCGCGGCAAAACGCTTGACCTTTCCGCCTATACCCCGATGCGTGACGGCTATGACTTCGGCGGCTGGTATGCCGACAAGGATTTGACGCAGAGGATTACGGAAATCAAGCTGAGCGGCAGCAAAACGGTTTATGCAGACTGGAAAAAGAGAGAGCCGGACGCAGTGAAGAATCCCTTTGCGGATGTCAATGCAGGCGATTGGTTTTATCGGGATGTTTTGTTTAGCTACGAAAAGGGTCTGATGTCCGGCATGGATGCGGCAGCCTTTGCGCCCTATGCGAACGCCACCCGTGCGCAGATTGCGGTAATTTTCTACCGCATGGAGGGCAGCCCTGCTGTCGAGGGAGAAAACAGCTTTGCCGATGTTGTGCGTGGCTCCGGTACGGCATGGTTTTATGATGCGGTGACATGGGCACAGCAAAACGGCATTATGGGCGGCTACGACAACAGCAGCTTTGCCCCGAATGATCCGATTACCCGTGAACAGCTTGCGGCGATTTTCTATCGCTACGCGCAGTATAAGGGCTATGATACCACACAGGGCGGCATGGCAATTCGGGAGTTCGGCGATTACGAGAGCATTTCCGATTATGCGATGAGCGCGATGGCGTGGGCGGTGAATACCGGCCTTGTAAAGGGCGACAGCAATCTCCTTTATCCGAAGGGCACTGCTACACGTGCCGAGATTGCGGCGATGCTCCACCGCTTCGTTGAAAACGGAATGAAATAAGCAAACAAAAAGCAGAAGCTCCTGCTAAAAAGGAGCTTCTGCTTTTTTATTGGCGTTATACCTTCAAAACGAAATGGTTTTTATGAAAATCCAGCAGACCCTCATCCCGCATTTTCCCAAGCTCCAGCGAAAGTCCGCTGCGCTCCGCCGCGAGGTAATCCGCAAGCTGCTGTCTGGAAAAGGGAATATCGAATTCATATTTTCCGAGCCGCTGTGCCTCTGCGGAAAAATAGGACATCAGCTTTGCGCGCGTTGTGCGCTGCCCCATGTGGGTCAGCTTTTCGCTGAAGCGCAGGTTTTTCTCCGCAAGCTCGCCAAGCAGATTTCGGATGATATGGCTATGATGCGTGCAGGCGGAGGAGCACACATGCAGCACACGCTTTATGTTCAAATACAGCACCGTAACAGCCGTTTCCGCCACAACGCTTACATTCAGCACAGAGCCGGGCGCGCAGGCATAGGCGGCGGCAAAGGTCTGCCCCACCCCTGCCTTGGAAATGATGTTGCGGTTGCCCCAGATGTCCTCCTGTATGATTAGAACACTGCCGGACAGCACCAGACCGATGGCATCTGCCGTATCCCCGATACGCAGCAGCAGGGCATCCTTGGGAAAGCTTTCCCTTCTTGTTTCCAGACAGGAGAGCATTGCGGTCAGTTCCTCCTCGGAAACGCCAGAAAAAAGCTGAGAGGAACGGATGATGGGAAAAAATTCTTTCATAAAAACCCTCTTTTCGTTGAAAATTCAACCGACTTGTTGAATTTAGCATACTATAATGAAAACAAAAAAGCAAGGAGGTTTTTATTGTGAAAAGAAGAATCATTGAAATTGATCAGAATAAATGCAATGGCTGCGGTGCTTGTGCCGCCGCTTGTCACGAAGGCGCAATCGCTATGGTAAACGGGAAGGCGCAGCTGATGCGCGATGACTACTGCGATGGTCTGGGCGATTGCCTGCCTACCTGCCCCACTGCCGCGATTACCTTTGTGGAGCGCGAAGCGGCAGCGTATGATGAAAAGGCTGTGGAGGAAAATAAGCGTAGAAGGCTACAGGAAAAAATGCAGACAGAAGGGATGACACTCCCCTGCGGATGTCCGGGAAGCCAGTCCAGAACAATCGCACACGAAGAATCCGCCGCGGCTTGCAATACAGAGGCGGTCAGCCGCCTGTCCCAGTGGCCTGTGCAGATTAAGCTGGTTCCTGCACGCGCACCGTATTTTGACGGCGCAAAGCTGCTGATTGCCGCAGACTGCACCGCGTATGCCTATGCCGCCTTCCACGAAAAATTCATCAAGGGACATATCACCCTTGTGGGCTGTCCGAAGCTGGACAGTGTGGATTATTCCGAGAAGCTGACCGAAATCATTCGTGAGAACGATATCAAAAGCGTCACCATTGTCCGCATGGAGGTTCCCTGCTGCGGCGGTCTGGAATTTGCGGCAAAAACGGCATTACAGCAGAGTGGGAAATTTATTCCATGGCAGGTTGTGACCATCTCCACAGACGGCAGAATTCTAGATTAAAAAGAGGACAAAGAAGAAAGCGAGGGTTTCAAATGGGCAACAAAATGTTTTGTTTTCAGTGTGAGCAGACGGCAGGATGTACCGGCTGTATGGGAAATGCAGGCGTTTGCGGCAAAACTGCTGATGTGGCACAGCTGCAGGATGAGCTGACAGGGGCGCTGATTGGGCTTGCGCGCGCAACGGACAATGCCCCCGATGTGAATGACGGCACATGGCGGCTGATGATTGAGGGATTATTTACCACCGTTACAAATGTAAGCTTCAACGAAAAGACACTGCGCGAGCTGATTGACCGCGTACATGCGGAAAAGGCAAGGCTTGTGCCTGACTGTTCGGACTGCGCTGCTCCGTGCGGTCGCGCTGCCGATTACGATATGGCAAGGCTCTGGAATGCGCAGGAGGATATCCGCAGCCTGAAATCCCTGATTCTGTTCGGGGTGCGCGGCATGGCGGCCTATGCGCATCATGCGCTGGTGCTGGGCTATACCGATGATGCGGTGAACGATTTCTTCGCAAAGGCGCTTTTTGCTGTCGGCGAGGATTGGGGCATGGAGGAGCTGCTGCCCATCGTGATGGAGGTCGGTGAGAAAAACCTCAAGTGCATGGCGCTTCTGGATCAGGCAAATACCGAAAGCTACGGCACGCCCACACCTGTTACCGTTCCGCTGACTGTGGAAAAGGGACCGTTTATTGTGATTTCCGGTCACGATCTGCATGATCTCAAGCTGCTGCTGGAGCAGACCGAGGGCAGGGGTATCAATATTTATACCCATGGCGAAATGCTGCCTGCACATGGCTATCCCGAATTGAAAAAATATGCGCATCTCAAGGGCAACTTCGGCACAGCATGGCAGAATCAGCAGAAGGAATTTGCAGAGTTGCCTGCGCCGGTGCTGTTTACCACCAACTGCCTGATGCCGCCGAAGGCAAGCTATGCCGACCGCGTATTCACCACAGAGGTGGTATCCTATCCCGAAATGACGCATATCGGCGCGGATAAGGACTTCACCCCTGTGATTGAAAAGGCGCTGGAGCTGGGCGGTTATGCCGAGGATAGAATGTTTACAGGCATCAATGGCGGCAATACAGTGATGACAGGCTTTGCCCGCGGTACTGTGCTTGGGGTGGCGGATAAAGTCATCGAGGCTGTGAAAGCCGGCGCAATCAGACATTTCTTCCTTGTTGCAGGCTGCGACGGGGCGCGTCCCGGACGCAATTACTATACGGAGTTCGTAAAGCAGACCCCTGCGGATACGGTTGTGCTGACGCTTGCCTGTGGCAAATACCGCTTCAATGACCTTGACCTTGGCACCATTGGCGGTCTGCCCCGTCTGATGGATATCGGGCAGTGCAATGATGCTTACAGTGCGATTCAGATTGCCGTTGCGCTTGCCGATGCGTTCGGCTGCGGTGTGAATGATTTGCCGCTGTCTATGGTGCTTTCCTGGTATGAGCAGAAGGCGGTGTGTATCCTGCTGACCCTGCTGTATTTGGGCATCAAGAACATTCGCCTTGGCCCGACCCTGCCGGCATTTGTTTCGCCCAATGTGCTGCAGTACCTTGTGGAGAATTTCGGGATTGCACCAATCACGACTCCGGAGGAGGATTTGAAGCAGCTGCTGCAGTAAAATAAGATATCTCTCATGAAAAGGCAACCCAAATGGGTTGCCTTCTTTTTTATTGTAGTGCCTTTAAACGAAACAAAACCACCCTCTTACGAAAAAATATTACAAATTAGGATATTTTTTATAAATTAAGGTTGTAATAGAAATCCCTTTTTGCCATAATTCAAATTGCATAAAATAATAAATTCCGCAGAAAACAAGCATAATTCGGCAAAGTAGGCGAAAGCCTATGACGCAAAGCTACAGGGCCTTTCAACTGGCAGCCAGCTGCAAAAAAACGAGCATTGCCGGATAGGGGCGGTGCTTTTTCTGTTTGTGAAGAAAAAAGGAATTTATTCGCATTGGGTATAAAGAAAGTACAGATAAAGGGAGGAAAAAATATGAAGAAAAATTATTATGCGAAGGCACTTGCGCTGACCGTAGCGGCAAGTATGGTTTCTGTGCCGGCATTCGCGGCGGAGGGGACGGACGACCCTCAGGCACAGGAGAAAACGGTGGAGCAGGACGAGCAGAAAGGGGAAAAGTCCGCGGCGGAAGACCAGGAAAAGACCGAGCAGCTCGTAAAGGAAGAAAAGATAGAAGATGGAATTTCCGCAGCTTCTGATGATGACCAAGAAACTGCCGTTGCAGAAGGGGAAGTTTTTGCAAAAGGGGACTGCGGTGCAACCGAAGAAGATGAGGTTTCGTGGGAACTGGTAAAGAATGACGATACATTATACCGCAAGGCGGAAGAAAACGGATATTCCTACGCAACAACAGCCGAGGACGAATACGAAAAGGTAGATGGCTATACCTTGACCATTTCGGGCGAAGGCAACATTGCAGATTACTACGGGAAAAATATTACGATTGATAGCTTTGAGGGGGATATTGCTCCTTGGAGAAGAGCCTTACTCAGTGATGTCGAGGCTGACAGAACAACACAGGAGGTTGTTCCAATCACAAAGGTTATTGTAGAAGATGGCATTACAGGAATCGGTACAGATGCATTTTCTTATTTGGCGCTGAATGGGACAATTACATTTAATGAAAACGTAACCTATTACGGCAGCGGTGTTTATTCGTACTGCCCTTTGATTACGACGGTTGATTTTACAAATTTCAAGCCTAAAAATGTTTCGGATTATTGGATACCGGGTCATGAAATGCTGACAGGCAGTGCCGTTCCTTACGGATTTTTTGACAGAGATAAAAGCCTGAATACCTGTATAGTAGACGGAAAAACCTACACCGGTGAGCTTGCCCTGCCGGAACGGATTGACACCATCTGTACGGCGGCATTCCGCGGAACAGGATTTGACACTATCAATTTTGACAATGGCTTGAAGGATATAAAAGAAGTAGGCCCCTATGGCATGAGTAATCTGGCAAATATTGATACATTTACCTATCCGGGGAATGTGGACTTTTATAGCGGCGAGAGTCCCAACGGCAACAAAACGTCCAGTGTTGTATTAACTGGAAGCAGCATAAAAAAACTGATTATTCAGAAGGATGTAAAGGAATTGCCTGACGCTTTTGCTTATCAGCTGAAAGCGTTAGAGGAAGTTATCTTTGAGGGAGAAATAGAAAGTATTGGCTCGAATGCCTTCGGCGGATGCGAAAAGCTGGAATCCGTAGAGCTTGGTAAAGTGAAATCGATGGGGAATGGTGTATTTATCAACTGTCCTTCTCTGAAGTCCCTTAAAATCGAAGGGGATGAGAACTTGGTTCTTTCTTCTAATACCGTAGCGAGCTGGGGAACAAACTGGCCCGGTGCCGCACCCTTGGAAACCTTTGAACTGGGTGCAGGGACAATCAATTTCAACCTGAACGGGAAAAAGGATACTCTTAAAGAGGTAAAGCTTGGTGACGGGGTTAAGGATATTCCCGATTATTTTTTAAGTGGATGTACCAAATTGGAAACACTTGAAATCGGGAACGGCATTACAAAAATCGGGAAGCATGCTTTTGAACAGACAGATATCACAAGTATTACGATTCCGGACAGCGTAACAGCTATCGGGGAACAGGCATTTAACGGATGTACTTCTCTTACGGAGGTAAATATTCCAAAGAATTCTAAACTTGAAACAATCGGGAATCGTGCTTTTCAACAGACAAACATTACAAGCATTGCAATTCCGGACAGCGTAACAGTTATTGGGAAACAGGCATTCAATAGATGTACTTCTCTTACAGAGGTAAATATTTCAAAGAATTCTAAACTTGAAACAATTGGAGACGGTGCATTTTATGATACAAGAGTGCTGAAAATGTATCTTCCCGGCGGAGTAAAAACGCTTGGTGTCGGTGCTTTTCAGAGAACACCTGTGGAAATTTATGATATGAGTGATGTCTATTCTTCTGATTTTATTATCGGGGATTGGTGCATCAACAACTGGTATGATACTAAAAACGGCGAAGTGAAACCTGAATGGGCAGATAAGCATAAGGATATTTATGTAAATAACAACGACATCTTAAATGCCTTATTAGCTGACAGGAAAGCCGGTTCTGTGACTAAAACCTGCTATGTGACAAACGGCGGAACAGTTGATATGACAAAAACAGGTTTTGATGCTGTTTCTCGTCCAGGTTATACTGTGGAATGGCACCAGAAAGCAGGTTTTTCCGATGAGGCATATACAGGTGAGCCTCAGAACGGCGGAAATTATTATGCAAAATGGACTTTGAATGATTCTACGAATACGATTGAAGTTACTTATAACGCGAATATCAGCGGCGTAACGGCAAAAACGTATGCTGAAATTAAAGGCAATGAGCATTTTGCAAAAGCAAGCAGCTTTAGCCGTGCCGGCTATACATTTACCGGATGGAATACCGCGGCAAATGGCACAGGCACAGCCTATGCGGTTGGTGAGAAGATTCCCAGCACCAAAAGCATTACCGTTTATGCACAGTGGAAGCTGAATGCACCTACAGTTTCCGTAACAGGCAATGCGACAAAGCAGTATGACGGCGAGAATGTTACCCTCACAGCGGCAACGCCTGTTTCCGGTGTTACATATCAGTGGCAGAAGGACGGCGTAGCTATTGAAGGTGCAACAGATGCCACATATACCGTGAAAAATGTTGCGGACAGCGGAAGCTATACCGTTAAGATTACGGATACAGAAAAGAAAACAGCCGTAAGCGGTGCGACAGCAATTTCCATTACAAAGAAAGAGGTAGCAGTGCCTACGGTGGAAAGCAAGATCTATAACGGCACAGTATTGACAGCAGATGTAACCGGAACAGCTGATTACGATGTTACAAAAAATGACGGCGGAAAGAATGCCGATGCGTATGATGTTGTTTTAACCTTGAGGGATGCGGATAATTATAAGTGGGCTGACAGCGAAGAAGCTGCAAAAACGATTCCTTTTACAGTTGCACCCAAGAAAGTAGAATTAACTGTAGATAATAGCACATTGAAAGGTGCAGGCAGTGTTACATTTACGGTTGACGGCGTTTGTGAAGGAGATGCAGCAAAGGTTGTATGCAACGTTGACAGTATTAAGGTAGAGGGCTTAAAGGCTTCTTTGCCGAATGCAACCATGGAGTATACATTTACAACAGACATGGGCGGCAATTATGAACCTGCAAGCTGTGTTGTTTCCGTAACACGCAGAAAATCTTCGTCTTCCTCCTCTGACACTTCTGCCCCGACCTACGGCGTAAGCACAGGCAAGACGGAAAACGGCGAAATCTCCGTTACCCCCGCGAAGGCAGAAGCCGGCGAAACAGTGACCATCAAGGCAACCCCCGACAGCGGCTATCAGCTGGACAAGATGACGGTAAAGGACAAAAACAACAGCACCGTAAAGCTGAAAAAGGCGGACGATAACGAATATACATTTACCATGCCCGTCGGCAAGGTTTCCGTGGATGCGACATTCGTGCAGAAGGATGCGGCGGATGATAGCAACGCGGCTGAAGCAGGCAAGACCATTAAGCTGCAAATCGGCAGCCGTATCGTTAACGTGGATAACGAAGCGGTGATTTACGATGCTGCACCCGTCATCCGCAATGACAGAACTCTGGTGCCTATCAGAATTATCACCGAGGCTCTGGGCGGCAAGGTGGATTGGAACGGCGCGACCAAAGAGGTTACGCTCTCCATCAACGATAAGGAAATCAAGATGACCATCGGCAAGACGCTTGAAAAATACGGCGTTGCACCTGTTATCATCGACGGACGTACCTTCGTACCCGTGCGCTTCGTGGCAGATGAGCTTGGCGCAGAGGTTGCTTGGGATGAGGCAACCAAAACAGTGACAATCAAAACCGCTCGATAAGGCAATTCGGCGTTCATCAGAAATGGTGAACGCCATTTTTTTGTCCCGTTTGCGAAAAAGTATTTGACAACAGGGGGTGTTTTTGATATACTAGCTATTGCAGTAGGCGTTTTGTGGAGATGTACTCAAGAGGCTGAAGAGGTGCCCCTGCTAAGGGTATAGGTCATTAACGTGGCGCGAGGGTTCAAATCCCTCCATCTCCGTAGAAAAGAGACTATCGAAGGATAGTCTTTTTTATTTTGCAAAATGGAACCCTTTTTTGTGGCGCAGTGCAAATCCCATTTTAATTTAATAGGAAGCTTTTTGGCGTTTCGATTCCCCGAAACGTCTTTTTTTATACCTTGAGACTCCCTGAGACTTGGCAGCTGCTATTCTCTATGAGAGAAAGGAGGAGAGCAAAATGTATGTTACAGGGGACACGATTATCCGCTTTGCGACCGTTCTGGGAGCATTAGGCACACTTGGAGCCCTGCTTTACCGCAGCTTTCACTGGATGGAGCAGCAGAAGGCGCAGCAGGCGGAAATCGAGAACATCAAAAAGGAGCAGTGCGTTATATGCTACGGGCTCTTGGCAACACTGGACGGGCTCAAGCAGCTTGGCGCAAACGGCAATGTCAGTGATGCCTATCAGAGACTGGAAAAGCATCTGAATCAATCGGCGCACGAATGAAAGGGGGAAATGAAATGAAGGAATTTCGGAGAGAAGCCGTCGGAAATCTTCTGACGGTGAAAAGGATTGTAACATTGGTGCTGACGCTGGTATTTTCCGTTCTGGCAGTCACAAGCCGCATTGACGGTGGGCAGTTTCTGAATATTTTTTCGATTGTGATTGCATTTTATTTCGGCACACAGCACAGGAAAAGCATGACACAGGAAGTGACACAGGAAAAGGGGGATGCGGAATGACGGGGCATGAATTGGTTGCATTTGCGAGAGGAAAGCTTGGCACGCCTTATGTTTATGGCATGAAGGGCGAGGTGCTGACACAAAAGACGTATGACCGGCTGAGAATCCTCTTTGGGCCTCTGGTCTGGGAGAGCGACGCGGCGAAAATCGGGCAGGTTTGTGTAGATTGCAGTGGTCTGATTTCGTGGGGGACAGGCATCCTCCGCAATTCGCAGGGCTATCATGACACAGCGGATGCGGTATTCCCCATCGCGACCATCGGGCAGGCACCCATTGGGGCGGCGGTCTGGCGCAAGGGGCATATCGGCATTTACATCGGCGGCGGAAAATACATCGCGGCGGACGGCAGTGCCTATGGCGTGCGAATCGGCGCTGTTGCGGGCAGCGGCTTTACGCATTGGTTCCGCTTGAAGGACATTGCCTATGAAAGAAAGGAGGACGAAATGGTTACAAAGGAAACGATTTTTTATAATGATAAGGCGTATACCGTCAGCCTCATCCGCAAGGACGGCGTAACATACCTGAAGACCAGAGATATTGCGGAGATTTTAGGCTTAGCGGTCGGCAACAGGGGAAAGGCACCGGTCTTGGCAGACAAGCCTACTGGGGTCGACACAGTCGCCCCCTAAGTCGAAATCAGGATTTCGACTTGTTGAAACAGAAGAATAAACGGATAAGTTCCATCGGCTAAAAGCCTTGAAACTTCCCGTTTTCCTCAGCGGAACTACTGGCACTGCGTAGCAGCAGCCCTTTGGGCTGGTTTGTCAGCAAACTGCCATGCCGCCTGCGGATTCCAGTCGGGAAAACGCTTCGTTTCCCGAACCCTTCCGCTATATTTGGACAGAAACAACCCCCATCGGTTCACCGATGGGGGTTTATTTTATTTGCCCTTCTGCATGACATCAATAATCGTACTGTCCATGGGAGCCATCCCCTCATCGGAGATACGCCCCAAATTCTTTTCCGTCTGCTCTGCGGAGGAACCGATTACGCCGAAATTATGCGGAATGGCAATGCCTTCCATGGCGAGCATTGCGGAAAGATATGCCGCATAGACCCCTGCGGATGCCTTGAGCGCACAGCCGATACTGCCGCCATCGCAAATCATGCCGGTAAGATTTGCCGCCATGTGATCCATTGCCGCGGAGGTCTCCTTCGCGCCGCCGCCCATGAGCAGCACAATACCTGCCGCCGCACCGCTGCCGCCGCCCAGAACACAGCCGCAGAGGGCAGAAAGCCTGCCGGTATAATGCTTGCTGAAAATAGTGATTAAGCAGCTGAGTGCCACGCCGCGGATGATTTCTTCCTCTGTTTTGCCTGCAAATCTGCCATAGGAAACAACGGGCATGGAGCAGAGAATCCCATGGGAGCCACTGCCGACAATGCTCATGGCAGGAAGGGGCAGACCTGCCAGACGTGCATCCATGGCGGAGCAGGTCAGCCTCTGTGCGGCGTAAATCATATCGTCGCCGACAGCACCCCTATTGCGGAAGGCTGCCAGAGTTTTCCAGATTTGCAGCCCTACGCCCTTCTCGCCCTCGACGGAAAGCGCACAGTTCATGGCAATCATTTCTTTCACACAGGACAATTCTGCGATGGGAACGGTTTTTGCATAATCCACCATATCCGCAACGGTAACTGCTTCAAAATCGAAGGCTTGCTGCTGTTCCGCCGCCTTTGTTTGCTCTGCCTGAAAGAGAACAGTATCATTTTTTGCAACAAAAACGATATTCGCGTGGAAATCCTCAATGCGGCAAACGCCGACCCCTTCGCTTGTCCGGATTTCCGCAAGGATATAAATGCCCTCCTTTGTTTCATCGGCTTTGATATCCATGGGAATCTGCAACGCCTTTGCCTCGGCAACATGTGCGGCTGTAATATTTTTCAGCACCTCCAGACCAAGCGTCCAATCGCCGCCCAAGGCACCCAATGCCGCCGCCATATTGCAGCCAAGCTCCTGTGTGCCGGGAATGGCGCAGGAAAAGGCGTTTTTATACATGCCGCCATTCATCACCATACGAATCTCCTGCAGCTCACCGCCCACAGCCGCATAGGCTCTCGCCGCCGCAAGGGCAATCGCGCCGACCTCTGTTACGCCTAAGGCAGGCTTCATTTCGTTTTTTAACAGACCGGTAAAATCGAATTTCATTTTTATTCTCCCTCCCTCTCATTTGTCCTACAAATTCTTCTTTCAGTATACCTGTTTCAATGAAAAAAAGCTACCTGAAATGCTTTTACTATCGAGAAAACAATTCTTCCGATACATTCCATCGAATTTTTCGATTTTCTGTTGTGTTTTCATGAAAATTTTTCTATAATAAAATCAGCTTCTCTGACAACGTACGAGAAAAAATACATGCTCTTTCGCACAGCGCAAACAGCATGCAAAAAAACAGAGGATTTATAGGAGGTTTTTATGGAAAACAGAGAGAAATTCAGCTCCCGTCTGGGCTTTCTGCTCATTTCCGCAGGCTGTGCCATCGGTCTGGGGAATGTGTGGAAATTCCCTTACATCACAGGAAAATACGGCGGTGCTGCCTTTGTGCTGATTTATTTCGTATTTCTGCTCATTCTGGGCATTCCCATTCTGACACTGGAGCTTGCCGTTGGGCGCGCCAGTCAGCGCAGTGTTGCCCTTTCCATGGATGTGCTGGAGCCGAAGGGAACGAAGTGGCATTGGTTCAAATTTCCTGCAATGGCAGGTAACTACATCCTGATGATGTTTTACACCACGGTTGCCGGTTGGATGGTTTATTATTTCTTCAAGATGGCGGCAGGCGGCTTTGTAGGGATGAACGCGGATGAAATCGGCGCAACCTTCAACAGCACCCTTGCCAACCCGACGCTGAATGTTGCGTTTATGATTGCCGTTGTCATCAGCTGTATGCTGATTGTGGGCAAGGGGCTGCAGAACGGCGTGGAAAAAATCACGAAGGTGATGATGATTGCGCTACTGGTGCTGATGGTTGTGCTTGCGGTGCGCTCCTTCTTTCTGGCAGGGGGCGAGGAAGGACTGCGGTTCTATCTCTATCCCGATTTTTCCAAGCTGATGGAATACGGCATTACGGAGGTGCTTTTTGCCGCGATGAGTCAGGCTTTCTTCACGCTGAGCATCGGCATGGGCGCGATTGCGATTTTCGGCAGCTTTATCGACCGCAGCCGCTCCCTGATGGGCGAGGCAATCTGCATTACGGTTCTGGATACGGCGGTTGCGCTGATGGCAGGTCTGATTATCTTCCCTGCGTGCTTTGCTTATGGGGTTGACCCCGGTCAGGGCCCCGGACTGATTTTCGTAACGCTCCCCAACGTATTCAATGCAATGCCGGGCGGTCGGCTCTGGGGGACGCTGTTCTTCCTGTTCATGTGCTTTGCGGCATTCTCTACGGTCATCGGTGTATTCCAGAACCTGATTACCTTCTGGACAGATATGACGGATGCGCCGCGCAAGAAAATTGTTGCGTATCATATTGTGGCACTGATTGTGCTTTGCCTGCCCTGCGCGCTGGGCTACAACGTGCTGAGCGGCTTACAGCCCTTGGGCGAGGGCACTGCGATTCTGGATCTGGAGGATTTTCTGGTTTCCAATAATATTCTGCCGCTGGGCAGTATCGTTTATGTGCTGTTCTGTGCATGCAAAAACGGCTGGGGCTGGGAGAATTTCATGGACGAGGCCAACGCCGGCGAAGGGCTGAAATTCCCGACCGGGATTCGGCTGTATGTGAAGTATATCCTGCCGCTGATTATTCTGTTTGTATTCGTGATGGGGTATATCTCCATGTTCAGCAAATAAGCAGATTTCAACAATTTTTACAAAAGAGAAGGAAGGAACAAGGATGCTTACGATACCGCAATTAACGGAAAAAATGATTGCCTTTTCCGAAGGGAATACGGCGGATATCCACCATTTTCTCTGCGTCTGGGCGTATGCAAAAACGATTGGCGAGGCAGAGGGTCTGGACGAAAAGACGCTGTTTCTGTTGGAGGCAACAGCAATCATCCACGATATTTCCTGTCCGCTCTGTCGGGAAAAATACGGCAATACGGACGGCAAGCATCAGGAGGCGGAAAGCCCTCGGCTGGTGCGTGACTTTTTGGCGGACAGCGGATTCGACGCAGAACTGATTGACCGCATTTCCTATCTGATTGCACACCACCATACGGTGACAGGGATTGACGGGATAGATTATCAGATTCTGATTGAGGCGGATTTTCTGGTGAATGCGGCGGAAAAGAGCTTGGGAAAAGAAGCCGTGGCGCATTTTCTGGAAAACGTAGCGAAAACGGACTGCGGCAGGCGGCTGTTGCAATCTGTATTTCTTGACAAATAAAATTGCCCCTTCGTACCAAAGGTACGAAGGGGTTTTCTTATGCCATTTTTAGATGGGGTGACAGACAGTGCCCCATTGCACATCCTCTTTGCCATTTGCAAGCGTTACTTTTTTGGAAACAACGGCATAGCCGTCCTTGAAATCTCTTGCAAAATCGAAGGTGGGGGCAATGACCCAAGTGCCGTCCTCACCGACATAGCCATATTTGCCTGTTTTTTCATCCTGATAGGGGGCAAGCCCTTCGGAAAGCCGCATTCTCCATCTGGCATCCTCTTTGGAAATGCGCCCGTTTTCATCGAAGTACAGCTTCACATATTCCACCCTGCCGGGTGCAACCTGCTCCGAAACCTCCGTGGAAATGATGCCGTTGCCGCAGTCATCCAGATATTTCCCCGTTATGATGGATTTCAGCTTTTTGCCCGTGGTATCAATCAGGATAACCTCGCCGCTTTTTTCCTGTGCAAAGGCTTTGCCGTTCCAAAAATCTGTTATTTTGTTATAGCGCAGGGGGATAACCTCTTTGCCGGTTTTATCGATATAGCCGATATTTCTGTCCGTATCCTCTACCTTTGCGAGACCATCCCGGAAAGCAAATGCATCTCTGTATTTCGGCTCGATGACCCAGCCTCCTTTTTTATCAATATAGCCATAACGGGTTTCTGCGCTCTGCCTTCCTTCTTCCTTCGGAAGATCTACGCCTACTGCCGCCAAGCCCTCGGAAAAGGCATCGGCACTGTAAGAGGATAGGGAAATGACTTCTTCGCCCTTTGCGTTGATATAACCGCTTTTTCTTTCCTTATAGTCCATCACCATTGCCAGACCTTCGGAAAAGCTGTCTATCACATGGTAATCGTCCGCAAACTGCGTATTGCCTTCCATATCAAGAATCTGGCTTGTTCCGTCCCGTTTATTCAAACGCAGGAAACCATCCCCATAGCCGCGCAGTCTGAGAACATCCTTATTGCTATATTGGAGCAGTACCTTACCCTGCTGATTCAGGAGGAACCAATCTGCCTGCTGATTTTCATATTCCTGCGGCGCACCCAGAATATCCCCATCGGTATTGACGTATTTTTCCGCGATGAAATAATCGCCGCCGATGGATTTGATATCATCATAGCGGTCTGTCAGGGGAATGCCGAACACTGCCGCTTCGCCCGTTCCCTTGACGGAGGAGGTATCGTTTGCCGTTGCCGCGGTCAGCTCTGTCAGCTGTACGGCTGCGGTTTTTGTTTCTGCATCCCAGCTGAGAGCATCTGCATCGACGATATAGCGGCTATTGCCCTGCAGCACGCCCTCCCAATCACGCAGGGGGACAAAAACTCTGCCGTCCTTGACCTCCATCTGCCCAAACGAAGGCAACAGGCTGCTGTTTCTCCAGATGCGGTTGCCGGTGATATCAAAGCTCAGCGTGTAATCTTGCATGGTGACCTTGGCAAGCTGAATCCCATCCTCCCAGACAAGCTCTGCATCCGCATCCAACGCCTGCATAAAGGTACGCAGGGGGAGCATGGTATAGCCGTTTTTGGTATAAATCGCTACATCCAAGGGCTGTGCTGCGCCATCCTTGGTAAATTCCGTTGTGCCGACCCTTGCCGTAAAGGTATGCGGTGTTTTCGTAAACAGCGATTCCTCCGCCGCGTAGGCAGGCACGCTCCCTGCCAGAAGTGCCGCGCTGAGTGCCATACAGAATATTTTTTTCATACGCCTTTTCCCCTTTTTTTATCTGTTCGGATTTCTGATAATGCCCCATTCGACATCCTTTGTACCGTCTGCCAATTTGATTTTATTGGCAACCACCGCATAGCCGTCTTGGAATCTCTCCGCCGCATCAAATGCAGGCGCAATCACCCAAGTGCCGCTTTCGTTTACATAGCCGTATTTCTTTGCCGTCGCATCCCAATACGGTGCAAGTCCCTCGGAAAGTCCCTTTTTCAGACGATAGGTTTCATAGGAAATTTCGCCTGTTTCATCAAAATAGCGTCTTACATGCTCATGGTCGCCATCGGGCAGATTCACAATCTCATCCGCCATTGCCATGCCGTTCTTCTGCTGATTTGGTTTTGTCCTATCATCATCTGCATATACCAGATATTCTGCATCCGCAATCCTTTTCAGCCTTTTGCCTGTTTGATCAATCAGCCAGTTTTTTCCTTCCGCATCTGACGCATAGGTTGCACCGTTTCGGAAATAGCCTGCCCAACGATACTGACAGGGGATAACCTCCTTGCCTGTTTGATCAATAAAGCCTGCCCAACGCGCATCACTGCTTCGTACCATTGCCAGACCTTCCGAGAAGGACTCCACATGCCTGTAGTTCGCGGCATCAATGACGATTTTGCCTGTTTTATCAATATAAGCATAGGTGCCGTCTTTTTTCTTCACAACTGCCAGACCATCGGAGAAGGGTTTTGCCTCCTCAAACTGCAAAGGAATCACAACCTCGCCGTTTCGATTCACAAAGCCTGTGCCGTTTTTATCCGAAACTGCCGCCAAGCCTTCGGAAAAAGGCTCTACTCTGTTATAAATGAAGGGGATAACGGTTTTGCCTTCCCAATCAATGGCACCATTGCCAAAGCCGTTTTCCGTATTTCTGCCAACTAAGAAGGTTCGCTCACCGCCGTCCTCCATATAGTTATCCGTTCCGGTGTCATAGGTCTGCAACACCTTTCCCTTACTATCCAGAAGATACCGTACATTTTCGCGTCTGCCAATGCTGACACCCAAGCCGACATTCGTTTCTCCCGTATATTTCTGTGCAAGGAAATAGCCGTCCCCAAGGGGCTCGATTTCATCATACTGCGTGGTGAGTGCCATGGTATAGGATGCCTGCGCGCCCTTGCCGCTCAGTGTGGGTTTTTCCAGATTATTGGAGGTATCAAGCTTCTGTTCCACCGCGCGGATGGTTGCCAACCTTGTGGTGCTGTCCCATGTAATATCGCCCTCCTCCATGAGATAACCGATAGACTGCAGGATGCCCGACCAGTTCCGCAGGGGAACGAAAACTCGCCCATCCTTCACTTCCATTTTGCCCCAGACGGGTAAGTCCTTCCCGTTTTTTGCGATGGTATTCTCCTTTATCGAAAAACGGATGAGATTTCCCCCCAATGCTACTGTCGCCGCCTTGGTTTCATTATCCCAAGCCATTTGGCTTTTCTCGCCCAACGCCGCCTTCATAAAGGTGCGCAGGGGCAGCATGGTATAGCCATCCTTAATATAAATCGGCACATCCAAGGGCTGTGCTGCGCCATCCTTGGTAAATTCCGTTGTGCCGACCCTTGCCGTAAAGGTATGCGGTGTTTTCGTAAACAGCGATTCCTCCGCCGCGTAGGCAGGCACGCTCCCTGCCAGAAGTGCTACGCTGAGTGCCATACAAACGAGTTTTTTCATATTTTGTCCCTCCCCGAAACTACAACTGTGCTTTTGCTTCTGCTTTCACTCTAGCAGACGGAAGGATTTTCCTCAAGAGAATGGACAGGATTTTAAGAAATTCGTAAGAAATTTGTAAGCTGCTTGTAACACAAGGCGTTTTTCTGTATACAAAAAGAGCCTGCGTGGGAAAATTCCCATACAGACTCTTTTATTTTCTGCAAAATCAGATTAGAATTCTGCGTTATTTACGGTACGAGGGTAAGGCAGGACATCGCGGATATTGCCGACACCTGTCAGATACATTACCGCACGTTCAAAGCCCAGACCGAAGCCTGCGTGTCTTGTGCCGCCGTATTTACGCAGATCCAGATACCACCAGTAGTCCTCTTTTTTCAGACCCAGCTCGTTCATGCGGTTTTCCAGAACCTCCAGTCTTTCCTCTCTCTGGCTGCCGCCGATGATTTCGCCAACGCCGGGCACGAGCAAATCCATTGCCGCAACGGTCTTTTTATCATCATTCAGACGCATATAGAACGCCTTGATTTCTACGGGGTAATCGGTTACGAATACAGGCTTTTTGTAAATCTGCTCTGTCAGATAGCGTTCATGCTCTGTCTGCAAATCAATGCCCCATTCTACGGGATATTCAAAGGTATGACCGGATTTTTTCAAAAGCTCAACCGCTTCTGTGTAGGTCACTCTGCCAAATTCGTTATCGAGGATGTTATGCAGTCTGTCCAGCAGACCCTTGTCCACGAAGCTGTTGAAGAATTCCATTTCTTCGGGGGCGTTGTCCAGAACATACTGAATGATATATTTCAGCATTTCCTCTGCGATTTCCATGTTATCGTTCAAATCGGCAAATGCCATTTCGGGTTCAATCATCCAGAATTCCGCCGCATGTCTGGTTGTGTTGGAATTTTCCGCACGGAAGGTAGGCCCGAAGGTATAAATATTGCGGAACGCCATTGCAAAGGTTTCCGCGGAAAGCTGACCGGATACGGTAAGGTTGGTTTCCTTGCCGAAGAAGTCTTTGGAATAATCTACCTTGCCATCGGCTGTGCGAGGCAGGTTATCCAAATCCAGTGTGGTTACACGGAACATTTCGCCCGCACCCTCACAGTCGGAGCCTGTGATGATGGGTGTATGGGCATATACAAAGCCCTTGCCCTGGAAAAATTCATGAATTGCCATTGCAATCAGGCTGCGCACGCGGAAGGTTGCGGAGAACAGGTTTGTTCTTGGGCGCAGATATGCGATTTCACGCAGAAATTCTACGGAGTGGCGTTTTTTCTGCAGGGGATAATCGGGGGTGGAGGTGCCTTCCACATCAATCTGTGTTGCCTTTACCTCGAAGGGCTGCTTTGCTTCGGGGGTTTCCACCAGAAGACCTTTTATAATCAGCGCCGCGCCGACATTCTGCTTGGAGATTTCTTCATAATTCTTCAGTCTTTCCGCTTCAAAACAAATCTGAATATTTTTGAAGAAGGAGCCGTCATTCAGCTCGATAAAGCCGAAATTCTTGGAGACACGCATGGTGCGAATCCAGCCGCCCAGTGTGACCTCTTTATTTGCATACGCCGCAGTGTTGCGGTAGATAGATTTTACTGTTGTCAAATCCATGATGTTACATCCTTTCCTGAGTTTTCTGTCCATAATACTTCTATTGTAGCCGTTTCAAGGGAAAAAGACAACCTTTTTATCGGATTTATCGGAAAAATCAATCCTGCTTTTCCGCTTTCGCCGCCTTCTGCGCCGCAATTTTCTCAAAATTGATATGGCAATAGCCATTGGGATTTTTTTCAAGATATTTCTGGTGATACGTCTCCGCTTGAATAAACTGGCGCAGGGGGAGATTTTCAATCATAATCGGCTGTTTGTAGTCCTTTTGCAGGGTATCCAGAAATGCCTGTGCCGTCTGCCGCTGCTTCTCAGTGAGGGAATAGATGCCCGTGCGGTACTGAATCCCGATATCCATGCCCTGCCTGCCCAGAGAGGTCGGGTCGATGGTATAGCAATATTCCCGCAAAACTTCTGTCAGAGAGATTTTTTCCGCATCAAAGACAACCTCGACCGCTTCGGCGTGTCCGCTGTGATTGCAGACCTCCTCATAGGT
>OGGW01001183.1_pt1 | contig 20922 bp, 20 predicted proteins | sample 1571291 | NCBI WGS metagenome assembly OGGW01 (sample SAMEA2582028, study PRJEB24529) | metagenome | biome: Human gut stool | place: China | collected 2011 | reverse complement strand
ATAGTAGATCTCGGAGCAGGGGCCGCAGGGTCCGGAGCCGTGCTCCCAGAAGTTGTCCGCCTTGCCGAACTTGAAGATCCGGTCCTCGGGAATACCGATCTCCTCATGCCAGATGCGGAAGGCCTCATCGTCGGCGGGGGTGGTCTCGTTGCCGGCGAACACGGAAGGATACAGGCGGTTGGGGTCCAGACCCACCCACTCGGGGCTGGTCAGGAATTCCCACGCCCAGTGGATCGCCTCGTTCTTGAAGTAATCGCCGAAGGAGAAGTTGCCCAGCATCTCAAAATAGGTGCCGTGGCGGGCGGTGTGGCCGATGTTCTCGATATCGCCGGTACGGATGCACTTCTGGCAGGTGGTGACCCGGTGACGGGGCGGCTCCTGCTCGCCGGTAAAGTAGGGCTTCATGGGTGCCATGCCGGAGTTGATCAGCAGCAGAGAAGCATCGTTCTGGGGGATCAGGGAAAAGCTGGGCAGACGCAGATGGTCTTTGGTCTCAAAGAAGTGCAGGAACATTTCCCGCAGCTCATTGAGACCGTAGTTCTTGGGTTGAGACATAATCATTTCCTCCATTTTTATGTAAATTTCTTGATTTTTGACTGTAAACCGGGTTTCCGGCCGGAACGGAGCCGTCGGCGGTGTTCCGCAGTGGCTTTCTTACCGAAAAATAAAATGCTCCGCCCCGGACATAGGGGCGAAGCATTGCTTCACGGTACCACCCTAATTATCCCCCATCCTTGAGGGCATCTTAGCCACCGGTAACGGCGTGACCCGTCCCGCTCACCGCGGGCCGCTCCGAAGCGGCTGCTTTCCGGCGTAGGTAAGGGACTTGCACCAAATCTCCCTCTCGCTGATCCGGTTTCGGAAAGCTGACTTCATCCAAGCGTTTTTAAAGATTGAATACAGAAGTCATTATACCGTTTTTCCGACTGTTGTCAAGGTTTTTCCCCATGTCCTGTCCCGGATTTTGAAGGGGCGGCAGCCCATCCCCGGATTTTCAATCATCTTGAAGCATCCGGAGAAATCTGGTATTCTTTATTATATAGGATAGAATCGACGAAAATCGGTACTGACGGAGGTGTGATAACCATGACCCTATCCACTGTGACTGCGCTGGCAAAGCTGTTCGGGCAATACCTGCTCCAGCCGCTCCCCTTCACGCTGACCTTCCTGCTCCCGCTCCTGTTCCGCTTGATCGCCCGCAAATACATCTGGCTCAGTCTCCCGTTGGCCACACTGGCGGAGGTACTCCTGAATTGGGACAGCTTTTGCTATTACGAGGCCCGCGGCCTCGCCCTCCTGTTCACACTGACGCAGCTTGCAGCCATGGCGGTTTTCGTGCGGATCTTACAGGCCGCCGCCAAAAACTCCCGGTAAACGCCCCGTTTCTCACAGAGGATAGGGCGAGCCGGTCCACAGCAGCCGGGTCCCCACACCGGGCAGCAGCCGCTCCGCCCCCTCTACCCCCGGCAGGGGAAATTCCTGTGGCTCCAATACGCCGCCGCACAGCAGCGGCAGCGTCCGCTGGACGCACAGCACCGGCTCCCGCAGGCTGGACAGGGTGATGCTGTCCCGTGGGGACAGGCCGTAGGTCACCACTGTTCCCGCCCGGAGATCGCTTCTGGGGCAGTCCCCCGGCAGCAGCAAGATCCCCGCTGTCACCGCCGCAGGCTCCGGCAGCAGCGCACAGCCCATCGGCGTCAGCGTCAGCAGATCCCACCGCTTTCGACAGACTGCCATGGCGTTCCGCAGATGGCAAATCTCTGCGGGCAGCAGAAATTCCCACGCATCGGGACACAGAAAAAATCCTCCGTCCATCAAACCACCTCGCCCATAGTTTGAACAGCGGGAAAAATTTCATACAGGTCCTCGTTTTTTCTGTTGGAATATGATATAGTATTTTTATTCTGTTCATGAGGTGAAGCGTGTGGATTTCTGGCGGCATCTGAAAACGGTCCAGCGCCATCGGCATCTGGTGCGGCAGTACTGTTTCCGTCTGGGGCTATACTGGCAGGGCTTGACCCACGATCTGTCCAAGTTCTCTCCGGTGGAGTTCTGGGCCGGCGTCAAATATTTTCAGGGAGACCGCAGCCCCAATGACGCCCAGCGCCGGGACAAGGGATACAGCGCCTCGTGGATGCACCACAAGGGCCGCAACCGCCACCATTTTGAATACTGGACCGATTACGGTGTCAGCGGTGAGGGCATCATCGGCGTGGAGATGCCGAAAAAATATGTAGCGGAGATGTTCTGCGACCGGTTGGCTGCCAGTAAGGTCTACCGGGGGCAGGATTTCCAGCCGGGAGACCCCTACCAGTTTTTCCAGTATGGCAAAAAGAAGCGGCTGCTCATGCATCCGGCCACCTCGGAACTGCTGGAGACCATCCTGATCGTCCTCCGGGATCAGGGAGAGGACGCCGCCTTCGACTATGTGCGGCGGGAGGTCTTGGGGAAGAAGTAGGTTTTTTCATACCGGAATTATGTGAACTCCCGAAAAGCGTTGCATTAGTAACAACGCTATCCCTTGTTACATAAAGATTTGCCGAAATAGAAAAGCGGGGGTGTTCCGAATGGAACACCACCGCTTTATGTCAACCGTTTTTTAATTTATGCAACATCTTTCCAGAGGTCATCGGAGGGACATTCCCCCTCCCCTGTTCCTCTATCGGGCAGAAAGGAAACGCCCGTCCGGTCACAGAAAGATTCCGTTATTCGTTCTCCCAGTTATGCCAGACGTTCTGGACATCGTCGTTGTCCTCCAGCATATCAATGAGCTTCTGCATATTCTTCAGGTCGCCCTCATCGGTGAGGGAGATGTAGTTCTGGGGCACCATGGCGATGTCGGCGGAGAGGAAGGTGTAGCCCTTGTCCTCCAGTGCCTTGACCACAGTGTTGAAGTCATCGGGCTCGCAGCGGACTTCCATCACCATGCCGTCAGCTTCGAAGTCGGCAGCACCGGCCTCCAGCGCGTCCATCATTACGGTATCCTCGTCCAGCTCCTGATCCTCATTGTCAATGACGATCACACCCTTCCGGTCAAAGCTCCAGGACACGCAGCCCTGCGCGCCCAGATTGCCGTTGCACTTATCAAAGGCGTGACGAACCTCGGGAGCGGTACGCTGACGGTTGTCGGTCAGAGCGTCCACGATGACGGCCACACCGCCGGGACCGTAGCCCTCATAGGTGACAGCCTCAAAGTTCTCGGTGCTTCCGGCGCCCAGCGCCTTATCAATGGTGCGCTTGATGTTATCGTTGGGCATGTTGACGGCCTTGGCCTTGGCGATCACGGTAGCCAGGCGGGAGTTGTTGGCAGGGTCGCCAGAGCCGCCGCCTTCCTTGACGGCAACAATAATCTCCTTGGCGATTTTGGTGAATGCGGCGGAACGCTTGGCGTCAGCAGCGCCCTTGGTCTTTTGAATGTTATGCCATTTAGAATGTCCGGACATAGTAGTTATTCTCCTTCAACAAAATATTGGATGACTTCCTTGTGAGAAGTCGATTTTATGATTATAAGCTGGGGAAATTCCTTCTCCAGATAGGCGACGATTTTCGCGCAGACCGGGTCCTCCGTGGGGAAATGCCCCGCGTCGATGAGGTTGATGCCCTTGGGAGCGGCGTCTAAAAACTGGTGATACGTCAGATCCGACGTGACAAAGGTGTCGCAGCCTGCCGCGATCACCGCGTCGATCTCGTCGCCGCAGGCGCCGCCGCCCACCGCTATATATTCTACCGGTCGGTCCCCGGCATAGCGTACGCCGTTGGCGTGTAACGCCTTGCATACCTCACCCGCAAAGTCAGATAGCTTTACAGGGTTTCGCAGCCGTCCCACACGGCAGAGACCGGTCTCATCCCCCGGCATAGGCCCAGGGTCCTCGATCCGCAGCGCCTCGGCCAGTGCGTCGTTGACGCCGCCGGGGGCAATATCCAGATTTGTATGCATGGAGATCACAGAAATATCCGTTTTCACCAATCTCCGCAGCAGACGGCCCAGATAGCGGTCGGGCCGCAGGGTCTGCATCTCCGCCTGATGCCAGCGGACGTTCATCAGCGGATGGTGGGACACGATGAGCTGGCAGCCCAGCTTTTCCGCTTCGGAGACCACATTCTCCGTCACGTCCAGCGCCACCAGCACCCGCTGGACCTCCTGATCGGGGCTGCCTTCCAGATGCCCCACGTTGTCCCAATCGAACGCAAGATCCTTGGGGGCCAGCTGGAATAACGCCTGTTCAATTTGTGCGACGGTTGGCATGGCGCCACTCCTCTCTTGCCCGTAATAACGCGGTCAAAATCTCCCGCAGTTCCTCCGTCCGCGCTTGCAGCCGGGTAGAGCGTTTCGCTCCCGCCAGTGCCATCTGCGTGCGGACGATTTTTTCAACGATGTATCGATCCGCCAGCGGATCGTGGGCCAGCCCTATGCCGCCCCAGACCTGACTGAGGGACAGTTCCATTTTCCCCGCCTTGGCCTCCATCACAGTGTACAGGGTTCCCCGGTCGCGGACCAGTGCTTCCCGCATGATGGCAAAACCGTTTTCCGCCAGATATTGCCGCACCATTTCCTCATGGGACTGGGGCTGCAGCAGCAGCGTGTGCTGCCCATCCGCCGTCCACGGTGCGGCCTTCAGGATCGAGAGGATCGTCTCCCCTCCCATCCCCGCAATGGTAACGGTGTCCACCTCAGAGGGGCGGATCCCGGCAAGGCCATTGCAGAGTCGGTATTCAATGTTGTCCGTACCGTAGAGCGATCCGGTCACCTTGGCCCGTTCCAACGGGCCGGGCCGCAGATCGCTGGCCACTGCTCCCCGGATCTTTCCCTGAAGCCGCAGCCACGTGGGGAGATAGCCGTGATCGGTGCCAACGTCGGCCAGATACGCGCCCTCAGGCACCCACCCGGCGATCAGCCGCAGCCGGGGCGGCAATTCCAGCGCCCGCATGGTCTCTCCCCTTTCCGGTGGTTTTGTCCGTTCGTTCCGGGCATGGTTCAGGACGCATACGGTATTCCCGTATGCGTCCCCGCAAGAACTCCGTTCCTGCAGGACTGGTTTTTCATGTGAAAAACCGTTTGATTGAAATCGTGCAGAAAACCCCTCCTGGGTTTTCCGCACACACCTTTCCTTTCCGTTAACGAACGCTTTCCGTTCATTCCGGGCATGGTTCAGGACGCATACGGTATCCCGTATGCGTCCTGTCGAGTGGTACAATTACTGAGCCTTGTTGGCTTCCTCGTTCACCAGAGCCAGCAGCTTGTCCACGTCGATGCCGTGGACCATGCAGGCCTCCTCCACGGTCTCACCGCGGGATGAGGGACAGCCCAGGCAATGCATACCGATGGACAGGAAAATGGGCGCAGTCTGAGGTGCAACGTCCAGAATATCACCGATGATGGTGTCCTTCGTAATATTGATCATTGGAATGATCCTCCTGTTTTGAAAAATGAGCACTAATATTATACTCAATTTTTTCTGTGATTTCAATAGATAATCGAAGAAAAGCCGTATAAACCGGGAAAATCATTTGGAAATTTTGCAAAAATCAGCGATCAGCGCAGGAACATGGCATCGCCGAAGCTGAAAAAGCGGTATTTTTCCCGGACGGCTTCCTCATAAGCGGCCAGAACATGCTCCCGTCCGGCAAAGGCGGACACCAGCATGATGAGGGTGCTCTCCGGCAGGTGGAAGTTGGTCACAAGGCCGTCCATCACCTTGAAGCGGTAGCCGGGGTAGATATAGATGTTGGTCCAGCCGGCCTTGGCCTCCATGTGGCCGTCCTCCGCCGCCCAGGATTCCAGCGTCCGGCAGGAGGTGGTGCCCACGCAGATGCAGCGCCCGCCGTTGGCTTTGGTACGGTTGATGAGGTCCGCCGTCTCCTGTGAGATCACGCAGTATTCACTGTGCATCTCGTGGTCGGTGATCTCGTCCTCCTTCACGGGGCGGAAGGTGCCAAGACCCACATGGAGCGTCACATAGCCGATGTTCACGCCCTTGGCCTTGATCTGCTCCAGCAGCTCCGGAGTGAAGTGCAGTCCCGCCGTGGGGGCCGCCGCGCTGCCCAGCACCTTGGAGTATACCGTCTGATACCGCTCCTGATCCTGAAGTTCCTCCTTGATGTAGGGCGGCAGGGGCATTTTACCCAGATGCTCCAAAACCTCCAGGAAAATTCCCTCGTAATCAAAGCGCACCAGACGGTTGCCGTCCGGCAGGACCTTTGTGACCTCTGCCGTCAGCTCGCCGTTGCCGAAGGAGAGTTTGGCTCCCTCCCGCATATGCCGTCCCGGGCGCACCAGACATTCCCACGTCTTTTCTCCCCGGTCGATCAGCAGCAGCACCTCACAGGCGCCGCCTCCCGGCAGTCGCTGACCCAGCAGACGGGCGGGCAGCACCCGGGAATCGTTCAGGATCAGGCAGTCACCGGGGTTCAGGAAGTCCGGCAGCTCGTAGAAATGGTGATGCTCCCAGGCGCCGGTGTTCCGGTCCAGAGTCATGAGCCGGGAACCGTCCCGCCGCTCCAGCGGCGTCTGGGCGATCAGTTCCTCCGGGAGCTGGTAGTTAAAATCGCTTGTTTTCATGTTCAACCTCACTTGATGGTAATATCTGTATAGTAGAATTTCAGAATTTCGTCATAGGTATACCCCAGTTCCGCCATGGCCTTGGCACCGTACTGGCTCATGCCGAGATTGTGGCCGCTGCCGCTGCCGGTGATGGTAAAGGTGCCGTCCTTGGAAAACGCAGGCGTTTGGCCTTCGCCTACCGTGGATGTTCCGGAGGCAGACAGCACAGATGCACTGCCATCCAGTCTGACGGTCTTTCCGCCGCCGCTGAGGACGCTGATCCCTTCCAAGGAGCGGATCACCGTATTGCTGTCGTTGATATAAATGCCGCCGGAGGCTGCGCCGGCTCCGTTGATGGTGAACCGCTGGCTCTTGACGGATTTATTATAGGTGCTGGAATAGAAGATCGTGCGGCAGGTCTCCCCTTTTACCGTCACGCTGTCCCGGCTGCCCTCAAAGGTCACCTTGCTGACGTTGCCCATCGGCGTGAACTCCGCCACATAGACGTTTTTCACAGTGCCGATGCTGTACCCCTTCTGCTCTAAGATCCACGTCAGCTCGTCGGCTGTGTAGGTCACGGTCCAGTTGTAATTGGGAATGGTGGTTCTGGCCTCATAGGGGTCCTGCTTCCCCATCAGATAGGGAATGCTGCTCCAGACATTGGCGGCGTCCTCCGTGGCCCCGCCGTTGGACGCGCAGTAGACCACCGTATCCGCGGGCTTGCCGCCGTAATAGATCATCTCGCCCGCCGTGTTGTCCACTGCCGCGTCCGTCATATCGGTTGCCCGGTTGCGGCCATAGTACACCTGACAGTCGGTGCCGGCGCAAACGTCAAAGCCCAAAGAGGGATGCCGGGTCTTTACGGCATAGGTCCGGGCGCAGACCGCCTGCGCTTCCAGAGCCGCCAGCGGCCAGTCTTTGTCCATCTCGTAGGGCACGACGCCCTTGACATAGTCTTCAATATCCACCACGTTGATAACCGTCAAAGTGCCGTCGGCGTTTGGGCGGTACTCAAAGCCGCCGGGGTACTTATAGCCCTTGCACCAAGTCTCCGTGTGCCGTCCCATGGGGCGGATGCCGAGACAGTAGCCGTTGTCCCGGAATTGGAACAAGACCTCCCCGCTGCGGGTCTCCGTCACCGTCACGCCGTTTCCGGAGCCGGAAGCCTGCATGGTGATGGTGGTCTCGTCGGTCTCGTCCAGATAGACGAACTCCCGGTCCTCGTCATAGTAGCCGAACTCGTATCCGGACCCCACGGCGTTTTCCAGATTGGCGGCTTCCAGAGCCGTGTCGCCCCAGCGGATGCCCACCTTCAGGGTGTCATTGACCACAGCGGACGCCGAAACGGCAGTCAGGCTGAACAAAGTGATGATAAACAGAAAGGACAACACACGTTTTTTCATAAAACCTCCCAATGGCGAATACCTTGACGATAGAGGATCTGTCTGCTATTATATAGACAAATGTCCGCGGTGCAAAAACACATCTCATGGACGTACATATCTTAATTATTATAATACACATTGGCCCCGGATTCAACCGGTATCGACGATTTCCCGGGACCGAAGGAGGAATCTGCTATGAAACGGTATCAGGTCGGCATCATCGGCGGTACGGGTATGGTGGGCCAGCGGTTTGTGACCCTGTTGGAAAACCATCCCTGGTTCCAGCTCACCGCCATCGCTGCCAGCGCCAGAAGCGCGGGAAAGTCCTATTGGGAGGCCGTCTGTGACCGCTGGGCTCTGGATATTCCCTGCCCCGAAGCCGCAAAATCCCTGACGGTGCTGGACGCTGAGGCGGACGCGGAGAAGCTGGCCAGTATGGTGGATTTCTGCTTCTGCGCCGTGGATATGCCCAAGGACGCCATCCGGGCGCTGGAGGAAAACTACGCCAAGCTGGAATGTTCCATCGTTTCCAACAACTCCGCCCACCGCTGGACAGAGGATGTGCCCATGGTGGTGCCGGAGATTAACGCCGAGCATCTGGCGGTCATCGAGGCCCAGCGAAAGCGGCTGGGCACCAAGCGGGGGTTCATTGCCGTCAAGAGCAACTGCTCCCTCCAGAGCTATGTCCCCGCCCTTCATCCCCTGATGAAATACGGTCTGGAACGTGCGCTGGTGTGTACCTATCAGGCCATCTCCGGCGCGGGGAAAACCTTCCAGCGCTGGCCTGAGATGGTGGATAACTGCATCCCTTACATCGGCGGCGAGGAGGAAAAGAGCGAGCAGGAGCCGCTGAAGCTGTGGGGCCGGGTGGAAAACGGCAGGATCGTCAAGGCGGAGGGGCCCGCCATCACCGCCCAGTGCTTCCGGGTAGCCTGTCAGGACGGCCACATGGCCGCAGTGTTCATGAAATTCAAGGACGGCTGCAAGCCCTCCATGGAGCAGATCAAAGCGGATTGGGCCGCATTCCGGGGCCCAGCGCAGGAATTGCAGTTACCCTCTGCCCCCAAGCAATTTCTCCACTATTTTGAGGAACCGGACCGCCCCCAGACCCGTCTGGACCGGATGCTGGAGCGGGGCATGGCGGTGTCCCTAGGCCGTCTGCGGGAGGATACCCAGTATGACTACAAATTTGTCGGGCTGAGCCACAATACCCTTCGTGGGGCCGCCGGAGGTGCTGTTCTGTTGGCAGAATTGCTGTGCGCAAATGGCTATATTCAGCAGGTGTAAAGGTAAACAACTTAATTGCACAAAAGCGGATGCCAAAGCAGGCATCCGCTTTTTTATGTTGAAAAGGGAGGTATTTTGTTGTGAAGGAGATTCTCTTTACAGGTTCTGGTGTGGCCATTGTGACGCCGTTTCACGCCGGGGCGGTGAATTTTCCTGCCTTTGGGCGGCTCATCGACCGGCAGATCGACGGCGGCACCGACGCCATCATCGTCTGCGGCACCACCGGAGAGGCGGCCACCATGACCCAGAAGGAGCGCACGGAGACCATCGCCTATTGCGTGGACCGGGTGGCGGGGCGCGTGCCGGTGATCGCCGGTACCGGCGCCAACGATACTCAGGTAGCCCGGGAAAACGCCCTGGCTGCGGAGCGCCTCGGCGTGGACGGTCTGCTGATCGTCACCCCCTACTACAACAAGGCAACCCAGCAAGGTCTGCTGCGGCACTACAAGGTCATTGCGGATTCCGTGGGCACTCCCATCATCCTCTACAACGTCCCCTCCCGCACCGGGGTCAACATCCAGCCGGAGACCTATGCGGAGCTGGCCCAACACCCCAACATCGCAGGTGTCAAGGAGGCCAGCGGGAATTTCAGCCAGATCCAAAAAACCCGGAACCTCTGCCCTGCCGATTTTGCCATCTGGTCCGGCAATGACGATGAGACCGCCGCCATCTGTATGCTGGGCGGTTCCGGGGTCATTTCCGTGGTGGCCAACGTCCTCCCCGCAGAAATGCACCGGCTGACGGCCCTCTGCCTTGCCAATGGCTTCTCCGCGGCGGGCAGACTGCAATTAAAGCTGAAGCCCCTGTGTGACGCGCTGTTCTGCGAGGTGAATCCCATTCCGGTAAAAACCGCCCTGAATCTCATGGGTCTGGAGGCCGGGGAACTGCGGCTCCCTCTCTGCCCCCCCACCGACGCCAGCGTGGAGCGGCTGAAGCTGGCCCTTTCATCGTGGGATCTGCTGCCGGAGCAGACCCCCTGAGTTCCTTTTCCCGGGAAATGTGCCGCTGTTCTTGCGAACAGCGGCACTGAGTCTGCCAATAAAAAGGTAGATTTCCGCAGCGGTAAGGAAGGGTGTGCGCGGGAAACCCAAGAAGGGATACACCGTCGGCTCAAGCCAAACAGCGAATCCTGCGTATCCAGCGTGAACGCATCCTTCGTGACGTTTTGCAGTCCGATGCGCTCCATTTCCGCCTTGAGCATATCGCCGGTGGCAAGCTCTGCGTCGGAGCCTGCTGTCCGGTAGCCAAGGGTTTTGTTGCTGCGGATGTCCTCCAGCTTCAGCGCCAGATCATAGGCGTAATCCACGTCTACCGTGTCGAGGTAGGCTTGCGTGGGGTCAGCCGCGGGCTGTGCGGCGTCCGCAGCGGGCTGCTTGCCGCAGGCAGTCGCGGATATCAGCAGGAATCCTGCCAGCAGTGCACTCACGATTCTCTTTTTCATGTTTTTTCTCTCCTTTGCAGTCATAGACCGGCGGAAGAACGAAAAAAGCCACAGACGCACCTGCGCCCGTGGCTTGAAACATCCAAACAGAGAGAATTACCCTTTTCCGCATAGACCGGGGAGCACCGTGCATGCAGTCCATTTTATCACTCTTATTGATTAACAAAAGGCGCACACCTCTTCCAAAGCAGTTTGGGAGGGGTTAGCCTTTTTCCTTATTCCCCTGGTTTCGTATATACTCGGTAATAAGTTCGTGGCTGCGTTCACTCACAGTGCAAACAAAATACGAACGACTCCAGAGGTAGGGTTTCCAATAGAACGGAGCAAGGTATTCGGCGAATTCTTTTCTGAGTAGTCTTGCCGTTACCGTCTTGTAGGAACAGACCAGGGAGGACAAAGCCACTTGAGGCGGTGCCTCGAAGAGAATATGGATGTGGTCCTTATCGGTGTTTACCTCATTCACGTAGCACTGGAAGTTCTCCTCAAAGATACGATACGTCAGTTCTGTGAGCCGGTCCTTAAAGGCTCCGTCTATGACCGGATGCCTGTATTTTGTTACTACAACCAAATGATATTCCAGGTCATAACAACTGTGTCTATTCGTTCGATAGCTCATGTTTACGCCCTCCGCATGTCGCTTTACAACCAATTCTTGTTATGGTATAATAATACCATAATCAAAGGCATTTAGCAACAGGAGGTGAAAGCGTATGGCAAAGATAGTTTCAAGCTATTGCACGAAGGTCATTGGCGAAAACAGAATCTTCAAAGATACCATTCGGGTTTATCGCGATGCGCTTTCTCTTCTTATCCGCATCGTAGAGTCTGAATGGGATACCGGTCTTGGAGAGCTCTATGCGAAGTCCACGCTCAAAGCACAGAGGACAGTTGAACTGCTTGTTCATGCAAGCCGTACGAGTGTTGCCAAGTATCCTGAATTCGACAAACAGTTCTATAAGTACCCCAGTTACCTGCGGCGGTCCACGATTTCCGAGGCGCTTGGCGCCGTATCTTCGTACCGTGCTGCTGTTTCTCATTGGGAGAGTGCAGGCAGAAAAGGGAAAGAACCTAAACTCCAGACCTCTCGTTCAGCTATGCCGACTTTCTACAAAGACAATATGTACGAAGACAACGGTGATGGGACTGCCCGTCTGAAACTTTATCACAAGAACGACTGGGTGTGGGTAAAGGTCCGGCTTCGCAAGCAGAACACTGACTATATCCGGGAACATTGGGATAAGGCCGATGCTTCCGCGCCTAAACTCGTGAAACGGAACCGCCGTTATGCCTTATGCTTTGCCTTTGAAGAAACGGTTGCTTACGGCACGAAACCACTCACAGACCAGACCATTCTTGCTGTTGACCTTGGCATTAACACCGACGCTGTGTGCAGCGTTATGCGTCCAGACGGAACTGTCCTCGCACGGAAGTTCATCGACTTCCCGAGTGAAAAAGACCGGCTGAATACGCAATTGGGCCGCGCACGCAGAGGTCAGCGAGAGAATGGTCATCGAGGCGGCAACCGCCACATGAAGAAGGCTGTTCGCATCAACGAGGACTTGTCCAAGAAAATCGCTCCGGCAATCGTTCGGTATGCCGTTTCTGTTGGGGCCGACATCATTGTTATGGAACATCTTGACTTCATCGGGCAAAAACCCAAGCACAAAAAGCAGCGGCTCCACATGTGGAGAAATCGCGACATTCAGAAAATCGTCATGCATCAGGCCCACCGCAATGGAATTCGTGTGCGTTTTGTCAACGCACGAAACACCAGCAGGTTGGCTTTCGATGGTTCTGGCGAAGTAGCCCGGAATAGTACCAACATGGCGCTGTGCCGGTTCCAAAACGGAAAGCAGTATAACTGTGACCTGAATGCGAGTTATAACATCGGCGCACGCTACTTTATCCGAGAATACTTAAAACCCATCCCGGAAACGGAATGGTCTCTAATTATGGCAAAAGTTCCAGAATTAGAGCGAAGAACAAATTGCACATTATCCACCCTCTTTAGCCTCTACGCGGTGCTGAACTGTCAAACAGTTTCAGTTTCTGAGTCTTGGCCGCACGGTGGAAATGAGTCTGGGGCCTAAAGCCCCGGAAGCACCATCCATAGCGGTCACGCTTGGGTGGTGAGGTTTACTCGTTTACAAGTTGTGTGCGCCAGAACGTTATAAGCAACTTAAAAACTTGAGCTCTTCCGCTCAATCAATAAGGCAACAAAGTTGCCAACCCGCACCCGCGGTGCGGTCCCCGGCTCTTCGACGGGTTTTCGGCATTTGACCCGGCCGTCCGTGTAGCCTCGATCCCTCGTCGGAGGGATGGTCAAGACGTGCATATGCACAGGCGTTCTGAAAAAGAACAGGGAAACTTTAACACACTGAAAAAAAGATGGCAAGATTTTTTTGCAGCCTTCGGTGCGCTCCGAAATCGGTTGTTCCCGGATTATTTCAAAAATACTGCGCGTGTGATGCAGCGTCCGGTCAAAATTCACGATTTTTCCGCATGGCCGTGCATAGCTTTCCGCATCCGAAGGCCCCTTGCATAAAGGTCACAAAAACGCTGAAATTTTATTTGGTAATTTGGTAACGAATTACCACGCTAAAGCGTTGACAAATGAAATCGTCCCTGATATGATAAATGCCATCATAAGGGCGGCACCAACGTCCCGAAACCAACAGAAACGAGGGCAAGGATATGAAAAAGGCAATGGCAATTTTGTTGGCGGCTGTTCTGGCACTGGCCTGCACCGCCTGCGGCGGCAGCAAGAATGGGGAGACCAAGGACCGTCTGGCGCAGATCAAGGAAAAAGGCTATATCGAGCTGTGTACCGAGCCCTATTTCGCCCCCTATGAATATGTAGACCCCAACAAGAGCGGGGAGGACCAGTATCAGGGCATGGACATTGAGGTGGCCAGGTACATCGCCGACAAGATCGGCGTGGACCTGAAGATCACCGCTCTGGATTTCACCGCCGTACTGGCCGGTGTGGCGGACGGCAAATATGATTTCGCCATCTCCGCCATCGCCTATGCCCCTTCCCGGGCGGAGGCCATGCGGCTCAGCGATGTGTACTACTCCTCCAATACCGGCTATGGCTTCATCGTCCGGACAGAGGACATTGACAAATATAACGACCTGGATTCTTTGAAGGATGCCGTGGTCATCACCCAGAGCGGCTCCGTTCAGGAAGCGCTGTATAACCAGTATATCAACGGCGCCTGCAAGGAATTCAAGCTGGTGGCCAACATGACTGACGGCTATCTGGCCGTGGCCGAGGGCAAGGCCGATGTGTGCATCTGCTCCACTGCCTCCGCCCAGCTGTATGCCGATGCCAACGGCGGCATGTCCATCCCCGACTACCGCTTTGAGGTGGACCCCAATATGAACGGCACCTGCGTGGCCATGCCCATGGAGGGGACGGAATCTCTGGCGGAGCTGGTGAACCAGTGCATCGCCGAGCTGAAGGAAAACGGCCAGACGGACATCTGGTACAGTGAATATGAAGAGCAGGCCGCGGCTCTTGGCATCGAATAAGCGGCAAAATCGGTTTTAGGAGCGGAATCCTATGGAAAAGGTCATCAAGGTTTGGTTGAAATATTATCCGGTGTACCTCTCAGGCCTGTGGGGCACCCTCTGGATCTCGGCAGTCACCGTGTTTCTGGGGGCCCTGCTGGGCATGGTGGTGGCCCTCATGCGGATGAGCCGCCTGAAGATCCTCCGGACCGTCTTCAATGTATATGTGGAGATCCTCCGGGGTACCCCCATCCTTCTCCAGCTGTATTTCTTCTGGATTGGCCTGCCCAAGCTGGTGCCCTTTGAACTGACGGATACCCAGTGCATCGTGGCGGCCCTGGTGGTAAACGCCTCCGCCTTCATCTCCGAGATCATCCGGGCCGGTATCGGCGCGGTGGACAAGGGGCAGTGGGAGGCCGCCCGGAGCATCGGCCTTTCCGAGACCCATGTGATGACCCGCATCATCCTGCCCCAGGCGGTAAAGAACATTCTCCCGGCCCTGTGCAACGAGTTCATCTCCACCGTGAAGGGCACCTCTCTTGCCTCCGTGTTCTTCGTGGGGGAGCTGATGACCAGCTTCAAGACCGTCCAGAGCGCCACCTTTCTGGCGCTCCAGTCCCTGACCATCGTAGGCATCATTTATTTCCTGTTGAACTTTATTCTCTCCCGGCTTCTGCGGGTCATTGAAAGGAGGCTGACCGTCAGTGACTGACGTGATTCTGGAAACCCGGAACCTGAAAAAGAGCTTTGGCAAGTTGGAGGTGCTGAAGGGCATCTCCACGGGAATCCGCCGGGGCGAGGTGGTGTCCATCATCGGCCCCTCCGGCGGCGGCAAGTCCACGTTTCTCCGCTGCCTGAACCTGCTGGAAACACCGGACGGCGGTCAGGTCCTCTTCAAGGGACAGGACATCACCGACAAAAAGCTGAACATCTCCCAATACCGCCAGAGCATCGGCATGGTGTTCCAGCATTTCAATGTGTTCCCCAACCTGACGGTGCTGGAAAATGTGACACTGGCCCCGGTTCTGGAAAAGAAGGTCCCCAAGGATCAGGCGAAAGAGGAGGCCATGGCCCTGCTGCGCCGGGTGGGTCTGGGGGACAAGGCCAATGAGTATCCCCGGAAGCTCTCCGGCGGCCAGAAGCAGCGGCTGGCCATCGTCCGGGCCATGGCCATGAAGCCGGAGGTCATGCTTTTTGACGAGCCAACCTCCGCTCTGGACCCGGAAATGGTCAAGGAGGTCCTGAACGTCATCCGGGAGCTGACCCGCAGCGGCATGACCATTCTCATCGTCACCCACGAGATGGGCTTTGCCCGGGAGATATCCGACCGGGTGCTCTTCATCTGTGACGGCGTTATCAAGGAAGAGGGCACCCCGGAGCAGATCTTCACCTGCCCCCACGAGCCCAGCACCATTAAATTCCTGAGCATGGTACTTTGACACTCCCCATGACTTATTCGGTAAAGGAGACTGATATCATGATCCAGACCATTAAAGATCTGGTTTCCGCCAAGGCGGATACCACCGTAGCCCTGGCCAGGGAGATCTGGGGCTGCGCCGAGCTTTCCTATGAGGAAACCAAGTCCGCCGCTGCCCTCGTCACCGCCCTGAAGCAGGAGGGCTTTACCATTGAGGAGGGCATCGCGGATATTCCCACCGCCTTTACCGCCACCTATCAATGCGGCAGCGGCAAGCCGGTGGTGGGCTTTCTGGCGGAGTACGACGCCCTGTCCGGCCTGAGCCAGAAGGCGGACTGCCCGGTACAGGAGCCCGTCCGGGAGGGGGGCGCCGGGCACGGCTGCGGCCATAATCTGCTGGGTGCGGGGTGCTATGCCGCCGCCGTGGCCCTGAAGGACTACCTGGTCAAGGAAAAGAAGGACGGCACCGTGATCTTCTTCGGCTGTCCTGCCGAGGAGGGGGCCGGTTCCAAGCAGTTCATTGCCCGGGCCGGGTACTTTGACAATGTGGATTTTGCCTACACCTGGCACCCGGAGACTGTCAATGAGGTGGGCTCCCGGGGCAGCGTGGCTATCATGGGCGCCAACTTCACCTTTGACGGCATCGCCGCCCACGCCGGCGGCGAGCCCCATTTGGGCCGCAGCGCTCTGGACGCCGTGGAGCTGATGAACGTGGGCTGCAACTACCTGCGGGAGCACATAATCGACGCCGCCCGCATCCACTACGCCTATTCCGATCCCGGCGGCACCGCCCCCAACGTGGTCCAGAGCCACGCCGTCATCAAATACGAGGTCCGGGCACCCAAGGTCAGTCAGGTTCAGGAGCTGTTCACCCGGGTGGTGGACGTGGCCCGGGGCGCGGCGTTGATGACCGGTACCAAGATGAAGTATGAGATCACCATGGCCTTCTCCGATTATGTTCCCAACCGCACTCTGGGGGCCGTGGTGGACCAGTGCATGCGGGAGCTGGGTGCTCCGGAATGGACTGAGCCGGACTACCGGCTGGCGGCGGAGTTCCTCCGCACCTATCCCCGCACCACCATGGTGGGCATCCGGGAAAAGCTGGGCTACTACTTCGAGCCGGAAGAGCTGGACGCCGCCCTGGAAAAGCCCCTGGATCGGATCATCCATCCCTTCAACCCCAAGGAGACCGCCTACAGTTCCGGCTCCACCGACGTGGGCGACGTGGGCTACGCCACCCCCACCGTCATGTTCCACGTGGCCACCGCCTGCCTGGGCAACGTGGGCCACTCCTGGCAGAACACCGCCTTCGCCTGCTCCGACATCGGAATGAAAGGCATGCTGCGGGCGGCGGAGATCATGACCCTGGCCGCCATCCGCACCATGGACCAGCCGGCGGTCATTGCCAAAGCCTGGGAGGAGCTGAAGCAGAAGAACGGCGGCAGCTACCACTGCCCGCTGCCGGACTATGTGACGCCTCCCATCGGCCGCTATTGAGCTTCACAGCTTTCAGCCGCCCGTGCCGGTCTGGCAAAGAACCGCTGCTTCCAAATACATCCGGCCCACCCGCCGCTTGGAACGCGTCTGACTACAAAAGCAAAAGGCCCGCTCTTTCGAGCAGGCCTTTTCATTTTTATAGCTCCAGCAGAAACCGGGCGGCGCTTTCCATGGCTGCCGCAGCTTTTTTGATGGGGAACATCTGAAATACGTGCCACATTCCCTCGCTGACCTCCAGCCGGCAGGGCACATGGGCCGCCCGCAGCGCCGCAGCCAGGGACGCGGAATCGGAATAGAGGATCTCATGGTCTCCCACCTGGATCAGGGTAGGCGGAAAGCTCCCCAGGTCCCCCAGCAGGGGCGACAAATCCGGGTCATGGAGATCCCTGTCCCCGGCGTATGCCCTCCGGACGGCCTCGATGTACTCCGGCGTCAGCATGGGGTCGCTCTCCACCCGTTCCCGGTAGGATGCCCCGGACATGGTCATATCCGTCCAGGGGGACATCAGCAGCAGGGCCCGGGGCATCCGGCGCCCAGCGGCCTTCAGGCGGCGGCACAGCACCAGGGCCAGGTTGCCCCCGGCGGAATCTCCCGCCACCGCCACGTTTTCCGCCCCGTATCCCTGATACATCAGGTAGTCCCAGGCTCGCATGGCATCCTCCACTGCCGCCGGGTAGGGATGCTCCGGCGCCAGCCGGTACTCAAAGCTCAGCACATCGTAGCCGGTGACGTGGGCCAGCTTGGAGGACAGCACCCGGGAATAACCCAGGTTGCCGCTGGTATAGCCGCCGCCATGGCAGTAGAGGATCACCCGGCGGTCCCCATGGGGCGCTTTCAGCCGGGTCCAGGCAGCAGGCATGGCCCCGATGGAAAGCTCTTCATACTCCATCCCCGCCATAGGGGCGGTAAGGCGGCCCAGAATTTCCTGGTTCCGGCGCTGATGCTCCAGCTCCTCCGGGGTCATGGCCTCCGGGGAACCGGCGCTGTGCAGGGCTTTCAGCGCCCGCATCAGCGGGTCCATCCGGGGTTTTTCGGCATCCGTTTTCCGTTTTCTGCCTAATTGCAGCTTTTCCATAGGTCCTCCGCTCTTTCGTGTTAATTGCAGAATACCATAAATCACGGAAAATGGGAAGTGGAAAATGGGCTAACTCTTGCTACGCCTTTCCCCATGTGCTACAATGACCTGTAACTATTTTCAGGGAGGTGACGCGGATGGCAAAACCGGACAGTCAGTGGTACCGGCTGGACAATGCCGGTATTCTCTATTCCGCCCTGCAAAGGGAGGAGTATTCCGCCATCTACCGCTTCTCCGCCCTGATGACAGAACCGGTGCGGCCCGCCGCCCTGCAAAACGCCATTGACCGGGTGCTGCCCCGGTTCCCCAGCTTTGCCGTCCGCATCCGCCGGGGTTTATTCTGGTACTATCTGGAGCCAAACACCGCCCCGGGCCCCTTTCTGAAGGCCGACGTGGCCAATCCCTGCCAGCCGGTGCGCTTCCGGGAGGACAACGGCTGGCTGGTGCGGTTTTACTACTACCGGAACCGCATCTCCCTGGAGGTGTTCCACGCCCTGTCCGACGGGGCCGGGGCCCTGATCTTTTTCAGAACGCTGCTGGCGGAGTATCTGCGGCAGACCGGCATAAGCGTTCCGGCCGGAAACGGCGTGCTGGACCTGGAGGAGCCGCCCCGGAAGGAGGAGCTGGAGGACGCTTACGCCCGCTATGCCGGGCGGCACGCCCTGGGTCTGCGGCGGATGCCTAAGGCCTATGCCAACACCGGCACCCCGGAGCCTTTTTACACCTTCCATGTCACCATGGGCTTCGTGCCCCTGGGGAAGCTCCGGGAGGCTGCCCGGAGCTATGGCGCCTCCATCACAGAGTACCTTTCCGCCGTGCTGATCCACGTGCTGCTGGAAAAGCAGCGCCGGGAGCATCCCCACAAGGAACGCCCGGTGGCCCTGGCGGTGCCCATCAATCTGCGGAGCTGGTTCCCCTCGGAAACGGTGCGGAACTTCATTACCACCGTCCGTCCCAGCATCGACCCTGCCTTGGGGGATTACACTTTTCCGGAAATCGTCTCCCAGGTGCGGCACTATATGAAGCTCCACGTCCACCGCCAGGAGCTGCAGGCCGCCTTTACCGGCAATGTCCGCTTCACGAAGAATTTCTTTCTCCGGGCGGTGCCGGTGTTTCTGAAAAACCCGGTGATGGCCCTCAACTACTATCTCCTGGGGGTACGGCCCTACTCCTGCACCTATACCAACCCCGGCGCCTTCACCGTGCCGCCGGAGATGGCTCCCCATATTCAGGGCATGGAGGTGGTGCTGGGCCAGGCCACCGTGCCCCGGTGCCACTGTGCCTCCATCAGCTATGGAGACATCATGGAAATCACCTTTGCCGGCACCCAGGCCGAAACGGACACAGAGCGGGACTTTTTCCGCTTTCTGGTCCGGGAGGGCATTCCGGTGCGGATCGAGAGCAACCGATAAGAGGAGCATGTTATGTCTTACTGTGTCAACTGCGGCGTGGAGCTGGACCCCAGCGCCAAAACCTGTCCCCTGTGCGGGACGCCTGCCTGGCATCCGGACCTGGATGCGCCGCCCTACTTTCCCGCCAACTCCGCCGCCGTACAGCCCGCCTCCAGGCGAGAGGCCGCCATTCTGCTGACAGCCATGCTGGTGTCCGTGTCCCTGTGCTGCGGGCTTTTGAACCTGTTTCTGCCCACGGACCGTCCCTGGTCCCTGTACGTCATCGGGGCGGCGGTGATGCTGTGGGTCTGGTTCACCCTGCCTATGGTGCTGCGGCGGCTGCCGGTCTTTTTCCGGCTCACCGCCGATGTGGCGGCCATTGGCATCTATGTCTGGCTCATCTCCATCGACTTGGGCGGCAGCCGCTGGTTCCGGGGGCTGGCCCTGCCCATGATCGGCTGGGCTGGGGTGCTGGTCTTTCTTTTGAGTTTTCTGCTCCGGGGCGGGCGGCGCTCCACACTCTCCGCTATTGCCCTGATCATCGGGGCGGCTGGGCTTCTGGCGATGGGCATTGAATTCTGCATCGACCGGTATTTCCGTGGTGTGTGGCAGCCGGGGTGGTCCCTGATCGTGCTGGCGGTCTGCGTGGGACTCATCATTCCCCTGCGGATCGTCCGCCGGGTGCCCTCTCTCCGGGAGGAGGCCCGCCGCCGCTTCAACCTGTAAGTTTAAGGAGGCTTTCTTTATGAACATCTCTCAGATCATGGAAAAAATGATCGCATTCTCCAACGGGAACCTGCATGACATGAACCATTTTATGTGCGTGTGTACCTACGCCAAAACCATCGGCGAGCTGGAGGGCCTGGACCGGAAGACCCAGGAAACACTGGAAATCGCCGCCATCACCCATGACATCGCCTGCCCCCTGTGCCGGGAAAAATACGGCAACACCAACGGAAAGCGGCAGGAGGAAGAGGGCGGCCCCCTGGTACGGAGCTTTCTGGCGGATGCGGGCCTGTCTGCGGAGCAGGTGGACCGGGTGGCTTATCTGGTGAGCCACCACCATACCTACACGGATATTGACGGTATCGATTATCAAATTTTGATCGAGGCGGACTACATCGTAAACGCCTCCGAAAGCGGCTACAGCCCGGAAAACAGAAAGAACTTTCTGGAAGAGCACATGAAGACTGAAAGCGGTAAGCGGCTCCTCCGTTCCACTTTCTGTATGGAAAGATAAAAAGATCCGGCCCCATTACAATGGAACCGGATCTGAGACTGTCGATAAAGTGGTAAATTCTCCGCGACGGTAAGGTAGGTCAGCCGTTAGCGGCTCCGCCGCTTTACGGATGCCGCATACCCCTTGCGGGTGAAG
>OGGW01001171.1_pt1 | contig 21137 bp, 20 predicted proteins | sample 1571291 | NCBI WGS metagenome assembly OGGW01 (sample SAMEA2582028, study PRJEB24529) | metagenome | biome: Human gut stool | place: China | collected 2011 | reverse complement strand
AGCCTTCGGTGGAGATCAACGTCTGCCAGGGTGAGCGTCCGCTGGCCCGCGACAATAAGTCGATCGGCCGCTTCCACCTCGACGGCATTCCCGCCGCACCGCGCGGCGTTCCGCAGATCGAGGTTACGTTCGACATCGACGCCAACGGCATCCTGAACGTTTCGGCCAAGGACAAGGGCACGGGCAAGGAGCAGAAGATCCGCATCGAGGCCTCCTCGGGCCTTACCGAGCAGGAGATCCAGCGCATGCGCGACGAGGCCAAGGCCAACGAGGAGAAGGACAAGGCCGAGAAGGAGCGCATCGACAAGATCAACGCCGCCGACTCGAACATCTTCACCACCGAGAAGCAGCTCAAGGAGTACGGCGAGAAACTTCCCGCCGACAAGAAGGCCGCCATCGAGACGGCGCTCGGCAAGCTGAAGGAGGCGCACAAGAACGCCGACGTGGCCGCCATCGACACGGCGATGGCCGAGCTTAACGCCGCATGGCAGGCCGCTTCGCAGGACATCTACGCGCAGCAGCAGGCACAGCAGGGCGCACAGCCCGGAGCCGATGCCGGTCAGCAGTCGCAGTCGAACGCCGGCGGCCAGCAGGGCGGCGGCGACGGGCAGCCCGAGGATGTGGAGTTCGAAGAGGTGAAGTAGGGCTTCGCCAATTAAAAATTAAGAATTAATTCGACGCGAAAGAGCGCGATTCCTGCGGGAGTCGCGCTCTTTATTTTGCCCGGGATATAAAATTTGCTATCTTCGTCCATAAAAATCGTTTCCGATGGCTTGGCTGTATCTGATTCTGGCAGGACTTTTCGAGATGGGGTGGCCGCTGGGGTTCAAACTTGCAAACCTCTGCCCGCGTTACCATTTTCTTTTTCTGGCCCTTTCGGTCGTGTCGATGGGCGTGAGCGGCTGGCTGCTCTACGTGGCCCAGAGGACGATCCCGATGGGTACGGCCTACATGATCTGGACCGGTATCGGGGGCGTGGGAACCGTGCTCCTCGGCATCGTTTTCTTCCACGACGCCGTGACCTTCTGGCGGATGTTCTTCCTGTCGCTGGTCTTCGTCGGCATCGTCGGCCTGAAGATGGTGCATTAGGCCCGCTCCGCCCGCCACATCCCGTAGAGGATCAGCGCCGCTCCGGCCAAAGCGGCGAGGGTGATCCGCTCGCCGATGCAGAGCGCCGCCGCGACGATCGTCACCAGCGGGTTGAAATAGATGTAGTTGGTTGTCCTGACGGCTCCCAGACGGTGCATCGCGGCGTTCCAGAGCACGTAGCAGAGCATCGAGGCCACGACGCCCAGAAAGAGCAGGTTGCCCCACACGACGGGCCGCGACAGCACTTCCCAGTCCGCGCCGAAAGGCCGGAACGCAAAGACCGGGAGGATCGTCACGAGTCCGTAGAAAAAGACTTTCCGGGTGATGAAGATAGCGGGGTAGCGGCCTCCGAGGCGTTTGATCACCAGCGAATAAACCATCCATAGCATCGCCGCCGAGAGCGCCAGCATGTCGCCCCGCGGCGAGAGGCGGAGCACGAAATGCCCGTTGAGCACCACGAGCACCATCCCCGCGAATGCCAGCGCCGAGCCTGCGATCTGCCGCCGCGACATCCGCTCGCCGCGATAGAAGAGGCTCATCACCACGGCGGTCCACACGGGCGCCGTGCAGACGATCAGCGAAACGTTCGAGGCCGGGGCGTACTCCAGAGCCATGTTTTCGGTAAGGAAATAGAGCGACCCTCCGCTCAGCCCCGCGGCCGCCAGCAGCAGTTCGTCGCGCAGGTTCGCGGCCCACATGCGTCCGCGGGCGAAGGGCAGGATGCAGACGTATGCCATCGCGAACCGGAGCAGGAAAATTTCCGCCGGAGTCAGCGAGTTGGCGATCAGGACCTTCGTCGAAACGAACGTCGCGCCCCATACGGTCACCGTGAACAACGCCGCGAGGTGGTATTTGTATTCCGTGTATTTTATCATACGGCTCCAAAAATACGGATTTTTTTGCGCCGGCGCACTACTTTTCACCTTTCACCTTTCACTTTTCACTTTATTTTTCTATCTTTGCGTGCTATTGTGCGTAATGACAATAATTACAACAAATAACAATAACTATTTTTCACTCAAATGCAAAGTAAAGGTTTTATTAAACTCATTGCGGTCCTGCTGGCTCTCGCGTGTGTTTATCAGCTCTCGTTTACGTTCAAGACGCGTGGCGTAGAGAAGCAGGCGGCCGCTTATGCCGCGCAGTTCCCCCTCGACCAGCAGGGCGAGGCCGAACAGCATTACCTCGATTCGGTGCAGAACCTGCCGGTTTACAACCTGGGCTTCCGCAAGTTCACCTACAAGGAGTGTAAGGAGAAGGAGCTGAACCTGGGCCTGGACCTCAAGGGCGGTATGAACGTCATGCTGGAGGTGCAGGTCGAGGATGTCGTGAAGGCTTTGGCCGGCGACAGCCAGAACGACCCGGCCTTCATCGAGGCGATCGGCGTGGCCAACGAGGCGATGAAGCAAGGCTCTTCGACCGACTATATCTCCGATTTCGTGAAGGCGTATTCGCGCCTTTCGAACGGCCGTCCCATCGCCGAGCTTTTCGTAAGCCCCGACCGCAAGGACATCACGCTCGAAAGCTCGGATGCCGACGTCGAGAAGATCCTCAAGAAGGAGACCGAGGCTGCCATCGGCGCATCGTTCAACGTGCTGCGCAGCCGTATCGACCACTTCGGCGTTACGCAGCCCAACATCCTGCGCCTCCCGAACTCGCACCGCATTCTGGTCGAGCTTCCGGGCGTGAAGGAGCCGCAGCGCGTCCGCGACCTGTTGCAGGGAACCGCTTCGCTGGAGTTCTGGACCACCTACGACGCCAATGAGATCTTCCCCGCGCTTTCCGCTGCCGACAAGCTCATCAAGGCCGAACTGGCGCAGGCTCCCGCCGCTGCGCCCGAGACCGCTGCCGCCGAGGCTGCCGCTGCCGCCGGGACTCCCGCCGCCGAGGCCGAGGGCCTGATCGCCGAGGTCGGCGCCGCCGATTCGACCGCCACGGCCGAGACCGCCGTTCAGGAAGGCAACTTCGACCACTCGCAGAACCCGCTCTTTGCAGTCCTCAATCCCCGCTTCGCAGGCGGCGCCTCCATCGGAGCCGCTTACAAGGCCGACATGGCAGCCGTCAACGAGTACCTCGCCCAGCCGGCCGTCCGCGAGCTGTTCCCCGCCGACATCATGTTCAAGTGGGGCGTCAAGGGCGACGACAAGATCGACGGTCGTTTCTACCTCTACGCCATCAAGGTTTCTACGCCCGACGGCAAGGCACCGCTCGACGGTTCGGTCGTTACGGAAGCCACCGAGCAGTACGCCCAGCGCGGCGCTACGGCCGAGGTTTCGATGACCATGAACGCCGAAGGTACGCAGGAGTGGTCGCGCATGACGGGCGAGAATATCGGCAAGTGCATCGCCATCGTTCTCGACGGCTACGTCTATTCGGCTCCCCGCGTCAACTCGAAGATCGACAAGGGACAGTCGCAGATCACCGGCGATTTCACCATCCAGGAGGCCAAGGACCTGGCCAACGTGCTCAATTCGGGTAAGGTTCCCGCTCCGGCCAAGATCATCCAGGATACGGTCGTAGGTCCTTCGCTGGGCCAGGAGTCGATCAACGCCGGTATGATCTCGTTCGTGATCGCCTTCATCCTCGTGCTGCTCTACATGGGTCTGTTCTACAAGACGGCGGGCTGGATGTCCGACGTTGCGCTGCTCACGAACGTCTTCCTGCTGATGGGCGTTTTGGTGTCGTTCGGCGCCGTGCTGACCCTTCCGGGTATCGCGGGTATCGTGCTGACGATGGGTATGGCCGTCGATGCGAACGTGATCATCTACGAACGTATCAAGGAGGAGCTTCGCGGCGGCAAGGGTCTTTCGCTGGCCATCAAGGACGGTTTCTCGAAGGCCTATTCGGCCATCATCGACGGTAACCTGACGACGATCATCACGGGTATCGTGCTGTTCATCTTCGGCAACGGTCCGGTTCAGGGCTTCGCCACGACGCTGATCATCGGTATCATCACCTCGTTCTTCTGCGCCATCTTCATCACGCGCCTGCTGATCGAGTGGATCGTCGGCAAATGGGGTCACATCACCTTCTCGCGCCGCTGGTCGGAGAACTTCCTCAATAACACGCGCGTCGACTTCATCGCCAAGCGCAAACTGGCTTACGGCATCGCCGTTGCCCTGATGGTTCTGTCGTGCGTTTCGTTCTTCGCCCGCGGTCTGAACCTCGGCGCCGAGTTCACGGGCGGCCGCGCTTACGTGATCCGTTTCGACAAGCCCGTTTCGGCCGAAGAGGTTCGTCAGAATGTGGAGAAGGCTTTCTCGCAGTTCGCCGATGCCGACGCTTCGTCGATCAGTTCCGAGGTGAAGCAGTACGGCAAGGAGAACCAGATGCGCATCGTGACCCAGTATCGCTACGACGACACGTCGGACGAGGCTACCTCGGAGGTCGAGCAGATCATCTACGACGCTCTGAAACCGCTCTACTCGTATGACATCACCTTCGAGCAGTTCCGCAATACGCAGACCGACGCCAACGGTATCCTGACGGCCGACAAGATCGGTCCCTCGATCGCCAAGGACATGACGTGGAACGCCATCTATTCGGTGCTCTTCTCGCTCATCGCCATCGGTCTCTATATTACGTTCCGCTTCAAGCGCTGGCAGTGGGCTTCGGGCGCCACGGCGGCCCTGGCCTTCAACGCCCTGCTGATCATCGGCATCTTCTCGATGTTCTACGGTCTGCTGCCCTTCAACCTCGAGGTCAACCAGGCGTTCATCGCCGCGATCCTGACGATCATCGGCTATGCCATCAACGACACGGTGGTCGTCTTCGACCGAATCCGCGAGTACCTGGGTCTCTACCCGAAGCGCAACCTGAAGGAGACCGTGAACAACGCCATCAACTCGACGCTGTCGCGTACGATCAACACCTCGGGCACGACGCTCGTGACGCTGCTGGCCATCTTCTTCTTCGGCGGCGAGACGATCCGCGGCTTCATCTTCGCGCTGATCATCGGCGTGGTCGTAGGTACGGCCGCCACGATCTTCCTCGCGACGCCGATCGCTTACGATCTGATGACGAAGCGCGCCAAGACCGACGTGGAGAAGTAATGGATAGACTCCCGATCCGACAAAAACGGACCGCACCTCTCGGTGCGGTCCGTTTTTTCAAATAAATTTGGCATTGCGGCCGGCTTGCACTATCTTTGCGGGCAAGCAGACGCCCGCTTGGGCAGGCTGCGGCTCGGCAATGTGCAAAATAAATTTGATATTGCCCCGCCTTGCACTATCTTTGTCATACGGATATTATAGGTTCCCATGATGGAAAATTGGTTGAAATGGATGCACCGCTACGTGTCGCCGGTTTTTCTGGCGCTGCTCGTCGCGTCGTTCATCCTTTGGTATATCGCGAAATTGAGCTATACGTACACCACCGAGCAGACCGTGAGGGTGAGTGTCGACGGACAGCCTTTCGAGGTTACCTGTGTGGTCGAGGGCGTCGGTACGAACCTTTTCGGCTACCGGGTCTACATGAACAAGACGCTGCGCATTCCGCTTGCGGAACTCAAGACGAAGCGTTCGTATGAGGAGGGGCACGAGGGTAAACTCATCATCGACCCCCAGTCGCTGCAAAACGCCCTTGCGCCGCGGTTCAGCGACATCAAGATCATTTCCATCGGGGACATTCCCGAAATCGACGTTCCCCGTAACCCATGATGAAGGTCGGAATCACAGGCGGCATCGGCAGCGGCAAAAGCACCGTTTGCCGTCTTTTCGCGCGTTTGGGCGTCGCGGTCTATGACTCCGACGCCGGGGCCAAACGGCTGATGACGGAGGATGCGGAGCTGCGCCGGCGCATCACGGACCGTTTCGGGGCCGAAGCCTATGCGGACGGGACCTTGAACCGGACCTACCTTGCCGGGCGGGTCTTCTCCGAGGCGCAGGCCCTCGCCGATCTGAACGCCATCGTCCACCCGGCCGTCCGGGCCGATTTCGCGGCGTGGGCCGAACGGCAGGAGGGCGACTACGTGATCCTCGAAAGCGCCCTTCTTTTCGATGCGGGGTTCGATGCCTGCGTCGACCGCACGGTTGCCGTCCTCGCCCCCGAGGCGCTGCGCATCGAACGCACCTGCCGCCGCGACGGGCGCACACCCGGGGAGGTCCGCCTCCGTATCGCCGCCCAGACGGATGACGATACGTTGAGCGCGAAGGCCGACTACACCCTTGTCAACATCCTCGAATCCGACCTTGAACCCGCTGTCGCGGAGTTGCACCGAATTTTCAGCCATGAAGCCCATGAACATTGATTTTTCCTCGCCGCAGGTGATGGCGATTCTTAACGTCACCCCCGATTCTTTCTATGCCGGCAGCCGCACTCCGGAGGCCGAATCCGTCGAGCGCCGCGTCCGCGAAGCCGTGTCCGAAGGGGCGCAGCTGATCGACGTCGGGGGCTACTCCTCGCGTCCCGGGGCCGACGAAGTCCCCGCCGACGAGGAGTGGCGTCGCGTCCGGCTGGGCGTCGGGACCGTGCGTCGGCTGGCGCCCGGTATGACCGTCTCGGTCGACACGTTCCGCAGCGAAGTCGCGGCGAAGGCTGTCGAAACGTTCGGGCCGCTCGTCGTCAACGACATTTCGGCCGGGGAACTCGACCCTGCGATGCTCTCCGTCGTTGCGGACTGCGGCGTACCCTACATCGCCATGCACATGAAGGGCGATCCGAAAACCATGCAGTCGCAGACCGACTACCGGCGCGACATCGTCACCGAGGTCGTCGGCTATTTCCGCCGCCGCACCGACGAGATGCTCGCCGCGGGCATCCGGCGTGAAAACATCATCCTCGACCCCGGCTTCGGCTTCGCCAAGACCACGGAGCAGAACTACGAATTGCTCGCGGGTCTGCACCGCCTCTGCGCGCTGGGTTACCCGGTGCTGGCGGGGCTTTCGCGCAAGTCGATGATCTATAAGGTCCTCGACGCCACTCCAGCCGAATCGCTCGCCGGAACCGTTGCCCTGGGCTGGGAGTGCCTGCGCCAGGGTGCGGCGATACTCCGCGTCCATGACGTGCGGGAAGCTGTGGACACGGTCAAACTGTTCAATATGTTCCGCCAATGATACGGGCTACCGACATACACAAGAGTTTCGGCACGCTGGAGGTGCTGAAAGGCGTTTCGCTCGACGTGGCGCAGGGCGAGGTGGTCTCCATCGTGGGGGCCAGCGGCGCTGGCAAGACCACGCTTTTGCAGATCATCGGCACGCTGTCGCGTCCCGACGGCGGGCGCGTGGAGATCGACGGCCGCGATGTCTCGGCCTTGGGCGATCGGGCCTTGTCGCAGTTCCGCAACGAGCGCATCGGCTTCGTGTTCCAGTTCCACCACCTGCTTGCGGAGTTCACGGCTTTCGAGAACGTCTGCATTCCGGGGCTGATCGGCCGGCGTCCGCGCGCCGATGTCGAACGCCGTGCCGCCGAACTGCTCGACATGATGGGCCTCGCGGCGCGGCGCGACCACAAGCCCGGACAGCTTTCGGGCGGCGAGCAGCAGCGCGTGGCCATCGCCCGTGCGCTGGTCAATTCGCCCGCCGTGCTGCTGGCCGACGAACCCTCGGGCAACCTCGACTCGCACAACCGCGACGAGATCCACCGCCTGTTCTTCGACCTGCGCGAACGGCTCGGCCAGACCGTCGTGATCGTCACCCACGACGAAAACCTCGCCGCAATGGCCGACCGGAAGATCACCATGTCCGACGGTCTGATCCTCGGCTGCGAAACGGTCCGGTAACATGAAAAAACTGCTTTGGCTGCTTCTTCCGGCTCTTGCCGCCTACGGTGCGTGGGACCTCGTGCGCGAGGTGCGCGGGACGTGGACCTCGGACTACTCCCGGACCTATTCGCGCGCCGTGGGGCAGACGATGTCCCGGGCGTTCGATTCGCTGAACCTCTCCGGACGGGGCGTCCGCATCGGGGTGCTGGACGCGGGTTTCGGGGGCTTCCGCACCGACCGCTGGACGCGGGGGCTGCACGTCGCCGCCTGGCGCGATTTCACGGGCGGCGACGAGACGGCATTCTTCGACGACGCCACAGATCACGGCACGAGGGTCTGCACCAACCTCGGAGGCCGTTCGGGCGATACGATCCGCGGGCTGGCATGGGGCGCGGAGTATTATCTTGCGAAAACCGACCGCGCCGAAGTGGAGCCTCGCGCCGAGGAGCGGCAGCTGATCCGCGGCATCGAGTGGCTCCTGGCGCATGACGTCGACGTGATCTCCTCGTCGTTGGGCTATACGACGTTCGACGATTTCAGCGGCTATACGCCCGCGATGCTCGACGGCCGCACCTCGACGCTCTCGCGCTACCTCGACAGCCTGCTCACGGCGCGTCCCGGGCTCGTTTTCGTGCAGAGCGCCGGCAACGAGGGCGACAAGGCGTGGCGCAATGTCTCCTTTCCGGCCGATGTCCGGCAGGTCATCACGGTCGGTTCGTGCGATTCCGACGGTGTTTCCCGCTCCCGCTCCAGTGGTGTCGGACGCGAAGATGCCGGCTATGTGAAGCCCGATTTCGTCGCCGGAGCCTCGTCGTTGGGAACTTCGTTTTCGACGCCGGTTATCGCGGGGCTTTGCGCCTGCCTGCTCGAATACCGTCCTATGGAACGCGGCGAACTCATCGGACTGCTGCACGCTTCCGGCACGCGGGCCGCAGCTCCCGGCTGCGAACTGGGTTACGGCATCCCGCAAACCGATGTCTTGCTCCGAATGCTCCGCACGCCATGACGAACACCGATCTGAAGGAGCTGCTCGACGCGCTCCACGACAAATACAACAGCCCCGACTTCATCGCCGACGATCCGATTTCGGTACCGCACCGCTATACGGACCGCGCCGACCGCGAGATCGCGGGATTTTTCTCCGCGACCATCGCCTGGGGCAACCGTAAGGCCATTGTCCGCAGTGGCCACCGCATGATGCACTTCATGGACGACGCTCCGGCGGATTTCGTGCGCAACGCCTCGCAGCGCGAACTGGCGCTGCTTTCGTCCTACGTCCACCGCACGTTCAACGGCGGGGACCTGCGCGATTTCGTGCTGGCCCTGCGGCGTATGGAGGAGCGTCACGGCGGCATCGGGAATTTCTTCGAGACGCGCTATGAGGCCGCGCAGAGCATGCCCGCCGTGCTGGCCGACTTCCGGCGCGAGTTTTTCGCCGGGGAGCACGCTCCGCGCTGCGAGAAGCATGTTTCGTCCGTCGAGCGCGGCGCGGCCTGCAAGCGGCTGTGCATGTATCTGCGGTGGATGGTGCGCCGCGACGACCGGGGTGTCGATTTCGGTCTGTGGCGGCGTATCCCGATGTCGGCCCTCTACCTGCCGCTGGACGTCCATGTCGGCGAGACGGCGCGTGCGCTGGGACTGCTTGGCCGCCGCCAGAACGACTGGCGGGCCGTCGAGGAGCTGACGGACGCCCTGCGCGCATTCGATGCGGAGGATCCTGCGCGGTACGATTTCTCGCTGTTCGGCGCAGGCATGGACGGCTATTTGAATGAACAATGAATAATACTCATAAATCCCGCTTCTTAAGCGGGTTTCGGTTTAAACAATTCACGGTCCGTCAGGACCGCTGCCCGATGAAGGTCGGGACCGACGGCGTTCTGCTGGGTGCATGGGCCGCGGTTCGGCCGCAGGACCGGCGGATGCTCGACATCGGCACGGGCACGGGGCTGATCGCCCTGATGCTGGCCCAGCGCGCCCCGGAGGCGCATGTCACGGGCGTCGACATCGACGATGTCGGGCAGGCCCGCGAGAACGCCGCCGCTTCGCCCTGGAGCGGCAGGGTGGCGTTCGCTCAATGCCCCGTGCAGGAGTTCGAGACCCCGGAGCCGTTCGATCTGATCGTCTCCAACCCGCCGTTTTTCGTCGACTCGCTCACCTGCCCCGATCGGGGGCGCACCGCGGCCCGCCATGCCGTGCACCTGCCGTTCGGCGACCTGCGCGACGCCGTCCTCCGCCTGCTGGCTCCCGGAGGCCGGTTTGCCGTCATCCTTCCCACGGCCGAAGCGGAGCGTTTCCTCGCGGTCTGTGCCGGACGACTGGCCCTCGTGCGCCGCACCGACGTGCGCACCACGCCCCGCCGCCCGGCCAAACGGGCGCTCATGGAGTTCGTCCGCGCCGCTTCTCCCGCCGACCGCCCCGCCGACCCTCCCGCCGATTGTTCCGCCGCCGTGCCCGAGGTCTCGGAACTGGTCGTCGGCACGGGAGAGCACGAATGCTACACGCCCGAATACCGCGCCCTGACCCGTGATTTTTACCTGAAATTTTGACGGCACGCGAAAATAAGCTACATTTGTGAAACCGCAATAAAATTTTCGGACCATGAAATTCAGACTTTTGGCATTTGCCCTGCTGCTTTCGGGCGGCGTCTCGGCCCAGAACCCATACATCTCCCTTCAGGGCGCGAACGAAACCGCCGGCGGCCTTACCGTCGCCCAGCCGCGCACGATCCTCGCCGTCGACGTCACCGTCGAACACGACGTCACCTTGAGCGGACCCTATGCGCGTTATGCGCAGAAATACCTCGGGGTGCGCGCTCCGCTCACCGACAAGACCGTGTGGAGCGTCACCGGGGCGCAGATCGCCCTGCTCGACGGCGACACCTACCTCAATGCCGCGGCTCCGGCTCCGGCCTCGACCCGCGTGCTGTCGCACACCGCCTCCGAAAACAAGTTCGCGCGCTTGCAGCCGGACAAGACCGACATGACGACGCCCGCGCTGGAGGACGCCGCGCGCACCGCCGCCGCGCAAATCTTCTCGCTGCGCCGCCACCGCATCGAGCTGGTCACGGGCGAAGCGGGCGAGAACGTCTTCGGCGAGGGCCTGAAGGCCGCGCTGGAGGAGATCGACCGTCTGGAGCAGAGCTATCTGGAGCTGTTCCTCGGCAAGCGGATCGTCTCGACCGAGACCCGCCGCTACGTGGTCTGCCCGCAGGCCGACAAGAAACAGTATATCGTCTGCCGCTTCAGCCCTGCGGCCGGACTGCTTCCCGACACGGACCTTTCGGGCGACATCGTGCTGTTGCAGATCGAACCTTCGGGCGTCGCGAAGAGCGACCTCGAGGCCGGTCCGAAGGAGACGCAGGGCATGGCGTGCCGCGTGGCCGATCCCTCGACCTGCATCGTCGTCTCGGGAGGCCGCGAGTATGCCCGCGCCGTGCTTCCTGTTTTCGAATTCGGCCGTACGATCAACGTCGCCCTGCCGCGCCGCAAATAACCTTCCGATGGATTTCACCTCCCGCATGGCGGCGCTGCTCGGGGCATTCCGCCGCGAGCGCAACGGCGCCGTTGCCGATTCGATGCGCTTCTACGGCGCACCCTGCGGCCTGAACTACGGCGTGAGCCTGCCGACGCTCCGCACGCTGGCGCGTGCCGAGGCCGCCGATCACGATTTCGCCAAATACCTCTGGCGGCAGGATGTCCGCTGCCTGCGCCTTGCCGCGCTGCACATCGCCGATCCGGCGCGCCTTACGCCCGGGGAGTTCGCCTTCTGGGGCGACGGGCTTCTCAATTCCGAAATCGCCGCGGAGGCCGCCTTCGCGCTGTTGAGCCGCATCGGGGCGTTCCCCGAACTGTTCGCGGCGTGGATTGCGCCCGATGCCGGGTGGCTGCGGCAGTATGCGGCCCTGATGGCCGCGGCCCGCGTTCCGCATCCTTCTCCGGCGTGGGCCGTTCCGGCCGCGGCCGTCGTGCACGAGGCCGCAGCGGCCAGCATCCCGGAAGCGCACCTGCTGGCTCATGGCGCCGTGGCGCTGTTCACGGCCCTCGGGACGCGAAACGAAGAGAACCGGCAGGCGGTTCTCCGCGCGGCCGGCTCTCTGGGTCAGCTCCCTGCCGAAGACTGCGTCCACGAGGAGCTGGCCTGGCGATTGGAGGTTTAGGGCTGCATCACCTGTTCGCGCTTTTCGAGTTCGTTCAGCACGTTGATCAGGTGTTCGTACCCCACGCGGCCGCTCTCGCGCCACAATACCTCTCCGCGGCAGAAAAACATCAGCGTCGGGACCGACATGATGTTGTAGCGCCGTATGATTTCACGCATCGAGGGGTCGTCGATGTCCGCTTTGTAGACGTCGACGCGGCCGTTCATCCGCTCCCGAAACTTGTCTATGGCCGGCATCATCATCCGGCACGGCCCGCACCAGGTGGCGAAGAAGTCTACGAACGTCAGCGCGTCCCGCCAGATGATCTTGTCAAAGTCCGTCATGGTCATATCTTCCGATCAGTTTATTTCCACCCACGATATTCCCGCATAGTTCTTCTCCGCAAGTTCCTTTTCGACGTAGCTGATCGTGCGCCGCAGGCCTTCGATGAGCGGTGTGCGGGGCGCCCAGTCCAGTTCGCGCCGTGTCGCCGAGATGTCGGGCGTGCGGCGGCGTATGTCGTCGATGCGCGCTTCGGCGTGGACGATGTGCGAGCTGCTGCCCGTCAGGGCGATGATCTTCTCGGCCAGCGAGCGGATCGTCACCTCGTGACTGCTGCCGAAATTGGCCGTGCGCGTCGTCTCGGCCGGCGGGGCCTCCATCAGCCGCACCAGTCCGTCGACCACGTCTTCCACCCAGCAGAAGGTCCGCAGCTGCTCGCCGCTGCCGTTGATCGGAATGTCGCGGTTCTGCAATGCCGCCACGATCATCTTCATCACCACGCGCTGGTCCATCAGGTCGGCGCCGCTGCCGTAGGTGTTGAAGATGCGCGCGATGCGTGCGTCGACCCCGAATTCATACTGGTAGGCGCGGTGCAGGGCCTCTCCGGCCCGTTTGCCTTCGGCGAGGGTGCGGTGTGTCGGACAACCGTCCGCCGCCTCGACCGAGGTGTCGCGGTATCCCGTGCCGTAGATGTCTCCGGTGGATGCGTAGAGGATGCGTGCGTGCTCCGAACGGGCCGTGTCGAGGGCGTTTATCGACCCCAGTATGCTGACCTTGAGCGACTCGACGGGCAGCGCCTTGTTGTAGCGCACGCGCGAGGGCGCCGCGAGGTTGTAAATCTCGTCGCAGCGGATGCCGAATGCGTTGACGATGTTGTGGCGGACGTACCGGAATTCCGGGTGCGGCGGCATGTCGCGCAGCAGCGGCGAATCGGCGGTGTCGCGTATGTCCACGCAGAAGACTTCGTGCCCGTCGTTCAACAGACGCAGGCACAGGTGGGAGCCGATGAATCCCACGCCGCCCAGTACGACTATTCTCTTTTGCATTTTCTTCCCTTTTACTGGGGAAAAAGCAAAATCCATTCCATACCGGCGGCAATCCGGCCGGAAGCCCATGCGAGGTCGGAAGATTCGCTCTCCGGAACTTCTGTCGCGTTTTCAGGCGGCAGCTTGCGGTGGTCCGCTCGAAGGGCAGTTACGAGCAGGCCTCCGCAGGGCGGAGCTGCGGCCTGCCGATTCGCCCGAGGCGAATCGAAAATCTTCCGGCCGCGGCTGCCAGAAGCCGCTCCTTTCCTTATCTGTTGTTTTTGATGTCGGCCTATTCTGTGAAAAGCGCCTTCGGGAGCTGGTCGACGCTGTTTATCGGGACTACCTCGATGCCTTTGGGACGCTTGCCGCCTTTGGCCAGATAGCCCGACACGATGATGCGCCTGAATCCGAGCCTTGCGGCCTCGCTGATGCGCTGTTCGGTGCGGGGCGCGGGGCGCACTTCGCCCGACAGGCCTATTTCGCCGGCGCAGCAGACCCCCTCGGCCACGGGACGGTCGTAGTAGGACGAGATCACCGCCGCCACGACCGCGAGGTCCAGCCCCGGGTCCGCGACCTTGAATCCGCCCGCGAAATTCAGGAAAACGTCTTTCTGGAACATCTTCATCCCCACGCGCTTCTCCAGCACGGCCAGCAGCATGTTCATGCGCCGTGCGTCGTATCCGGTCGTCGAACGCTGGGGCGTGCCGTACGCCGCACCGCTCACCAGCGCCTGCACCTCGATCAGGTAGGGCCTCACGCCGTCGGCCGATGCCCCCACGGCGATGCCGCTCAACGGCTCCTCATAGTGCGTCAGCAGGATTTCCGACGGATTGTCAACCCCCCGCAGTCCGGCGTCGAGCATCTCGAAGACCCCGATTTCGAACGTCGCTCCGAACCGGTTCTTGATGCCCCGCAGGATGCGGTAGATGTTGTTGCTGTCGCCCTCGAACTGCAACACCACGTCGACGATGTGTTCGAGTATCTTGGGACCGGCTATCGAGCCGTCCTTGGTGATGTGGCCGATGATGAAGATCGACGTTCCGGTCGATTTGGCGTATTTCAGAAGCGTCGCCGCGCATTCGCGGATCTGCGACACGCTTCCCGCCGACGAGTCCAGGAGGTCGGTGTAAATCGTCTGTATCGAGTCGATCACCACCAGGTCGGGACGGTGCTCGGCGATCTGCGCCACGATGTTTTCCAGCAGCGTTTCGGGATAGATCAGGCACTCGTCGTTGCCGATGCCGATGCGCGCGGCGCGCATCTTGATCTGCTCGGCCGACTCCTCGCCCGAGACGTAGAGGGTTTTCAGTCCGTTCGCCGCCAGCGCGATTTGCAGCGAGAGGGTCGATTTGCCGATTCCCGGCTCGCCGCCCACGAGGACCAGCGACCCCGGGACCATCCCGCCGCCCAACACGCGGTTTACCTCGGCGTTTCCCAGATCGAGGCGGACGTGCTCGCTTTCGCGGATGTCCCTCACGCGCTGGGGCTTCGCCGCGGGCAGGGGACCCGCCGCGACCGCCGGGACCGAACCACTCTCGCGGGCGATGATCTCCTCGGTGAATGAGTTCCACTCGCCGCACGAGGGACAGCGTCCCAGCCATTTCGGGGCTTCGAACCCGCAGTTTTTGCAGAAAAATGCCTTTTTGACCTTTGCCATACGTCCTCCTATTTTGCGTTTGCCGAGGTGTACTCCCGGCGCACGGCCTTCGTGATTCCGGCCTCGGGGTAGAGAGCTTGGTACTCTTCGGTCAGGTCGACCGTCAGGAGGGTCTTGCTCGTGCCGTCCTCGGCCTTGTAGGCCGAGACGGCGCAGGTGTACTTCATCGCCGGTTCCGGACAGTAGACGAGGATGTCGGTTGCGCCCGGGTCCTTGAAGAAGACGCCCCGCACCCGGTCCGCCTCCGCCGTCTGTCTGATCCGGAGGCGCCCGCCGTTGTATTTGGTGAATTCCAGCACGTAGCTTCCGCCCGCCTTCACGGGAGCCGCCGCTTCGATCTCCTCCCTGATCCGTTCGACCACGGGGTCCGTTTCGTTTTCCCCTGCCTTCGTCTCCGGTTCCGTGGGATCGGTGGGGTTCGTGGGATCTGTTGGATCGGTGGGATCTGTTGGATCGGTGGGATCAGTGGGGTCGGTGGGATCGGTGGGGCCCGGTTCGGGGGCCGGGAGGGTGATTTCGGCCTCGACGCGCACGACGGGATAAACCGCCGTGTAAAATGCGTCGAAATCGTCTCCGCAGGCGGCCGCCAGCAACAGCAGGCAGGCCGGGCCGTATTTCAGTTGTTTCATCATAATCCGGAATCTTCGTCGATCAGTATTACCAACACCCGTTTGTCGGGCCAGCATCGCAGCATTTCCATCCGGGTGTTGCAGATGCGGTCCTGCGAGTTGCAGTCCGCGCAGACGCCCGTTTTGGCGCAGGGGGTGCGGAATCCGGGGTGTCGCGCTACGTTCTGCGGGGCGGCGATCCGGCGGATGCGCTCCTCGGCCTCGTCGCGGTCGGCCACGATCTTGTTGCGTCCCGCCACGATGATCACCTTTCGGGGACCGAATGCCACCGGTGCGATGCGGTTGCCCACCTTGTCCAGCCAGTGCAGTGTTCCCTGCTCCGTCACGGCGTTCACGCCCGTGATGAAAAGGTCCGACAACAGCGCGCGGCGGCGGATTTCCAGCCGCTCCTCGTAGGGCTTCGAGGCGTCGAACCCGTCGAGCAGCGTCAGCCGCCCGTTGCTCCGCAGCCACTCGACGATGCCCGTTCCGCGCATCGTCATGGAGTCGCCGAACGACACGAGTTGCGGGTTTTCGGCCTCCACGACGGCCTTCATCAGGGCGAAGGCCGCTTCGGCGTCCTTCACCACCTCGGCCTCGAAACGGTGTCTCCGCAGCGCCGCGGCGCAGGCTTCCGTTTTTTCCGCAGTTCGGTTTGTCATCGGCTCCGCATTTATTTGATAAAGAACCGGTAAATGTCGTTGCCGTTGGCGTAGAGCAGCAGGAACAGAATGATGATCAGTCCGACATACTGCGCCGCTTCGAGCACCTTGTCGCTCACCTTGCGGCCCGAGATCATCTCCCAGAAAGTGAAGATCGCGTGCCCGCCGTCGAGTCCCGGGATCGGCAGAATGTTCATCACCGCGAGGATGATCGACAGGAAGGCGGTCTTCATCCAGAAGTCCTGCCAGTCCCACGTGGAGGGGAAGATGCTGCCGATGGAGATGAATCCGCCCAGCTCCTCGTACATCTTGGTTTTGGGCTGCACGATCATCTTCAGCTGGTCCCAGTAGGAGGAGATCACCTTGCCCGTCCTTTGAATACCGGCCGGAATCGCCTCCAGGAACGTATATTTCTGCGTGCGCAGCGCGAGGCCCTTGCGGATGACTCCGAGCGTGCCGTTCTCCGAGACGGGCGCTTTGAATTCAAAGAGCATGTCCCCTTCCCGCAGGACTGTCAGCAGCACCGAATCTCCGGCGTGCGCCTTCAGGTATTGGCCGTAGCCCGCAAAGTCGAGACCCGAAACGTTGTCGATGGCTACGATCTCGTCTCCCTTCCGCAACTGTGCGACGGTCGGGTTTACGACGCTGTCGATCAGAAAGGGGATGCGGGGCAGGAGGAAATTTTCGTATCCCTTCTGCTGGCGCATCGAGATCAGCTCGTCGAGCGGGAGGATCAGTTCCACCTGCCGTCCGTTGCGTTCGACCACGACGCTGCGGTCGCTTTCGGTGATGATCAGCGAGTTTACGACCTTGTTGATGTCGTCCGCCTCTTCGCCGTCGATGCTCACCAGCCGGTCTCCGTCGTGGAATCCGAGTTTGTGCCCGGCCTCGTTGAAGTTGTAGCCCCACTTGGCGTCGGCGTTCGAGAAATAGGTGTCGCCCCACGTGTAGCAGATGCCGATGTAGATGGCCACGGCCAGCACGACGTTCATCACCACGCCGGCGATCATCACCAGAAAACGCTGCCAGGCGGGTTTGGCGCGGAACTCGTCCTGTTTGACGGGCTGTTTCATCTGTTCCGTGTCCATCGACTCGTCGATCATGCCGGCGATCTTGACATATCCGCCCAGCGGCAGCCATCCCAGACCGTACTCGGTGTTTCCGCGTTTGAATTTGAACAGCGAGAACCACGGGTCGAAGAAGATGTAGAATTTCTCGACGCGGATTTTGAACACCCGCGCCATGATGAAGTGACCCATCTCGTGAATGCCTATCAGGATGGTGAAACAGAGGAAGAACTGAATGATTTTTACAAGAATGTCCACAAGCTTTAATTTTTAATTTTTTAATTGTAGGAACTCCGCCGCCAGCGCGCGGGCTTCGGCGTTCGCCTCGGCGTAATCGGCCAGGGTGGGCGAGGGGACGAATGCGGCGTGCTCCAGCGCGTAGCGGATGGCGCGCACGATGTCGAGCCATGCGCATTTGCGGGCGAGGAACGCCGCCACGGCCACCTCGTTTGCGCCGTTCATCGTGCAGGCCGCCGTGCCGCCGCGCCGCAGACAGTCGTAGGCGATGTCGAGCGCCGGGTATTTCGCGCGGTCCACTTCGGCGAAGGTCAGCTGCGGATGGTTCAGGAAGTTGAACCGCTCGCCGGGACGGTTCGCCCGGTCGGGGTACAGCAGCGCGAAGCTGATCGGCAGGCGCATGTCGGGCGTTCCGAGCTGGGCCTTGATCGCGCCGTCCTCGAATTCGACCATCGAATGGATGATCGACTGCGGGTGGAGCAACACCGAAATCCGTTCCGCCGGGGTCCCGAACAGCCAGTGGGCCTCGATCACCTCGAACCCCTTGTTCACGAGCGTCGACGAGTCGATCGTGATCTTCGCGCCCATGTCCCACTGGGGGTGGCGCAGGGCCTGCTCCACCGTGACGTTCGCCAGCTCTTCGGCCCGGAAGTCGCGGAATGCGCCGCCGCTGCACGTGACGATCAGCCTTCTGACCGGGGCGCGCTCGCCCACGAGACACTGGAAGATGGCCGAATGTTCCGAGTCGATCGGAATCACCGGGGCTTTCCGCTTCCGGGCCAGCGGCATCACGCAGGCGCCGCCCACCACGAGCGACTCCTTGTTGGCCAGCGCGAGCTTCTTGCCCGCCTCGATGGCCGCCACCGTGGGAGCGAGTCCGGCGTAGCCCACCAGGGCGTTCACCACCACGTCCGTGCCGCCTCCGGCCGCGACCTGCGCCACGGCCTCCTCTCCGGCATATACTTTGGTGTCGGTTCCCGCGAGTGCGTCGCGCAGCTGCGCGTAGTGCTGTTTGTCGGCGATCACCGCCGCGTCGGCGTCGAATTCCCGGGCCTGCCGGGCCAGTCGTTCCCAGTTGCGGTTGGCCGTGAGGACGCGGACCTCGAAGCGGCCGGGGTTTTCGCGGGCGATGTCGAGCGTCTGCACGCCGATCGAGCCGGTCGAACCCAGTATTGCGAGTCTTTGTTTCATGCGTTTGTCAGAAGACGATGTACCCCTCGGGGTCCACGGGTTTGCCGTTGTTCCAGAGTTCGAATTCGAAGAGCCGGACCTCTCCGTCCTGCACTTCGGCGTTGTAGCCGATCAGTTCGCCCGAACGGATGGTCTGGCCGGTCGTTACGAGCGACTGCGAGAGGTTCTTGTAGACCGAGATCAGGTTCCCGGCGTGTTGCAGGACCACGATGTAACCCGTCTCCGGGGTCCAGAGGCTCTGAACCACCGTGCCGTTGTCGATGGCCGTGATGCGGTCGGCGGCGGTCGCGGCGATCTTCACACCGAAATTTCCCTGCCGGATGTCGAATTTTCCGGTTATGATTCCCTCGACGGGCGTCGCCAGCTCGATGGCCTCGCGCACCTTGCGCCGCGAGCCGCCCTGTCCGGCGATGGCGTATTCGCCGTCGCCCTCCATCTGGGCCCGCAGGAGCGAGTCTTCGTGCGAGGGCATCACCAGCACCTTGCTGATGCGCGACGAGTCCGACGAGGCGAGCACGCGCGCCACGGGCGTGCGTCCCTCCATGATCAGGGCTATGTTCTCGTTGTAGGTCAGCATGTCGTTCATCATGCGCTCCATCGAGTCGAGCCGGATGATGTTCTGCACGAGGCTTTCGCGCGAACGGTCGGCCTCGGTGCGGTATCCGGGCAGGAATTCCAGGATGGGGGAGTACGCCACCAGCGACAGCGTGAGGATGAAGAGCATCAGCATGAACGCCACCAGTCCCGCGAGGATACTCGCCGGCGAGAGGTGCATGTGCCACTCTTCGGTGTTGTCCGTGGCGTTGAGCATGTTGAACCGGCGTTTGCGGAACAGGCCGCGCCACCATGCCCGTATGGTTTTCAGAAATTTCATCTCTCCGGGTACGATTTCTCTTTGTTAACCCTACAAAGATAGGCAAATTTGCATAAATCCTTTGCGGGGCGCGCTTAATTTTTTACCTTTGTGGATGTTTTGAACCAATGTCATAAACAGATAAAATAACATGGTAAAACCCACATTACTGGTACTCGCCGCGGGCATGGGCTCCCGCTACGGGTCGCTCAAACAGATGGACGGTGTCGGTCCCAATAACGAGGCCATCATCGACTATTCGGTCTACGACGCCATCCGCGCCGGTTTCGGCAAGGTCGTCTTCGTCATCCGCCACTCCTTCGAGAAGGAGTTCCGCGAGGTCTTCTCGGCCGACCGTTTCGGCGGGCGCATCGCCGTGGATTTCGTTTTCCAGGAACTCGACTACCTGCCCGAAGGTCTTGCCGTTCCCGAAGGCCGTGTCAAGCCGTGGGGTACGAACCACGCCGTGATGATGGCAGCCGATGCGGTTCACGAACCCTTCGCCGTGATCAACGCCGACGATTTCTACGGCGCCGAGGCCTATAAGACCATCGGGGACTACCTGGCGCAGCTCGGCGAGAGCCGCAACAGCTATTGCATGGTCGCTTACGACCTGAACAAGACGCTTTCGGAGAACGGTACGGTTTCGCGCGGCGTCTGCGGCGTCGATCCGAAAGGCGACCTCACGTCGATGGTCGAGCGGACGCAGATCGAGCGGATGCCCGACGGACAGATCGTCTTCCACGACAACGGCGCCGACGAGCCTCTCTCCGAGGACACTCCCGTTTCGATGAACCTCTTCGGCTTCACGCCCGACTTCTTCACCTACTCGAAGGAGTACTTCAAAGTCTGGTTCGAGGCCAACAAGGACAATATCAAGTCGGAGTTCTACATCCCGACGATGGTCAACAAGCTGATCGGCGACGGCACGGCTACGCTCCGCGTGCTGCGTTCGGCCGCCCAGTGGCACGGCGTCACCTACAAGGAGGACAAACCCGCGCTGATGGCCGCCATCGAGAAGATGATTGCCGAGGGTAAATATCCCCGGAATCTCTGGGCGTAGTTTTCGATTCTCACGGGCATCTTTCGCCCTGCCTTGTCCGGCCCGAACGGGAAATACTTCGGTATGTCCCGTCCGGGCCGAACTGCGTTATGGCAAAATCTGCTCCGCGATAATCAAAAACCGGTTCCGCTTCAGATGCAGTCATTTCCGTAATTCTCCCGAACGGGACGAATGGGACGCACTTGAGTGCTACCCGTCCGTCCCGTTCTTCACGATGCCCGGAACTTGCCAGCTCCTATTATCTCTGTCATTATAGGCCTACCTCTGCCTGTTTTTGCCACCGCCTGTATACTTCTGCCCGTCGCTTGCCCGCCGCTCCAGCTTGCCCGCCGCTCCAGCCTGCCCGCCGCCTGCTGGGCCTGCTCGGCCTGCTGGGCGCTCTTCTCGTTGATGTCCTTGGCGGTGGCCAGAACATCGGCGGCGTTCTCCTGCACGGTGTTCACAGTGGTCATGACGCAGTCCTTCATCCGCAGGACGGCGGCGGCGGTGTGGGCATAGACGTTCTTGGCATCCTTGCTGGAGAGCAGCTTGATGCCGGCAGAGCCAAACAGCGCGCCGCCTGCAA
>OGGW01001160.1_pt1 | contig 21269 bp, 19 predicted proteins | sample 1571291 | NCBI WGS metagenome assembly OGGW01 (sample SAMEA2582028, study PRJEB24529) | metagenome | biome: Human gut stool | place: China | collected 2011 | reverse complement strand
GCCTCCGGAAAGCAGCGGGCAATGTTCTCCGCGGCTCGCGGCTGATGCCTTAACCGGCTACAAGCCTTACCCCGCCCGGTAATACGGCTTATCGCCGAGGATCGTCGCCCGGTGCATGATCCGCCGCTGAGGCAGATAGTCGGCGTTGGCGTAATGCTGCGTCACCCGGTTATCCCAGATAGCGACATCGTTCGGCTGCCAGCGCCAGCGCACCTGAAACTCCGGTTTAGTGACATGAGCAAACAGGAAGTTCAGCAGCGCTGCGCTCTCTTTCTCACTCACCTCGACAATTCGCGTGGTAAACCCTTCATTAACGAACAGCGCCTGCTTGCCGGTCACCGGGTGGGTACGCACCACCGGGTGCAGCAGCGGCGGATGCTTCGCCACCGCTTCCTGCCAGCGCCGATGCTCGGCTTCGGTCTTGTTGTACTTATACTCCTGGAACGATTTGCGGAAATCGTGTTCGGCATGCAGGCCGCTCAGCAGCCGCCGGAAGGGTTCTGACAGCGCTTCCCAGGCGGCGATGCCGCTGGTCCACAGGGTATCCCCGCCGGTCGTCGGCAGCTCTTTCGCCGCCAGAATGGCGCCGGCGGGCGGCGTGTCGATAAAGGTGACATCGGTATGCCAGTTGTCATTATCCGGCGGATTATCGTTGTGGGTATCGAGGACGATAATCTCCTCCACCCCTGGGGCGTGAGGGTAGACCGGATGGATATGCAGGTCGCCAAAACGCAGCGCCAGGTCGCGCTGTTGCGCCGGGGTGATATTCTGCTCGCGCAGGAATACCACCTGATGACGCAGCACCGCGTGATACAGCTGTTCAAACTGGTTGTCGCTCAGCGGACGGGTTAAATCCGCCCCGCTCACCTGCGCGCCAATATACGGCCCCAGCGGGGTAATGCTCAGACGTTCACTCATTGTACTTCTCCATGCCAGGGCGTCAGGCGCCGCTGAAGCGCGCGCAGACCCAGTTCCAGTAAAAAGGCGATAATGGCAATCACCGCGATCCCCGCCAGCACCACATCGGTGGCGAGAAACTCGCCGGCAGACTGCACCATAAATCCTAATCCGCGGGTGGCGGCGATCAGCTCAGCGGCCACCAGCGTTGACCAGCCCACCCCGAGACCAATGCGCAGCCCGGTGAGGATCTCCGGCAGTGCGCCGGGCAGGATCACCAGCCACAGCACCTGCGCCCGGCTGGCGCCCAGCGAACGGGCGGCGCGAATCCGCACCTGCTGCGCGCTTTTTACCCCTGCCAGCGCCGACATGGCTACCGGCGCGAAAATCGCCAGGTAGATCAGCAGGATCTTCGAGGTTTCACCGATGCCAAACCAGATCACCATCAGCGGTAAGTAGGCCAGCGGCGGCACCGGACGATAGAGTTCGATCAGCGGGTCGAGGATCCCGCGCACCGTCGAGTTGAGCCCCATGGCGATCCCCACCGGTACGCCAATAAGCACTGCCGCCAGCAGGGCGATAACGATCCGCGTCAGGCTCGCCGCCAGGTGCTGCCAGAGCGTCGCATCCATAAAGCCCTGCGGCCCGGCGATGGTGATAAGCTTCTGCAGCACCTGGCCTGGCGGCGGCAGAAACAGCGGGTTAATCAGCTGCAACGCCGCGACCGCCCACCAGACGGCCAGCAATACCGCCAGGGTCGCCACGCTGAGGGTGAGCTGGCGGGAGAGCGGCCAGCGCCACTTCAGCGTCGACTGACGCGGTTTGTCGTTCAGTACCACGCTCATGAGAAAGCCTCCCGTTGGTCAAACACCCGGCTCAGAATGTATTCCCGCTGTTCAATAAAGCGCGGGTCGGATTTGATGCTGCGGCAGGATTCGCCCGCGACAAAGCGACGGCTGAAATCAAGTCGCAGCCTCTCCCCCCCCCGTCCCGGCCCCGGCGACAGCAGCACCAGCTCGGTCGCCATGAAGATGGCCTCTTCAATATCATGGGTGATCAGCAGCACCTGTTTGCCGGTCTCATGCCACAGTTTCAGCAGCAGCGTCTGCATCTGCTCGCGGGTAAAGGCGTCAAGCGCGCCGAAGGGCTCATCCAGCAGCAACAGCTGCGGATTCGCCGCCAGCGCCCGGGCGATGCCCACCCGCTGGCGTTGACCGCCGGACAGTTGCCAGATAAAGCGCTTTTCCGCCCCTTCGAGCCCCACCTTCTTCAGCATCTGCGCCGCCGCTTGCCGGCGCTGCGCTTTATCCACGCCCGCCAACTGGAGGCCCAGCGCCACGTTATCCTGCACATTGCGCCACGGCAGCAGACCTTCATTCTGGAAGACCACCCCGCGCTCTGCGCCCGGCCCGGTCACCTGCTGACCTTCGAGGGTGATGCTGCCGTGCTGATAGGGCACGAATCCGGCAATCAGGTTCAGCAGGGTAGTTTTACCGCAGCCCGAAGGCCCCAGCACCACCAACAGCTCCCCACTCTCCAGCGTCAGGTTGATGTCCGCCAGCGCCGGTTTACCGCCGTAGTCGGCGGAAAGATGCGAGATTTGCAGCATCGCCGCCTCCTTTACTTCACAAAGCGGTCAGTAACGTACTGACGATAATCGGTTCCCGCCGCAGGCACTTTGCCCTGCTCTTTCAGGAAGCGCGCGGTATCGACGATGGCCTGATTGACCGGCCCGTTCAGCGCCTGCGCCTGCTCAGCGGCGGTGAGATAGGTATTGCCCTTCACCAGCCCGGGGACATCGGCTTCCGGCACGCCGCTCAGGCGCGCCAGCTTGCTGATGTTGTCCGGCTGTTTCAGCCATGCCTCCGGGTTGGCGATGTAGGGTTGCTGGGCGTCGATGGCGCTTTTAGCAAACGCTTTGACGATCTCCGGATGCTGCTCGGCGAAGTCCTTACGGACCACCCAGACGTCAAGGGTCGGCGCGCCCCACTCCCCAACCTGAGAAGAATCGGTCAGCACCTTGCCCTCTTTTTCCAGTTCGTTAACCGCTGGCGCCCAGACGTAAGCGCCATCGATATCCCCGCGCTGCCAGGCGGCGATAATCGCCGGCGGCTGCAGGTTAATAATCTGTACCTGGCCCGGCTTGATGCCCCAGTGTTTGAGCGCCGACAGCAGGCTGTAGTGGGTGGTGGAGATAAACGGCACGGCGATGCGCTTGCCGATCAGATCTTCCGGTTTGGTAATGCTTTTCTTCACCACCAGCGCTTCGGAGTTGCCGAGCTTTGAGGCAAGCAGGAACACTTCAATCGGCACCTGCTGGCTGGCGGCCACCGCCAACGGGCTGGAGCCAATATTACCGATCTGCACATCGCCGGAGGCCAGGGCGCGTACCACGCTGGCGCCGCTGTCAAATTTCCGCCAGTCGACGGTCGCCCCGCTGGTTTTGGCGAAGGTGTTGTCCGCCTGGGCGACTTTCGCCGGCTCAGCGGAGGTTTGATACGCCACGGTAACGTTGACCGCCTGCGCCTGGAAGGCGGCAACAGCCAGCGCCGCCAGAAGAGTAATTCGCGATGTGAATGCCATAATGTCTGCTTCCCCTGAGTTGTTATAGGTGCAGTATTTCCGGCATCAGGATGGAGATGAAGTAATTAAAAATTCTGGCTAATAGCGAATCGTTTTTAGAACAAAAGCGGGAAAGGATAGTTGGTTTTGTGCGGTGAGTTAGTGGCAGATGGTTGGCGCCGGGTGGCGGCTAGGCCTTACCCAGCATCCGTTTTGCGCAATATGTAGGCCGGGTAAGCGCAGCGCCACCCGGCAAAAACTTAGCGCTTCGCGTTAAGCGCGGCTATGTCCTTCGGCGTAGTGCGTCAGCAGCCGCCGATCAGCTTCGCCCCGGCGGCCAGCCACTGCGGCAGATAATCCGCCAGGCTGGCGCAGGCTTCGCCATGATGGTGCCAGGTCTTGCTCACCGCATCATAATGTTCGCCGGAGTTAGGATAGACCACCAGCGGCAGGGCCGTCAGGCTGTGCAGATGCGCCAGCGCCGCGGGCGTATTTTCCAGGGCGATACAGTTGATCCCCACCGCCACCACCTGCGGGTTATCCGCCAGGGCGGCCATCACCTCGCGCAGCGGCGTGCCGTCGCTGAGATGTTCGGCGTCGCGCAGCGTGAAGGAGTACCAGGCGCGGGCGCGGGGATACTCCTGCAGCAGGGCCGCCAGGGCCTGGATCTCAGCGAATGACGGCAGGGTTTCACAGGCCAGCAGGTCGGCGCCGGCATCCAGCAGCGCTTCGACGCGCGGGCGGTGGAAGGCCTGGAACTCTGCCGCGCTGCGCTGATAATCGCCGCGATACTCCGAGCCGTCGGCGAGAAACGCGCCATACGGCCCCACCGAACCGGCCACCAGCAGCGTACCGGCCTGCGGGTTCTCGGCGAGGTACGCCTCGCGCGCTTTGCGCGCCAGCTCGACGCTTTTGCCGATTAGCGCCCGGGACTGCGCCTCATCCAGCCCGCGCGCGGCAAAGCCCGCCGGAGTGGCCTGATAGCTGGCGGTGATCGCCACCTGCGCCCCGGCGCGAAAGTAGTCGAGATGCACATCGCGGATCAGCTGCGGGTTCTCCAGCAGCACTTTCGCCGACCACAGGCTGTCGGCCAGATCGCAGCCGCGGGCCTCCAGCTCGGTGGCCATGGCGCCGTCCAGCAGCACGAAAGGCTGGGCGGCAAGCAGGGCGGTAAACGGATTAGTCTGCGACATGTTGGGGCTCCTGAGTCATATTCCGTGAACGAGTAAGATACCAGGCACCATAGCACAGGGCCACAAAGGGGATCCCGCACCACAGCGCAATTCTCTGGCTCGGGTCAAAAGCGAGGCCCACGCAGGCCACCAGGCACAGCACAAAGCCCAGAACGGGCACCACCGGATACCAGGGAGCGCGATACTGGAGATCGCTCAGCGCCTTACCCTGCTGCAGATGGCGGCGGCGGAACATAAAGTGCGAGGCGCAGATGCTCAACCACCCCGCCACCACCGCAAAACCGGAGATCGCCGACAGCGCGACAAACACCGTATCTGGCGCCACCACGCTGGAGAACAGCGCCAGCACGCCGCCCAGCATACTCACCGACAGGGCGGTCACCGGCACGCCCCGTTTATTGACTTTGGCAAAGCAGGCCGGCAGCGTCTTCTCGTTCGATAGCGACCAGAGCATCCGCCCCGAAGCATACAGGCCGGAGTTAGCCGCCGACAGGATCGCCGTCAGGATCACGAAGTTGAACATGTCCGCCGCATAAGGGATGCCCACCTTCTCAAACACCAGCACGAAGGGGCTTTTCTCCACGCCCGCCTGCTGCATCGGGATCAGCGCCGCCAGCACAAACACGGTGCCGATAAAGAAGATAATCAGGCGCGCAATGGTGGTGCGGATCGCAACCGGAATCACCTTGTGCGGATTTTCCGTTTCCCCCGCCGCGATGCCGATGAGCTCCGTCCCGGAGAAGGCAAAGTTCACCGCCACCATGGTCATCAGGATCGGCAGGCCGCCGTGCGGGAACCAGCCTTCGGCGGTGATATTGCGCAGGCCCGGCGCCGGCGAGCCATCCTGCATCGGAATGATGCCGAAAATGGCCGCGCCGCCGAGAATAATAAACGCGACGATGGTGATCACTTTCACCAGCGAGAACCAGAACTCGCCTTCGGCGAAGAAGCGCGTCGAAATGATGTTAAGGCCGAAGATCACTGCGCAGAACACCACGCACCAGATCCAGACCGGCACCTGCGGGAACCAGTACTGCATGCAGAATCCCGCCGCGGTGAAGCTCGACCCCAGCGCCACCGTCCACGTTAGCCAGTAGAGCCACGCCACGGTATAGCCCGTCGCCGGGCCAAGATAGCGCGCCGCGTAAACGTGGAAGGCGCCGGTCTCTGGCATCGCCACCGACAGTTCGCCAAGGCACTGCATCACCAGCCAGACCACCAGGGCGCCAATCAGATACGCCAGCAGCGTCCCGGCCGCGCCGGTGGTGGAGATGATATAGCCGGTATTAAAGAATAAGCCGGTGCCAATCACGCCGCCGAGCGACAGCATGATCAGATGGCGCGTTTTCATGGTGCGCTTCAGCTGCCCACCTTGTTGTTGTGTTGTGCTTTGCATTTTATTTTCTCACGCCAGCCCGCTTGCCCGGGTCATGATGCGTATAAACGTATAGACATCTAAACATCCAAAAGAAGAAGTGTTATACCGTGCCGCCGCTGAAAAAGCAAAGCCGCTGCACCAGGGCGCGCGCCGACAGCGTGCAGCCTGCCCCATTTTTGCGCAGCGCCAGCGGGCGCGCCACGGACTGACGCCTTATCGCGGCAGACAACGTTCTGGCACTCTCTTTGCAGCCTGTCGTTCAGCACCTTTCTATCTGGCGAGGCAATACGTATGACAGAGCACACCACCACCTTAAAAAGAACGCTCGGCAGTTTTCGTTTATGGGGGATCGCCGTCGGACTGGTGATATCCGGGGAGTACTTCGGCTGGAGCTACGGCTGGTCGCAGGCGGGCACGATGGGGTTTATGGTCGTCGCCCTGGCGGTCGCCGCGATGTACTGCGCCTTTATTTTCAGCTTTACCGAGCTGACCACCGCCATCCCGCACGCTGGCGGCCCTTTCGCCTACGCCTACCGCGCCTTCGGGCCCACCGGCGGCTTTATCGCTGGTTTTGCCACCCTGATTGAATTCGTCTTCGCCCCGCCGGCCATCGCCATGGCCATCGGGGCCTACCTCAACGTGCAGTTTCCGGCGCTGGATCCGAAATGGGTCGCCTGCGGCGCCTACGTGATCTTTATGACGCTCAATATTCTCGGCGTCGGCATCGCCGCCACCTTCGAGCTGATCGTCACCCTGCTGGCCATCTTCGAGCTGCTGGTGTTTATGGGCGTGGTCGCCCCCGGCTTCTCCTGGAGCCACTTCACCACTAACGGCTGGGCGGGCGCGGACAGCTTCAGCGGCCTGGCGGTGGCGGGGATGTTCGCCGCCATTCCGTTCGCCATCTGGTTTTTCCTCGCCATTGAGGGGGCCTCCATGGCGGCCGAAGAGGCCAAAGATCCGCAGCGCACCATTCCCCGCGCCCTGGGCGGCGGCATTCTGACGCTGACGGTGCTGGCGATCGGCGTGATGGTCTTCGCCGGCGGCGTCGGCGACTGGCGCGCGCTGTCCAATATTAACGATCCGCTGCCCCAGGCGATGAAGACGGTCGTGGGCAACGGCAGCGGCTGGCTGCATATGCTGGTGTGGCTGGGGCTGTTTGGCCTCGTCGCCTCCTTCCACGGCATCATTATGGGCTACTCGCGGCAGATCTACTCCCTCGCCCGCGCCGGCTATCTGCCCGCCGGGCTGGCCTCCCTCAACCGCCGCACCCGCACCCCGCATCTGGCGATCCTTGCCGGGGGCGTGGTCGGGATCGCCGCGATCTTCTCCGACTCGCTGATCACCATCAGCGGCATGCCGCTGACCGCCTGCATCGTCACCATGTCGGTATTTGGGGCTATTGTTATGTATATCACTTCCATGGCGGCGCTGTTCAAACTGCGCCGTAGCGAGCCGAAGCTGATCCGTCCGTTCCGCGCCCCGCTCTACCCGCTGGCGCCGGCCTTTGCCCTCGGCATGGCGGTGCTCTGCCTGGTGGCGATGGTCTGGTATAACCTGCTGTTGGCGCTGATTTTCGCGGCGATGATGCTCGGCGGCTACCTGTGGTTCCGCAAAACCGCAGCGGCCCGTGAACGGGCGCCCGTGGATCCTCAACTGCGCACGGTCTCCTGAGGAGGCGGCATGTATAAAACCACGCTATCGGGCCAGGTATGGCGCTTTGATAGTCTGAAAACGTTGATGGCGAAAGCGTCGCCGGCCCGCTCCGGCGACGCCCTCGCAGGGATTATCGCCACCTCAGCCGAAGAGCGGATGGCGGCGAAAATGGCCCTCGCCGAGGTGCCGCTGACCGACATTCTCGACAACCCGCTTATCCCTTACGAGCAGGACGAAGTGACTCGCCTGATCCTCGACACCCATGATGCGCAGGGCTTTGCCGCCCTGCGTCACCTGACGGTCGGCGATTTTCGCGACTGGCTGCTGGATGATGCTACCGATACCGCCACGCTGCAGCGGGTCGCCCGCGCCATCACCCCGGAGATGGCGGCGGCGGTCAGTAAGCTGATGCGCAATCAGGATCTGATCCTTGCCGCCAGCAAATGCCAGGTGGTGACGCGCTTTCGCAACACCATCGGCCTGCCCGGCCACCTCAGCGTACGCCTGCAGCCCAACCATCCCACCGACGACCTGAAAGGCATCGCCGCCAGTATGCTCGACGGGCTGCTGTACGGCGCCGGGGACGCGGTGATCGGCATCAACCCGGCCAGCGACAGCTTACCGGTGCTGGCGCAGCTGAACGTCATGCTGGACGATATTATTCAGCGCTTCGCCATCCCTACCCAGTCCTGCATTCTGACCCATGTGACCAATACGCTGCAGCTGATTGAGCGCGGCGCGCCGGTGGATCTGGTGTTCCAGTCGGTGGCCGGTACCGAAGCGGCCAACAGCGGCTTCGGCATCAATCTTGCCATGCTGCAGGAGGCCCGCGAGGCGGCCCTGAGCCTCAGGCGCGGTACCCTCGGCAACAATGTGATGTATTTTGAGACCGGCCAGGGAAGCTGCCTGTCGGCCAACGCCCACCACGGCGTCGATCAGCAAACCTGTGAGGCGCGGGCCTACGCCGTCGCCCGCCACTTTGAACCGCTACTGGTCAATACCGTGGTCGGTTTTATCGGTCCGGAGTATCTCTACGACGGCAAGCAGATTATTCGCGCCGGGCTGGAGGATCATTTCTGCGGCAAGCTGATGGGCCTGCCGATCGGCTGCGACGTCTGCTATACCAACCACGCGGAAGCGGATCAGGATGATATGGACACCCTGCTGACCTTGCTGTGCGCTGCCGGGCTCACCTTCCTGATCGGCGTGCCCGGAGCGGACGATATCATGCTCAATTACCAGAGCACCTCGTTCCATGACGCGCTGTACGCCCGTCGCCTGCTGGGCTTAAAGCATGCCCCGGAGTTCGCCGACTGGCTGGCGAAGATGCAGATTATCGATCCGCACGGCGCGCTGCGGCTCACCGACGCCCGCCATCCGCTGCTGTCCGTCCTGCCGCAAGGAGCCTCCGTATGAACCGTCCCGATGCCTGGAACCCGCTGCGTGAATTTACCGATGCGCGGATCGCCCTGGGGCGCAGCGGCGCCAGTCTGCCGACCCGCGAAGTCCTCAACTTTGGTCTGGCCCATGCCAGAGCGCGGGATGCCATTCATCAGCCGTTCGCCAGCCAACAATTGGTGGCGCCGCTGGCGGCGCTCGGCCTCGAGGCCCTGACGGTGCACAGCGCCGCGCCGGACCGTCATACCTATCTGCGGCGCCCGGATCTCGGGCGGCAGCTCGCCGATGAGAGTCGCGCCGACCTCGCCGCCAGCGGCGTCCGCCCCGCCGACCTGCTGCTGGTGATCGGCGACGGCCTCTCTTCCTGGGCGGTAGAGCGCCAGGCGGTGCCGTTGATCCGCGCCCTGCTGCCCTATCTGCGGACGCTGGGTATCGGCCTGGCGCCGGTGGTGCTGGCGCATCAGTCGCGGGTGGCGCTGGGGGATGATATTGGCGAAACCCTGAAAGCCCGCGCGGTGGCGATCCTGATTGGCGAACGACCGGGTCTCTCCTCGCCGGACAGCCTCGGCGTCTACCTCACCTGGCAGCCCCATCGTCAGCGCCTGGAGTCTGAGCGCAACTGTATCTCCAATATTCGGCCGGAGGGATTAAGCCATGACGCCGCCGCCTTTAAACTGGCCTGGCTGCTGGAGCAGGCTTTTTTGCGCCGGCTTACCGGGGTGGGTCTGAAAGATGAAAGCGATAATCCGGCGCTGCATGGTAAAATAAAACCGTTGCCCCCTTTAAAATAATAAGTCACGCGAGCAGCAGAATAGATTTTTAATATTATCTTGTGCACCTGACTTTATATTCCGCCGCGTGCTGAAATTGCCCGGCGGCGCTTCGCTGGTACGGGTCTACGGAAGCCGTGCCAGCGGTTTATATGGCTTATTTTTCAGGCCGGGTAAGGCGCCAGTCGCCCCCCGGCAAAATGCTTTCACCGTACCAAAAACCGTGTTGTCGCCAGCCTTATGCCCTTCCCTGCAGGTAATAAGAATATTGCATGAGTAAAAACGAAACGGACGTTGTAAGGTAAATCAGCGCATTAAAAATACCCGTCATACTTCAAGTTGCATGTGCGTTAGCTGCGTTCTCTCCCCCAGTCACTTACTTCTGTAAGCGTCTGGGGACTCGCTTACTTGCCGCCTTCATGCGACTCGAATTATTTAGGGTATATATCTCGTTATCTATTCAACATAACAGCCAATAATTCGCCGGATACGCTGGCGCATTATTCCTCAATGTTATGCAGTCATTGATGGTTAAAGATAAATAATCGACCGACGGAGAAATACCAATGAAATCGTTTTCCGGGAAAGCGTCTTTAATGGCCACGCTGGTTGCCGCGCTGGTCGGCGCCAGCAGCGCGCAGGCAGCGGAAATTAAAATCGGGGTGGTATTACCCCTGAGCGGCGCCCTCAGCGGCTATGGTCAGCCGTCGCAGAAAGGGCTGGACATTATTCAGGCCATCACCCCAACGTTAAAAAATGGCGATACCATCAAGCTTATCGTTATCGATGATAAAAGCGACAAAGTCGAAGCGGCCAACGCCATGCAGCGCCTGGTCTCCAGCGATAAAGTGGATGCCGTGATCGGGGAAGTCACCTCCTCCAACACCCTGGCGATGACCAAAATCGCCGACGACAGCAAAACGCCGCTTGTCTCCTCCACCGCCACCAACGACCGCGTCACCCGCAACCATCCCTACGTCAGCCGGGTCTGCTTCTCGGACAGCTTCCAGGGGGTGGTCGGGGCCAATCTGGCCTCCCGCGATCTGAAAGCCAAAACCGCCGCCATCGTGTTTGACAGCAGCAACGACTACTCCGTCGGCCTGGCGAAAGCGTTCCGCACCCAGTTCCTGAAAAACGGCGGCACCATTCCCATCGAGGTCCAGGCCCCGGGCGGCAGCAAGGACTTTAAAGCCCAGCTGGCGAGCGTCAAGGCGAAGAATGTCGACATGATTTACATGCCGATCTACTACACCGAAGGGGCGCTGATTGCCGTGCAGTCTAAACAACTGGGGCTCAACAAACCGGTGGTGGGCGGCGACGGTCTGGCCGCGGATCAGGTCTTCTTCGATGTCGGTAAAGACGCGGTCAACGGCTATATGACCACCGATTACTACTCGCGGAACGCCAAAGAGCAGACCCCGGCGGGGGAAACCTTCATCAAAGCCTGGGAAGCCAAATACCAGCAGCCGACCCATACCTGGGGCGCAATGGCGGCGGACGCCTATAACGTCATCGTCAACGCCATGAATCAGTGCAGCGATCCCCACGATCGGGTCTGCGTAAATGAAAAAATCCGCGCCACCAAAGATTTCCAGGGGGTGACCGGCACGCTGACGTTACAGAACGGCGACGCCATTCGCAGCGCGGTCATCAACGAAGTGAAAGATGGCAAGCTGGCGTTTCGTACCGTGGTTAACCCTTAAGTTGTGACGAGGCTACAAAATGGACGGCGCCATTTTTCTCCAGCAAGTGGTCAATGGAATGAGTCTTGGGGGCATGTACGCCCTGATTGCCATCGGTTATACGATGGTTTATGGCGTGCTGCGGCTGATCAACTTCGCCCATGCGGACGTGATGATGGTCGGCGCGTTTAGTACGCTGTTTTTATTTTCTTCGGTTGGGCTACCCTTCGGGGTAGCCGTTTTCCTGACCCTCGGGCGGTGCGGCCTGTTTGGTATGCTGATTGACCGGGTCGCCTATCGTCCGCTGCGTCAGGCCTCGAAAATCTCCATGCTGATCACCGCCATCGGCGTCAGCTTCTTTCTCGAAAACCTGTTTAACGTACTGTTTGGCGGCAGCTCGCGCTTCTTCTCCGCCCCTGACTTTTTCAACCAGACCCGGGCCTTCGGCAGCGTCATCATTACCAACGTGGCGTGGATTGTGCCGCTGATCACCGTCCTGCTGCTGCTGGCGATCCTCTGGCTGCTGTACCGCACCCGCTATGGGATGGCGATCCGCGCGGTGGCCTTTGACGTCAACACCGTGCGCCTGATGGGCATTGACGCCAACCGGATCATCTCCCTGGTCTTCGCCCTCGGCAGTAGTCTCGCGGCGCTCGGCGGCGTGTTCTACTCCATCAGCTACCCGACGATCGATCCCCTGATGGGCGTGCTTATCGGCCTGAAGGCCTTCGCCGCCGCCGTGCTGGGCGGGATCGGCAGCGTCACCGGCGCGGTGCTGGGCGGCTTTATCCTCGGTTTTACCGAGGTGGTCGCCGTGGCGATCTTCCCCGAACTGGGCGGCTATAAAGACGCTTTCGCCTTCCTGTTCTTGATTCTGGTCCTCTTGTTCCGCCCGGTCGGCATTATGGGCGACGAACGTCTGGAAAGGAGCCGTTTCTGATGCTCAACGCGACGACGACCGCCGGGGCGCAGCTGCGCAACCTGGCCATTATTGTCATCTGTATCGCGCTGCTGGCCGGAATCAACGTGGTTTTCAATGACTACATTGTTCGTGTCATCAGCACCATTTTTATCTTTATGATCCTCGCGGTCAGCTACAACCTGATCAACGGCGTGACCGGCCAGCTGTCGCTGGAGCCGAACGGCTTCGTGGCGGTGGGCGCCTACGTGACCGCCCTGCTGATCCTCTCCAGCGACAGCAAGGTAGACATGTTTGAAATGGCCGCCCCCAGCCCGTGGATCCTCAGCCTGCACGCGGGCTTCCTCCCTGCCCTGCTGATAAGCGGCCTGTGCGCGGCGGCGCTGGCGGTGTGCCTCGCCGTGCCGGTCTTCCGGGTACGTGGCGACTACCTGGCCATTGTCACCCTCGGCTTTGGGTTTATCATCAAGATCCTCGCCATTAACAACCCGCAAATCACCAACGGCGCCATCGGGCTGAACGATATTCCGCAGCAGCCGCATCTCCTGTTCTGGTGCGGGCTGTTCGCCCTGCTGGCCACCGGCATGATCCTCCAGCTGGTGTGGTCGAAGTATGGCCGGATGATGAAAGCTATTCGCGACGATGAAGATGCGGCGATCGCCATGGGGGTCAACACCTTCCGCATTAAAACCTGCGCCTTCGCCACCAGCGCCTTCTTCGAAGGGATCGGCGGCGGTCTGCTGGCTTCCCTGCTGACCACCATTTCCCCGGGGCTGTTCGACTTTATGCTCACCTTCCAGCTGCTGATTATTATCGTCCTCGGCGGGCTCGGCAGCACCACCGGCGCCCTGCTCGGCACCGTGCTCGTGGTCGGCAGCGGCGAGTGGCTGCGCTTCCTCGATCAGCCGCTGCAGTTCTTCGGTCACGATCTCGGCGCGTACCCGGGCCTGCGAATGGTGGTCTTCTCCCTGCTGTTGCTGATCATCATGCTCTTCGCCCGCGAGGGGCTGTTGGGGAAAAAAGAGATTTGGCAGACCGGAAGAAGGAGCGGCGGCTATGGCGGAAAATAACGTTATCCTGCAGGTGCAGGACGTCACCATGCAGTTCGGCGGCCTGCGGGCCATCGACAACGTCAGCTTCCATGTTGACGAGGCGGAGATCTTTGGCCTTATCGGCCCTAACGGCGCGGGCAAAACAACCCTGTTTAACGTCATTACCGCCAACTATAAACCCACCAGCGGCAGCGTCACCCTGGCGGGCACGTCGCTGAAGGGGCTGAAGCCCAACCAGGTGGTGAACGCCGGGATCGCCCGCACCTTCCAGAATATCCGCCTGTTTAACTCCATGACGGTGCTGGAGAACGTGATGGTCGGGCTCGACCGCGCCAGCCGCTACTCGCTGCTGGAGGCGGCCCTGCATATTGGTCGCTACTTTCCGGCCGAGCGGGCGGCGAAAGCCAAAGCGATGGCCATCCTGGAGGATATCGGCATCGCCCACTTCGCCCATATGCAGGCCACAAACCTAAGCTATGGCAACCAGCGCAAAGTGGAGATCGCCCGCGCGCTGGCCACCGCGCCGAAGCTGCTCCTGCTCGATGAGCCGGCCGCCGGGATGAACCCGAAGGAGACCGAGGATCTGGCGGAGCTGATCTTCCGCATGCGCCATGACTATCAGCTCAGCGTCCTGTTAATCGAGCACGATATGCCCTTCGTCAACCGCCTGTGCGAGCGGGTGATGGTTCTGGAGTACGGTAAGCCGCTGTTCAGCGGCCTGATGGCCGAGGCGATCCAGCATCCGGACGTCATTTCCGCTTATCTGGGAGAAGCCAATTATGCTTAACGCCCGGGAACTGAAGGTCTTTTACGGCGTGATCCAGGGTCTGAAGGGCGTCGATATCGATGTCTATGACCGGGAAATCGTCACCCTGATCGGCAGCAATGGCGCCGGTAAAACCTCCACCCTGAACGGGATCGTCAACCTGGTGCGCTCCAGTGGGCGCGTCAGCTTCCTCAACGACGATATCTCACGCAGCCAGACCCACCAGATCGTGCGTCGCGGGCTGGCGCTTGTGCCGGAGTGTCGGCGCGTCTTTACCAACCTTACCATCGAAGAGAACCTGCGCATGGGCGCTTACAATAATCTCGCCGGCTACGCCCGCCTGCGCGATCGCATGTACGCCCTCTTTCCGCGGCTCAAGGAGCGGCGCCATCAGATGGCGGGCACCATGAGCGGCGGCGAGCAGCAGATGCTGGCCATCGCCCGGGCGCTGATGAGCGAGCCGGTGTTATTGATGCTGGATGAACCGAGCCTCGGGCTGGCGCCGAAAATTGTCGGCGAGCTGTTCGGCATCATTAAGCAACTGCGCGAAGAGAATATGACGGTGCTGCTGGTGGAGCAGAATGCGACGGCCGCGCTGGCGATCGCCGATCGGGCGTATGTCCTGGAGAATGGCCGGATCACCTTGTCAGGCGCGGCGCGGGAGATGCTGACTAATCCGGAAATTAAGCGGATGTATCTGGGGGGATAGGCATGGTCAAAACTGCCTGGGCTGCGGCGGCGCCTCCTGCAAGGCCGCAACCTCAGGCAGTCTCTTGCTACACAAAGCACACCTCGTTCCAGTAGGCTTCTCGCGTCCTGCGTCGCTCAGTATGTCTTATCATGACGGAACCACCGGGTTTCCACGTTGCCAATGTCCACGCCGTAGAGGCTGGCTACCGGCAGGATCGCCTCCATGACGCGCTGGGTATCCTGCTGTCCGGCTTCACCGTTGGACAAAAAAGCCAGCCAGCCCGTTAACCGTTGCCACAATGCCACTTTCGTTTTCTCCTCTGTCGGGAAGCGAATCGCCTGGGTCTATTTCAACCACAGTTGGCCGGGCGCGGGAAATATTAATTCCGAATTTGCAATCCTGGCTGGCGCATATTACCCCCGGTCCTATCACTCTCTCCCTGGCCCTCTCCCTGAGGGAGAGGGGACCGCCCGGCAGTCGTTGCCGTCCTGGTAAAACGCCAGCGACGCATAAAGAATACCCATAGGTTTGTTAAGTTCTTTTTGGTTATAGATAAGAATTTTTTCTTCTTTGCCGCCGACGGGCAATTTGTGGGAGCGTGATGTCCACAAAACAAAACAGGGATTCAGGGGAAAAACTATGCGCAATAAAACCACAAAAATCGCACTGGCGCTGGGTATGCTGCTGCTCGCCTCGCAGGCACAGGCGGACCAGCTGGCTGACATCAAAGCCGCCGGCGTCGTAAAAGTCGCCACCTTCGACGCCAACCCGCCGTTCGGCTCCGTGGACGCCAAAACCCACCATATCGTCGGCTACGACGTCGACTTTGCCCAGGCGCTGGCGAAAGCGCTCGGCGTCAAACTCGAGCTGGTGGCCACCAACCCGGCCAACCGTATTCCGATGCTGCAGTCCGGTAAAGCCGACCTGATCGTCGCCGACATTACCATCACCCCGGAGCGGGCCCAGGTTATTGATTTCTCAACGCCGTATTTCGTCACCGGCCAGCAGTTCCTCGTGCCGGCCGGTTCTCCGGATAAGCTCGATGAGTACAGCAAAGCGCGCATCGGCGCGGTGAAAGGCACCACCGGCGAACAGGCCCTGCACCAGCGTTTCCCGCAGGCTCGCGTCCTCTCCTATGACGATATTCCGCTGGCCCTGACCGCCCTGCGCAACGGCAACGTCCAGGCCATCACCCAGGACAGCACCATCCTCGCCGGTCTGCTGGCGGAAGCGCCGGATAAAGCCAAGTTTAAAATTCTGCCCGACCTGCTCAGCAAAGAAGAGATTGGCGTGGGCGTGAAGAAAGGCGAACCGGCCCTGCTGAAAGCCGTCAACGATGAGCTGGTGAAGCTGGAGAAAACCGGCGAAGCCGCGAAAATTTACGATGTCTGGTTTGGCCCTGCCACTAAAACGCCGCAGCCGCGCGCCTTTACCATAGAAGCGAAATAATATGTTCTCGGGTTTACTCTCCCACTCCGCGGCTCCGGCCGCGGATTTTTCACGTCTGCAGCGCGCCAGCATTACGTTCCGTGATGTGGCCAAGCGCTACGGCGATCATCAGGTACTTAACGCGATCAACCTGCAGGTCGAGCCCGGCGAAGTAGTGGCGATCCTCGGCCCTTCCGGATCGGGAAAATCGACGCTGATCCGCTTGATCAACCAGCTCGAATCCTTAAGCGGCGGCGAGATCCTGATCGACGGCAAACCGACCAGCCGGCTGAGCGGCAGCGCCTTGCGCCAGCTGCGCAGCCGCGTCGGCTTTGTCTTCCAGCAGTTCAACCTTTATGCCCACCTGACGGCGCAGGAGAACATCACTCTGGCGCTGGAGCGCGTTCATGGCTGGGAAAAAAGCGCGGCTCAGGCGCGGGCGCTGGCGCTGCTGCGTCAGGTCGGACTGGAAGAAAAAGCGCAGCAGATGCCGGCGCAGCTCTCCGGCGGCCAGCAGCAGCGGGTGGCCATCGCCCGCGCCCTGGCCTCCTCGCCGCAGATTATCCTGTTCGATGAGCCCACCTCGGCGCTCGACCCGGAGATGATCGGCGAAGTGCTGCAGGTGATGAAAACCCTCGCCCACAGCGGGATCACCATGCTGGTGGTGACCCACGAGATGCAGTTTGCCCGCGAAATTGCCGACCGGGTGGTGTTTATCGACGGCGGCGACATCCTCGAAGTCGCCCCGCCGGCTGAGTTTTTCGCCCATCCGCAGCATGCCCGCGCGCGGCGTTTTCTGCAGAAGGTGCTGGATCAGCTGAACCATCAGAGCCTCGAGTGACGCCGATGCTTGACTGGCACGGCGTCCTGAGCGGGCAGCCGTTGCAATGGATTATCTCTGGTTTTCTCACCACCGTCTGGGTCAGCGTCGCCGGGATCCTGCTCGCCACCCTGCTGGCGGTCCTGCTGCTGGCCCTGCGCCTCGGCGGCGGACGCGCGGGGCGCGGACTGGTGGCCGCGTGGGTCTCGTTGTTTCGCAATACCCCGCTGCTGGTCCAGCTGCTGTTCTGGTACTTTGCCGCCTGGAACCTGCTGCCGCTGGCGGTGAAGGAGGTGGTGAACGACGAACACGCCTGGTCCATTCTGCCGGGCAACGTCTGGTGGCTGACGCCGGAGTTCCTCTGCTCAATGTGGGGGCTGGGGGTCTTTACCTCCGCCTTTCTGGTGGAAGAGATCGCCTCCGGACTGCGCGCCGTCAGCCCCGGGCAGCGGGAAGCCGCGCTGTCGCAGGGCTTTACGCCGTGGCAGGAGCTGCGCTTTATCCTCCTGCCGCAGGGGCTGGCCAACGCCTGGCAGCCGATTGTCGGCCAGTATCTTAATCTGATGAAACTCTCATCGCTGGCCAGCGGCATCGGCTTTGCGGAACTGACCTATCAGGTGCGGCAGATTGAGAGCTATAACGCGCACGCCCTGGAGGCGTTTGCCGTCGGAACCGCGCTGTACCTGGCGCTGGGGGTGGCGATGGGCGTGGCGCTCACGCGTCTCGGCCCGGGAAGAAAACTGCAACGGAGCGCCCGACATGAACGCTAATCTGGCGGTGATCGCCGATAACCTCGATTACCTGCTGTGGGGCCGACTGGCGGAGGGCCAACCCGGCGGCGTGGCGCTGACCCTGCTGATGGCCATCGGCGCCACCCTGCTGGCGCTGCCGGGAGGCATTGCGCTGGCGGGCCTGGCCTGGCGCTACGGCGGGCTGGTGCGGCGTCTGCTGTTTCTGTGGGCGGAAATTATCCGCGGCATCCCGCTGATATTTGTCATCTTCTGGCTGTGGTATCTGCTGCCGATGCTGACCGGCGGCGATCTGCCCGGCGCGGTGACCGTGACCCTGGCGCTGGCGTGGTTTACCGCCGCCTCGGTGATGCACTCGGTGCTGGCCGGGCTGCAGTCGCTGCCGAAAGGACAGTATGAGGCGGCGCTGACCCAGGGGTTCGCTCCCGGGCAAACGCTGCGCCTGGTGCTGCTCCCGCAGGCGCTGCGCAACGTTCAGCCGTCGCTGGTGGGGATCTTTATCGGCCTGCTGAAGGACACTTCGCTGGCGTTTATCGTCAACGTCCCGGAGCTGACCACCGTGGCCGGCCAGGTCAACAACCGGGTGCAGATCTATCCCCTGGCGATCTTCGTCTTCACCGGCGCGGTGTACTACCTGCTGTGCTGCGGTCTGAGCCTGCTGGCCAGCCGGCGCTTTACCCGCCGCGCGACCACCAGATAAGGCTCACTCCGCGGGACGGGGCTTCAGCGGACAGGTATCGCTGATCTTAATAAATTTGTCGTTATAGACCAGATAGTGGTTCCCCGGCTGGCGCAGCGCCGGCTGGCGAACCACGTCCCCGGGACGCAGATACCAGGCGTCCCCCTCCTCTTCGGTCGAATCGCATCCGGGCTTAATCAGCAGCTTAAACCAGGTATTGCCGGTGTTGCTCACCGTCCCGGCCACCTTATCGAAAGACCATTTAAACTGTACCTCGCGCGGGCGCACCACCAGAATGGTATCCATCACCACCACCGGCTCCATGCTGACCTCGCCGCCGGTCGGGCTGCGCCTCGTCAGGTTGCGGGTGGGGATTTCGCGAAACGAGACCCGATAGTAGCGCTCGCGGTTATCCCGCGGCCCATGATAGTAAAATTTAAAATACTCGCTCTCACCTGCCTGCAGCACCAGCTGGCGGGGGGCGAACAGCAGTTCGCCATCCACCGGCCGGGAGCGGACTTCGCTGCCGCCCGGGCGATCGATGGCGCTGACGGCGATGCGGTACAGCCGCGCGCTTTTATTGTTGTTGACCACCCGTTTGCTGGCGAAATCCGCTTCAGCCGGCAGGGAAAAGGTCAGGTTGCCGACCGAGATCGCCTGCGCCAGCGGCGCTGCCAGCAGGCAGCCCACGGTCAGCAGGGCCTTAGTTAATGTTGCGCCACGTCGCCTGGACATGAATAGCTCCTGAAGCGCTGACTTCGCCAAACCAGCCGTTATCATCTACCGTACGCAGCGAAATGGCGTTATCCATCGGAATCGAAAATTTCACCGTGGTCTTATCCATCTGCCCCACTTCGCCGGAGATATCGGTCCACGGCGTGGTCAGCCACAGCGCATCGGTCATATCCCGCCAACTGTCATCGCACCCGGCATCGTAGGTCTGCGTCGTGCCGCTGCGGGTGATAAAAGAGAGCGTCGCCGGGAACGGCACTTTCGCCGTACCGTCATCGGAGCTAAAGAGACAGTAGGAACGCCCGCCAATCATCTGCGCCGGTCCGGTCACCTTGATCAGCACTTCATCGGCGGCCGTTTTACCGCTGGTGGTGACGATGTAGCCGAAATCGAGCGCCGGTTCGCCGCTGCCGACATACCCCTCGCGCGACGGCGCCGAGGTATATTCGTCGGAGATAATGCTGATGCTGAAATCACGGGGCTTGATAATCAGCGTGTTGGAGGTAGAAAATTCATACCAGCCTGAATCCGGCGAGGTGGTGTTCTGAAAGCGAAAGTTGAACAGATCCTTGGTGTTGATATCGCTGATCCCGAGGTTCACCATCTGCTTAAAGAAGTTGCTGGAGAAGAAAACATAGATCGAGTCTGAGCTCTTCATCTCGTTGAAAGTGTAGTAATAAACGGTATTGCTCACCGGCTTCCAGGAGCTGCCGTTGAGGCTGAACTGCATATCGTACGCCCCGACGGCCGAGGCCAACGACGAGTTGGCGATCGCCGGGAAAATATGGATCGAGGTATTGCTTAAGCCGTTGGTCTGCAAGGTATAGTTGACCATCTTACAGCTTAATCCTGAGCGGCTGCCGATGGTCTGCGTCCGGCAGTCGGCGTTCCCTTCCCCGAGGGTCGGCACGCCATCGCTGTTGATAAACACCTCCGCCAGCGAGTGGGTATTAATCAACCGCAGGTTCGCGGCTTTGGTGTGGGTGACGTTGCGCACATACCAGTTACCGGAGGCCTGATCCTTACAGCGCGCGCCGCTGCTGGCATCGTAGTTCACCGAGGTCTGACAGGCATTGATGGTCATCGTAAAGCTGCCGCCGACCGGCATCTGCTGCAGATATTGATAGAAGGCGTCCGACATCATGCCGTGCATCCACTTCGCGCCGCCGCTGGTCACCGTCGCGCCGTAAAACCCGCTGGCGTCGGTGGTCTGCGGCAGGATCAGGCTGGTAGCCATATCGCACCCGGCGTACCAGTTGATGCAGCGCAGGCCGGTTAAGGGGTGTGAAACCGGTGAGTTTTCCAGCCACATATCAAACTTCCAGTTGGCATTGAGCCCGGTGTTATAGCCGTTATCGATATAGCCGAGACTCTGCTGATAGATGGTCCCTGAGCCGGTGTATTTTAAGCCGGTCCAGCGGTTAGCGCCGGTCATACGCGGATCCAGCGCCCCGCCGGGGGTGACGAAAAAGTTGTCGTCGGAGTTGTTTTCCACAAACACAAACTCGCGCGCCGGCGCATCCGACCAGGTGGTCTTGGTCACCGCCGCCCTTAGCGCGGCTGCCGGCCAGAGCAGCGCGAGGATCGCCAGCGCCATCAGTGCATTAACTTTCATTCTCTTCTCCTGACTGCTGCACCGCCGCCCACGACGAGAGGCCGCTGCAGACCACATCCCCCACCCAGACGGCGCCGCGCGCCTGGCTGAGCTCCAGCGCCACTTCGCAGGTTTTATTGCCGCCGTAGCTGAAATCGATAGTGGGGTATTTCTTATCCACGTCCATGACAAACTCGCCGTTTTCATCGGTGCGGGTACGGCCGATATGGTTGTTAATCCGCGCATTCGCCAGCAGCGTGCCGTCTTCTGCACGAATACGGCCGGAGACAGTGACCATCTGCTTCA
>OGGW01001151.1_pt1 | contig 21493 bp, 7 predicted proteins | sample 1571291 | NCBI WGS metagenome assembly OGGW01 (sample SAMEA2582028, study PRJEB24529) | metagenome | biome: Human gut stool | place: China | collected 2011 | reverse complement strand
GAGGACGTTTAGACGCAAGAAGGACGCTGAAGAGCTTAGTTGCGGATTTGAGGCTAAAGAAACTTTCGCCCGTTTGGATATGTTTTTCTTCTTGTCGCGGGCTATTTGCCTTTCGCTTTGCAGATATTCTTCACGAAGCTGCATCCTTTCCTCATCCATTTGGTCGGACAGGATGCGGTTCTTTTCCGTCCATTTGATATAAGGGCGGAGGATTTCATGAAGGATTCGTTTTTCCTTTTTTATCCAAGGATAGGCATTGAGCACTTCTTCCAGTCCTTCTTCCGATTTGGTGAAAGCTACCTCCATAAACCATTCGGACATATCTTTCAATAAAGAATATTGTTTGGCATCCCGCAGTTTCCATTTGCGTGCATATAAAAAGAGGAAAAAGCCACAAACAAGAGTCAGTAAAATAATAGCTCCCAGAAGTGTGTTTAATATCTTGTTGTCTTGTGCCACCATGTCTACACGGCTTTCGAGAGATTTGTCTTGACGGGTAAAATCCATCAAATCCAGATACAGATTTCGGTTATAATCTGATTTCTGTTTGTCATTCAACGCGCTGTACGTTGCACTTAAACGCTCCCGAATGTAAGTCAAATAGCCCGGAACGGTTTGGAATTCACTGTCTTTCGACCATAACATGTCTACTGCCGAGTCTTTCCGGCTTTCAAAAGACGTCAGCAATCGCTCTTTGTCTTCCGGATAATAAATTTGATGATGAAGATTCAAATAAGACAAAGCCGTCTCGAAACAATTCAAAGCCCTATAATATTCCCCCTTGGCAAACATGGCATTTCCCAACACTCGGAATCCGTTAATCTTTAGTAACAGATTTCCGCATTGTTCGGCATTGGACAATGCCTTTTGAGCCAATGCAGTAGAAAGGCGCAGGGATACAGGAAATCCGGCCTCATTAAGTTTCTCCGTAACTAATGAGTTGTACAAATAATCCAATTCAACTTTACGGTAGGTCTTGATGATATCATAGTTTTTCGGTTGGGCAAACATCTCCGAAAAGACTTGTTCCAACATGGAGGAGAAGTTAATGTTACCGAGGCGTTCGGCGTAAGAGTAGGCCAGATAGAAATAATCGAACGCATCTACTACACGCTCTTTTCCCAGATCCAAGCGATTTTGGCAAATCAAACCGTTTAGGTAATAAAAGTAAATAAGTAAAGCCTTATTCCGACGTATATAGCCATCCGTATCAATTGCCGAAAGTTCCTTCTCTGCCTTTTGCTCTTGCATCAGATTGATGTAGTTGGTAGCCGTGGTCAAACTGAATTCTGTCATGGCGTAGTCCAACCGTTCTTTATTACGGCCTTTCACTTCATCATACTCTTCCCTGATGCGTTGGATTCTTTCAAGCGCACGGTTATAATAATCGAAGAACAAACGGTTTTGTGCAGCCCGTTGGCATATTATCATCATATTCACTTCGCTCACCAACAATTCTATCTGGTTACTGGTGGACTGCTGAATCCGATTGTATAGCTCCATACACCCACCAAAGTCCATTCGCAAAAAGCAAATGAACATTTGATGGTTTAAGGCCTCACTTCGTCCGTCTGCGTAATTCCGTGCCATACGGGCTGCCTTCCGGGCAAACAGTAACGCACTGTCCGGATGGACGTAGCGCACCAAACAAGCTTTAGTATTCAGGGAATCTACTTTCCCTACTCTTGTCATGTCCGGACGGGAAGAGGCATACCAATGACATCCGGCTCCTATACATAATCCTAATATGACAGACACGCATATAGCCGAAAGATTCTTTCTTCCTGTTATACCAAACGTAGGCTTTCTCATATACCCTATAAACCAGGCCCGTGGTGTTCACCTAAATATGTCAAGAAAGCCCTTCTATTCTTCCGTCGATTAAATCAATGCGTTCCGCCTGGGGAGATTTCGGCAATCCGGGCATTCTCAATATATCTCCGGCTATCAGCACAATCATTTCAGCTCCGCAATTGACTACAATATCCCGTATTTGCACTTTAAATCCGTGCGGCACTCCGTATGCATGGGCATCTGCGGAAAATGAATATTGCGTCTTGGCTATGCAAACTGGATAATTTTCTATACCTAACTGACGTACTCTTTCCAACATTTTACGGGCTGCGGCCGAGAAAACGACCCCGTCGGCTCCATACACTTGACGAACTACATTTTCCGCTTTAGTCTCGATATTATCACAGTCGGCATAGGAGAACACGACCGGACGGGATGGGTGACAGGCAATAGTTTCAACCACAAGCTCGGCCAACTCCACAGCTCCCTTTCCACCTTCTGAGAAAGCATTATTCACGGCAAAGCCTACTCCCATATCCTCACAATGCTTGCGGCATAAGTCTATTTCCGAATCCACATCCGTCGCATAACGGTTGAAACAAACCACTACGGTCTGCCCGAAGGCCTGCATGTTCCTGATATGCTTGTCCAGATTCTCAAATCCTTTCTTCAACCCTTCCGAATGAGGCTTTTTAATATCTTCCAACGCTACCCTGCCGTGCATTTTCAGACCTTGGGTTGTAGCGACTATTATGGTGAGCTTGGGATTTAGCCCAGATTTCCGGCATTTGATGTTGAAAAACTTTTCCGCTCCCAAATCAGCCCCGAAACCGGCCTCCGTCACCACATAATCTGCGTACGTCATAGCCAGTTTGGTGGCCAATATGGAGTTGCATCCGTGTGCGATGTTGGCAAAAGGGCCTCCGTGCACGATAGCCGGTGTGTTTTCCGTGGTTTGCACCAAATTGGGATGTAAGGCGTCTTTTAAAAGCACGCATATTGCTCCGGCCACTCCCATGTCTTTTACACGGAACGGTTTTCCCTCGATTGTAGTACCCAATAATATGTTCTCGATTCTGCGGCGCAGGTCATGTTCGTCTTTCGACAAGCAAAGAATCGCCATGATTTCGGATGCCGGAGTAATATCGAAACCGCTTTCCATCGTGACCCCGTTCGTCTTGGCTCCCAGTCCGGTTACGACATAACGCAAGTTCCGGTCGTTAATGTCCAACACGCGTTTCCATAAAATTTCTTTCATGGCAAAGCCTTCATCCCGATGCTGATAGATATAGTTGTCCAACAAAGCGGCAATCATATTATGGGCCGAAGTAACGGCATTTAAATCCCCGGTGAAATGCAAGTTGATTTTGTCCATCGGCAATATTTGGGCGTAACCACCTCCTGCCGCACCGCCTTTCAAACCGAAACACGGGCCGAGAGAAGGTTCCCTCAAAGCCACGATGTTCTTTTTCCCAATGTAGCTAAGTCCTAAAGCCAAACCGACCGAAACGGTAGTCTTGCCTATACCGGCCTTCGTGGGAGTAATGGCCGTAACCAAAATCAAATTACTGTTTTCTACTTTTTTCTCGTCAATCAGCGATTCCGGTACTTTGGCAACGTATTTCCCATAATGTTCCAATTCATCCACAGGAACCTGTACTTGGCGGGCAATGTCTTCAATCGGCTTCAATCGGCACTCGCGGGCAATTTCTATATCGCTTTTCATCTGTATTTGTAGCGTTTTCTATTTAACAATTTAAGAATGAAAAGACAAAGTTAGCAAAATTAATGCAAAACCGGCATTTGTGCAGGATATTCTTCCATCAAAAAATCATTTATAGCGGTCTTTCCATAAATGCAGCATCCGTTCCTGCAATTTGGTTTCCGCCGCATTCCCTTGGGCATGCCAAATCCTTTTGTCACGAATGTCGTCGGGTAAAAATTGCTGTTCCACGAAATGCCCCTGATAGTCATGCGCATACTTATAGTCTTTACCATATCCCAACTCTTCCATAAGCCGGGTAGGCGCATTGCGCAAGTGCAACGGCACCGGCAAATTCCCGGTTTGCCGTACGAGCTGCAAGGCATCATTGATACCCTTATAAGCCGAATTGCTTTTCGGACTGGTTGCCAGATAGACCGTAGCCTCGGCCAAAGGGATACGCCCTTCCGGCCATCCTATCTTCATGACTGCTTCAAAAGCGGCATTGGCTAAAAGCAGTGCATTCGGATTGGCCAAACCTATGTCTTCACTAGCGGAAATGACCAGTCGCCGCGCGATAAACGAGGGGTCTTCCCCACCTTCTATCATTCGTGCCAACCAATACAGAGCGGCATCAGGGTCGCTTCCCCGAATACTTTTGATGAAAGCCGATATGATGTCATAGTGCAATTCTCCACCCTTGTCGTATGCCAATGGGTTTTGCTGAAGCCTTTCGGCTACGACAGCATCCGTGATAACCACTTGGTCCGTTCCGTCAGCCTCTACCACCAGTTCAAGGATATTCAGCAGTTTGCGGGCGTCTCCTCCGCTATACCGGAGCATGGCATCCGTTTCGCGAAATTCGATATGTTTCGTTTTCAGTATGATATCTCTTTCCACCGCCTTGTGCAGCAACTCCATCAGGTCATCTTTCGTAAGGCTTTTCAAGACATATAACTGGCAACGGGACAAAAGCGGGCGTATGACCTCGAAAGACGGATTTTCCGTCGTGGCCCCAATCAACGTGACTGTCCCCTGCTCCACGGCTCCCAGAAGGGAATCCTGTTGGGATTTACTGAAACGATGGATTTCATCAATGAAAAGAATCGGACTAGCCTGGGTGAAAAAACGATTGTTCCGTGCCTTTTCTATCACTTCCCGGACATCCTTCACACCGCTTGTTACCGCGCTCAGCGTGTAAAACGGCGTTTCGAGCTTATGGGCAATGATTTGCGCCAAGGTCGTTTTGCCCACACCCGGAGGTCCCCACAAAATAAATGAGGAAATCCGTCCGGAATCTATCATCTTACGTAAAACGGCATCCGGACCGACCAGATGTTTTTGCCCGATGTAATCGTCCAACGTTTGCGGACGTAATCTTTCTGCCAAAGGTGCTGCCATGTCAAATCCTCCTTAAAAGTCAAACTGCAATACAAATCTCACGCCGTTCTTCTTGGCATTGGGTGCGTTCAGATAATTCAACCGGCGCACGTAGTCTACACGAAGTATCTTGAAGATATTGTGAATGCCCACATTCAGTTCCATTTAGGGAGTATCCCCCATTACGAAACTGGTCGGTTGTCCGTTTCGTGACGGGAACTCGAACAAATCGCTTTGGTTCCCTTGTTTAAACGGATTGTTCTTGTCCGTCAACGTGCCGTAAAGCGTCTTGAAACCTATCACCTCACGCCATTTCAGATGCTTGAGCAAGGGAATCCGGTTGAACAGCTTGCCGCTCAAATCCCATTGCACGTCCAACGAAACGAAACGGTCGTTCATGAACTCCATGTTGTTGATCATATTGAACATGCCACGCTGTATGATATACGAATTATTCGCCGCAGGCGTAATCAACAACGGGAACGGCACCCTGTTCCATTGCGCTCCCGCACGGCCGTAAATATCAATGCGCCCGCATGAGTTCAGCCAAAAACGCTTTGTCACCGACAGTTCCGTGTAGTTGGAAGCATAGTCCCCTCCCAAAACATCTTTGAACCCGGTCGTATGCATCAACGTGTAAATAGGATAATTATGGTTGACCGGATGACGCCTCTGTTTCGTGACCACCACCTTTTCGCCCGGCGCGTAACGCAAACTCAGCGTCGCCTCGCTTTGCGTCAGTTCCGGCACCGTTTGCCCGCTTACCGTACGATAGAACAGCGTGCCTGTCGGGTTTTGAGTGATATGGCGCAACTGTGCCGTAATCCCGAAATGATTGTCGAACTCATACACGTAACGTATGTTGTATTGGCGGAAATAAGACATTTGGTCAATAGTCTGCGTCTTGAGCGACGTGAACACGTTATCTTTGTCCGTAGGTAACATGGCATCGGAGGGAGCCATTACGTCATAACGGGTAGAGACAGCTATCGAGTTTCGCGGGAACTCTTCCGGCGAATATTGTTTTTTTAAGAACGAATATTCCACTTCTCCCTCATATTTCCATTTCTTGTCCCGTACGCCGTATGCAGCATATCCCTTCAGGAAGAGATGAGGACTCAGATTGGCCGTGGTCTGCGCACTGGCCCGGAAACGCACCTTGTCTATGAAATTGGACGAGACGACCGTGTTGACTGGTCCGAAATCCACATAATTCTTTTTTCCCGGAGGAGAAGTCTCCACGTAGTTTTCCACGAAAGCACGTACAATCCAGATAATCCAACCGAAGCCTTTTTTTCGGGTCATATCCTGTACCATAGTGGACATGCCGGCTTCCGAACGGGTCAGTGTGTCCGTCCGGTGCTGTGCCCAGAAGTTTTCGTCTTTGATGACCGGTGTACCTTCCCTTGGCTGTTCGCGTTGGTCGAACCTCTCACTGGAAATGGGGGCAAAGTCGAACCCTGTATAAGCCGTGGTACGTTTGACCATCATATTATGGTATTTCTTCAATGCGCCCAGGTCTGCAATCATATTGTCCTTCACCAATACCCGTTGGCCGTTCGGGAGCGTGGAGAAATCCTGTTCTATCACTAAATTGCTGATAAAGTTCACACTTGAACGGAGCGGCAGGTTGACCAGACAACGTTTCACCTGATAAGTCCCGTCGTCCAAAACCCATAACCGTCCCGAGAAACCGAAGTCCTGCGGATTTTGGGGAATGAAGCTCAATTCGATACACTTGTCTCCTTCCACGTCCAGAGTATCCATGATGTAATACTGATAGAAAGATATGGCATTGGTAGAAGATAAGGGACTGGTGAAGTAACGTTCCAAAAGATTGATCGAATTATCATAAATGTTCACGTCGGCGAAGAAACGCTGAAGGACTACGTTCACGATGTCACCCGTGGCGAACAGCTCGTTCACCCCCTCCGAATTTGTTCCCCGGATAAAATTCCGTTCCGCCTCCGGCTGTTTCCTGTATATATGTTCCGACGAAGTCTCGTTATAGGTCAGGGGAAGTATGTTGGTTTGGGTCTGCGGACAGTATTCCACCTGTTTGACCAACAAGGGGAATTTGCGCAAAAAGCTGCTGTCGATGAAATGTTGCGTGATATTGTTGAAGCCGAATGTGATACGCTGATACTTGTCATAACGGTAATAGTCGTTCTGTTTCAAATCACTTTTTTCTTTGGCCGCTATCACTTTCCGCATTAACTCCACCGCCGGATTGTCTTTTCGGCTGTACCGTCTTTTTTTCGGTTTCACCAATAATTCCGACAACTCCCTGTCCAACCCCTGAAGCTTGACATTCAGTGTTTTTTTCTCTCCGGCCTTTATATATATCTTATACGTCTGGTAGCCGACATAAGAAAACACAAGGGTGTCCCCTTTATCCGGTGCTTGCAATGTATACCTGCCTTTGTCATTGGTTGTGGTTCCCACGGTCTTTTGTTTTCCGTAGTACACATTGACCGCCGGGATAGGTTCTCCCGTGTCGGCATCCGTCACCCGTCCCCGAACCTGTGCATTCAGGGAATGCGGGACAAAGCACATCAAGACTAAAAACAACGATACGTATCTATGATAAAGCTTCAGCAGCATGCGATTTCTTTTAAATTGAACTGCAAAATTAGTGAATAGCGAGGGATTCACATTATAAATTAAACTATTTAAAGAATTTCTACAAAAGAAGAAAGTGCATTCTGCCATGAAATATATATCTTTGCTTCCAATTATAAAATTTCATAAAAACAACGATTGAATGGAAAACGCAAAGCAACAGACGGGAGTGCCGGAAAACGCCTTCCGGGAACTCAAAAAAGGCGAACAGTACGCACCTCTGATGTCACCAGACCACACGTATAAGGAAGTGACGGTATGGTCGGTATTGTGGGGCATGCTCATGGCCGTAATCTTTTCGGCGGCATCAGCCTATTTGGGACTGAAAGTAGGACAAGTGTTCGAAGCGGCCATCCCCATCACGATTATCGCGATAGGCGTGACGGGAGCCACCCACCGGAAAGGGGCGTTGGGAGAGAACGTCATCATCCAGAGCATCGGGGCATGTTCCGGCATGATTGTGGCCGGAGCCATATTCACCTTGCCCGCCCTCTATATCCTGCAAGACAAATATCCGGAAATGACGGTGAACTTCATGGAAGTGTTCGTCGCCTCCGTGTTGGGAGGAGTCTTGGGCATCCTTTTCCTCATCCCTTTCCGCAAGTATTTCGTGAAAGACATGCACGGCAAATATCCTTTTCCCGAAGCCACGGCCTCCACGCAGGTATTGGTTTCCGGGGAAAAAGGTGGCAACCAGGCTTTACCGCTCCTCGTGGCCGGAGTCGTAGGCGGCATTTACGATTTCATCATCGCCACCGTAGGTTGGTGGAACGAGAGCGTCACGTCACGTTGTCTGGAATGGGGGCAAGTGTTGGCGGACAAGACCAAACTCGTCTTTAAAATCAATACGGGGGCGGCCGTGCTAGGCATGGGATACATCGTGGGCTTGAAATACGCCCTCATCATTTGTTGCGGTTCCGTGGCCGTATGGTGGGTCATCGTTCCGGCCATTTCATGGTTGTTCCCAGACCTCGTCGTGAGTGCCGGCAGTTCTTCCGTCACAGCCTCCCAAGCCAGTGCCGAACAAATCTTCCAATATGCCAAAAGCATCGGTATCGGCGGTATCGCCATGGCCGGTATCATCGGCATTTTCAAAAGCCGCAAAATCATCATGGGGGCTGTGGGTCTGGCTGCACAAGAAATGAAGGGCAAGGGGAAGAGCGACACGGCCGTTCCCCGGACACAAAAGGATTTGCCTATGAAAATCATAGCCATCGGCTCCCTCCTGACTTTGATAGCCATCCTTTTATTTTTCTATTTCGGGGTCATGGAAGGCAACCTGCTCTTCACGCTTACCGGTGTGATTCTCGTAGCCGTCATTGCCTTCCTCTTCACTACGGTCGCGGCCAACGCCATTGCGATTGTCGGCAGCAACCCCGTGTCCGGCATGACGCTGATGACCCTCATCCTGGCTTCTGTCATCATGGTGGGCGTCGGCCTGAAAGGCCCGGCAGGCATGGTGGCTGCACTGATTATGGGCGGCGTGGTCTGCACCGCGCTCTCTACGGCCGGAAGCTTTATCACCGACTTGAAAATAGGCTACTGGTTGGGTAGCACACCCAAGAAACAAGAGACGTTCAAGTTCTTAGGTACCCTTGTGTCTGCCGCCACAGTGGCCGGAGTCATCATGATATTGAACGACACTTACGGATTCACAAGCGGACAACTTGCCGCACCTCAAGCCAATGCCATGGCTGCCGTCATCGAACCGCTGATGAGCGGTGCGGGTGCCCCCTGGCTGCTTTACGGCATCGGTGCGGCTATCGCCATCCTGCTCACACTTTTCAATGTTTCGGCCCTTGCCTTCGCTTTGGGCATGTTCATTCCGCTCGAACTGAACTTGCCGTTGTTGGTCGGTGGCCTCATCAACTGGTATGTCACCACACGGAGCAACAAAGAGCAAACCAACAAGGAACGGGGCGAGAAAGGCACGCTCATCGCTTCCGGATTCATTGCCGGAGGAGCCTTGATGGGCGTAGTCAGCGCAGCCCTGCGTTTCGGAGGAATCTCGTTCGACTATTCCGCTTGGTGGGCCAATCCGGCCAGCGAATGGCTCTCCCTGCTGATGTATGTTCTCCTTATTATATATATGATAAAGGCAAGCAGGCGCATCAAGAAATGACGGAGAAGAGAAAAAACGCCTAAAAAACAAGGGGTAACCTTTGGCAAGTCGGAGAAAAAGTGTAACTTTGCGCCGCCGTTACGAGTTAACGGCATATTTCAAACCTATATTAAAAACAAAACATTAATTATGGCAACAAAAATTAGATTGCAGCGTAACGGACGTAAGGGCTACGCCTTCTACAGCATCGTTATTGCAGACGTAAGAGCACCACGTGATGGTAAGTTTACAGAAAAGATTGGTACGTACAACCCGAACACCAATCCCGCCACTGTAGATTTGAAATTCGATCGCGCTCTTTATTGGGTGGAAGTAGGTGCACAGCCTACCGACACGGTTCGCAACATCCTGTCAAAAGAAGGTGTCTACATGATGAAACACCTCCGTGGCGGTGTGAAGAAGGGTGCTTTTGATGAAGCTGCCGCACAAGCAAAATTCGAAGCTTGGAAAAACGACAAGCAGAAGGGCTTAGAAGCTTTCGAGGCCAAGAAAGCCGCTGAAAAGAAGGCTGCCGCTGAAGCACGCCTGCAAGCCGAGAAGAAAGTCAATGAAGAGATCGCTAAGAAAGTAGCAGAGAAGAAAGCTGCCGAGGCTGCCGCAAAGGCTGAAGCTGAAGCTGCACAAGCTCCTGCTGATGCTCCCGCAGAAGGAACCACAGAAACTCCTGCCGAAGCATAAACAACTTCTATTAAATACTTCTTTCAAACAAACAACGAATAAGGCGAACCCGAAGGTTCGCCTTATTCCTTTTATATTCGTTTTTCCATACTGCGCCAAACGGATTTTCATTCTACGCCAAACGGATTTTCATTCTACGCCAAACGGATTTTCATTCTACGCCAAATGATTTTTCATCTGGCTGCAAACGATTTTTCAATCTGCGCCAAACGATTTCACGTAGTCTAAATATTAACAATCGATTCATTGATAGACTGTTATAAGATTAATATATATTTACAATTTCTTTCGTTCATGCAATCAAAAGGACGGCCTCCACGAGGAAAGCCGTCCTTTGCCCGCTTAGACAGGAACAATCACTTCACCAATATCTTCTTGCCGTTTTGGATATATACACCTTTCGTCATCCGGTCCACACGCATGCCTTGCAGGTTATAAACCGGACCATCCGTTTCCGTCGGCCTTATATGGATGGAACCTACTGAAACGCCCTCGGGGGAATAATCGTCATTGTTGGTCAGATAAGCATCAGACACATCTATGACTCCACCGCTTCCCGCATACAAAGCCACAATCATGATATTGGCCGTGTTGACGGGTTCACCGATGGCATCCCCACTGGTATATTCTATCTCCTGAAGCGGTATGACCACCATCGTGGCATCCCCGATAGGTTTGCTATAACAGTTTCCCCAAATGCTGTTCTGCGGATAAATGTTAATGGCTGCATTGACTTTCTGTACTTTGTCCAACTTGAATACCAAATACTTATAACCGCTCATATCAGCACCATTCTCGTATACCCAACCCATTTGTCCGTTCACACCAGGAAAGAAGGCGCGGGTCTGCTCCAAGTATGTACCCTCTCCGAAAAGCGTCTTATTGATATATTCATCCGCCCAAGGGAAGAACGTGGAAGAGGCCGTAAACGAAGATGTCAGCGTATTCCCCATCGGGTCTGTGTAAGTGGCTTTCACCGCTACCCGTCCATCTTTCTTCCCCACGACCATACCGCTCGAAAGCGACAGCACTTCCGGGTCGGAAACCTCATACTTGGCTTTGGCCGCCACATTTTCTGTATGACCGTCCTTAAAGGTAGCCATCAACTCTAATACCTCGCTTTGGCCAATCATTACTTCCATTTCCGGCCTTACGGAAAGTGACTGCATGGTGAGCATATCTTCACTATAGCCCTCAAAATCCGGGTCGAAATAAGTATTTTCCTCAAACTGCTCTTCCGTGGTAAACCAGTCTACGTCCACATAACCGCCCAACGCTTGCGTGGCATAATTGAAGATGCCGAAACGGGCACCGACGAATACGGAAAGGTTAAATCGGAATGTCGTCTCACTGCCCAACTGCACATACTCCTTGTTATCTGTGCTATAGAAGAACCGTGCCTTGCCGGTGCCGCAATCGAATTGCGCGCGCAGATAAACCACTGTGTCGATGGACACGGAGGTTTCCGTGACCGCAGCCGGCTCGAAACCATCTACCGTTCTCAACGTATCCTGTCCCCAGATGAGTTGTTTCTTGCCGTCTTTCACGTGGACTGCGATATAAGCGTACGGGTCTTGTTGTATGGTCAGACCGGCCATGTCTCCTTCTTGCATGTGCTTTAAGTTCAGCGCGACCGTACCAATGGAAGGACGCGACGTATCCAACCCATATGGGCTTTTCGTGTTGTGGAAGGCGAAGATGCGTTGCGTCAGGGTATTGCGTGCCTGCATCAGGTCGTCGGTCACCGACGCGGTGTACAGGCGAAGGAATCCCGGACGCTCGAACAGGCTCCACTTGCCATCGTCGGGATTATGGTTCCACTGCCACTGCATGCCAAGGGGATATTGCCGGAAATTGTCATTGGTAGGGAGTATCTTTTCCTGATAAGTCGTCCCGACATCTGGCTTGGTATAAGCCAGTTGGGGAACCCCGTCCTTGGCCACCGTAGGCCAACCGTCGGCCCATGCCACAGGATGCAGGCTCGGCAAGCGCCCGATGGCACCTTTGTCCTCCATCAGCATCGTCCACCATTCTCCAGTCGGTGTCTCTACCAACGCTCCTTGATGTACGGTATTGGGCTGCCCGTTGATGGTCTTCTCTATGAGCATCTTCTCCTCATACGGTCCGGTGATGTCCTTGGAGCGGAATATGGCTTGCCCAGACGGCCATCCGCCATACGTGGCATAGATGTAATAATAATCCCCTATTTTATAAAGGTGGCTGCCTTCCAATCCGGGCTTGTCCCTCAGCACTGTGGTCGACTTCTTGAATTTCAGATTCTTGTCCAATTCACAGATGTCGATGTTACCGATGCCGCAGGCCACATACACCTTATCACCTTCAAAAAGCAGCCCCGGGTCATAATAACTCCGTTCCAATTTCTGCATTTGCCATGCTCCTTCCGGGTCGTCGGTAGAAAGCATGTAACCTCCTGCGTCATTGCCATTGATAAGCAAATAAAGCTTGCCTTCGTGGGCTGTCAGTGCTGCGGCCCACATCCCTTGGGCGTATGAGTCCTTTCCGCCGATAAGGCTGTACTTGTCTGCGGTGGAAAGCTGTTCCAACGGTTGTGCGCAATACTCCCAATTGACCAAATCATATGATTTCAGAATCGTGGCACCGGGGAAGAGATGCATGGTGGTCGATACCATATAATAGGTGTCGCCCAAGCGTGCCACGTCCGGATCCGGGAAATCCGAAGCCAATACGGGATTGATGAACTTCTTGCCGTCCGTAGTCTGGTTGGTAGACACGTTTGTAAAGTCCGGACGCGCGAAATCCACCTTGGCATAATCGGCGTACCAGTCGAAAGTGGCCTTTCCGCAAGCTTCGGGGTTACCTTCAAAGGCCGGGGCCACCGTACCATCTGCCAGATATTTATCGATGTCGATGTAGCACGCCGTTCCGGAAAGTGTCATGCTGACGTTCCCGTAATGGTCGAGCACGGCCTTATAAGCGTTGCCCCATTTGGAAGTAGACCCAGTGGCCCATGTTCCCCAGTTGGCTGGAACCCAGTTACCGTGCTCGTCATAGTGCCCTTCTCCTTCTTTCTCCGGACTCCAATCGACTTCGGTGATAATGACGGGGTTCGTATTTACTACCGGCACCGCCTTTCCGAACTCTTGGATGAACGTTTCCCCGTTGCCATTGTCGTCGCTGTTATTATACCATCCCCCGTAGGCATGCACAGCGTAGCCTATATTATAGCCTTCGATGGGATTGCTCTTATAACAAGTGTAATTGCTCTGCCATCCCGTCCCGGGCACCCAAATGATACCGTCGAAACCGTTGGCACGTATCTTGTCCACGATGGGTTGGAAGAAATCATACGGGGCGCGTGCGCTTTCCAAACTGTCGGCATCGTAAATGTTCACCGGTTCGTTGGCCAATTCAATGGACACCTGCCCGCTATGTTTCTTGATGTTGGTATTGCTCGAAACGATGTCCCACACCTTCAGCAGGTAGTCCTGATAGTACCCGTCTACTTTGATGCCACCGGGGCATACGCCGGGAGGACGCACGACTACATAAAGCCCATGGTCCAATGCCTTTTCTATGATTTTCCAATAGAGCGTGGACAGATACGTGCGAAGCCGTTTCTCACTGAATTGCGAGATATTGGCCTCGCCGGTTTCTTCTCCCGTAACGGGAAGGTTAGGATCATTCGTCCAACAAGGATCCAAATGAAGCCGGAACACATTGCAATAGGCTCCCTGCGTGGAATCCGTAATAGCCGTGAAGAGCTTGTCGAAATACTCGATGCAGTCTTTTTTGGTAGCATCGTTGGCAGCATTCCCCCAACGGTAATTATTAAAATAAGGGCTTGGCGTATCCATCACGCCGTGCAACACCACTTTGTTGCCATGGGTGTCTGTCAAATTCTTCCCGTCTACATGAATGGACGGAGGAACTTCCGCGCTCACCGAAACTGCCGCCAACAGCAGTCCGGAAAACATAAAGTTTTTCATTCTTCGCATAACTAATCTAATTTAAGGATTTTCATTTCTAAATCACATTCCTTTTTCAATTTACACATTTACAAAAAATCTATTGTGCTCTTTTGCAAAGATGAAAAATATCGGTGACACAACCATACGGCTGTGTTACCGATATTTTACGCCATGTATCAAAATATATAAAAAAAGGACTATTTCCTCATTTCTTAGCTAAATGTTCCTTCATGTAAACCATAGGAGACATCCCATACAAAGCTTTGAATTTGATGGAGAAAGATGCGGCGTTCTCAAACCCACAGGCATACATAACTTCAGTAATATTACGATGCCCCGAAGCCAATAGGCCTGCAGCTTTCTTAAGGCGTATGTTACGCACAAGGTCTCGTGGCCCTTGATTGGTCAATTCTTTCATTTTACGGTGCAAGTGCGCACGGCTGATGCCCACCTCCCGCGCAATAAGTTCCACACTCAGGTAAGGATTACTGATATTCCCATTGATAATCTGCAATACGCGCTCCAAGAGCTTGTCATCGGCTGATTTGGATACGACCACATCTATGTTTTCTTCCGGCATTTCTTTACCCTCTACTTTGTTACGAAGAATATCATACGAAGCTATCAAGTTACGTATGGTATATTCCAACACCTTGATATTAAAAGGCTTTTCAATATAAGAATCAGCACCGGTACTCAATCCCTCTATTTTGTCTTTTTCATGGGATTTAGCCGTAAGCAATACCACTGGTATAAAATTCACATTAATGTTGGTCTTTATTTTGGCACAAAGCGTATAACCATCCATTTCCGGCATCATCACATCGCTCAAGACGAAAGTCGGAGGAGTCCGTAAAACTTCACTCAATGCTTCCTTCCCATTGTGACAAGGCACGACGTAATAATGTTTTCTCAGCTCCTCCACCAGATAACTTCGTATTTCATCATCATCTTCCGCGATAACAATACGTTTGCGATGCTTGTTTTTGTTCTCCTCCTTATTTCCTTCGGTTACGGCAGAAGCTTCTTCTATTTTCAGAATTGATTCTTCCGTCGTTTCTTCTATGGGCGTCTGCAAAAGCTCTTCGGGTTTGAGATGGGCACTGCCGACAGGCAATGCGACTTTAAACGTACATCCTTTCCCGTCCGCATTGTTGTACACCGAAATCTCACCATGATGCAGAGTGACAAGTTGCTTCGTGAGGTTCAACCCTATCCCGCTTCCTGGAATATTGTAATTGGCCGTATTGTCAGCCTGATAGAAGCGTTGGAAAACCTTATCCATCTTGTCGGGTTCTATCGTCAAGCCATCGTCCCAAACTTCCATCGACACCTCACGTCCACCTTGCTTCAACCGGATACCGATATTCCCTTTGGAAGGCGTGAATTTAAATGCGTTGGACAAAAGATTCATGATTACCTTATCAAAGTTCTTTTTATCCAACCATACTTCTATGTTATCTGCATCGTATTCAAAATGAAAGTGGATTTCTTTTTCGCGTGCTTTACTGTCGAAGAGTTCATAAACATCTCGTGTAAAATCTACCAGATTCACAGGTTGCATCTTCATCATCATCTGTCCTTTATCTATTTTACGCAAATCCAAAATTTGATTGACAAGAGCTAAGATACGTTCTGCATTGCGGTTCATCATACGGTAAGACCTTTGCCTTATTTCATCGAAGTCTGTATTAATAAGATGTTGCAAAGGCCCTACAATCAGAGTCATAGGAGTACGAATTTCATGATTGAGGTTCATAAAGAATTGCAACTTCATTTCGTTCAACTGCTCTGCATGTATATGTTCTTGCAAACGCAAGCGAGCCTGTTCCCGTAAACGACGACCGTGAATGAATCTCATGACAAGGAAAATCACTATTAAAAAGTAAAGGATAAACGCCGGCAAGCTAGCGTACCACGGAGAACGGACAATTACGGTAAAAGCCTTGACATCAGACTCCAGGCCATTAACGATTGCCTTTACTCGGATTTTATAAGTCCCGGATGGCAAATGGTTCAAAGTCAGTATACCTGACGAACCAACCATAGCCACGTAAGGTTCGTTGTCTATGGAATACAAATATTGCACTCCATCCGGCATGTTATACGACATCGTTGAAAAACGTATGGAAAAAGTATTGTCCTCATGGCACACTTCAAACAAGTTGGATTCCATTACGGGGCGACTCGTCACCTTGAAGAATCCCGATTTTGTATCTGTCTTCACTTCCTCATCTCCTATGCGCATTTCTACTATCTGCAGGCAAGGACGCTTACCGGCACGGCACACGGTTTCGGGCGAGAAGAATGTCAGTCCGCAGTTTCCACCGAAAACCATCAGGCTGTCCCATCCGCAGGATGCCCGTTCGCTAAACTCATTTCCTTGTAATCCGTGACTCGCATAATAATTGGTAAAACTACCCCGCTTCAAATCCAACATGGACAAACCGTGGAAGGTACTTATCCATATATCATTTTGGATATCGAACCGCATGGAAGCTATATAATTGTCCGGCAAGCCGTCATCGGTAGTGTAGTGCCGTTTCATGCGCCCATGGCTGTCCAATACAAAAATCCCGTCATGCGTGCCCACCCATAGTTGGCCTTTCGAATCCTCAACTACCGTATGCACAGGCTGCTCCGTCAGGATACAATTACGTCCGAACGTGGAAACAAAGTCATCATGCTTCAAGTCCAAGCAAGCCAATCCACTGCTCATGCAAATATAAAGCCGCCGTCCGTCTTCAGACAGGCACAAATCGTTGACCCACATGTTCGTCAAAGAATTGCCTTTCGGCTCAAACGCCTCCGGCTGTACTTTGTACTCTGTCAGTTCATGTGTCTTCAAATTATATTTCTTCAGCCCGTCACCTAAAGTGGCAATCCATAAATTATCTTCCGCATCAGCCAACAGGCGGAACACATGCACGGCCATTCCCCTACAAGTAAACGGAAGACGGTTGAATTGTCCCGTTTGTCTATCTAACCATCCGGCTCCCCCCAAATAAGAGCCTAACCACAACTTGCCATCCTTATCTTCCACGATACTGGTGATTGTGGCGGGCAGACCTCCGGTGTCAGAGGAATAATGGCTAACCGCATATGATTTCATGTCCAAAGCGTAAAGGCCATCGTTATCCGTACCGACCCATAACGTACAATCCTTTCCAGCATAAACGGACATCACACAGGCTGAGCCTATGATATCATATCGCCCGGACTTATAGCCCACATAGCTGAAGCCGCTATCCTGATGTGGTTGCATGAAAACCCCTTTCTGAAATAGCCCCAACCAAATGTTACCGTCGCGGTCTTCCAATATACTGCTTATCTTGGCGTGTTCCAAATCCACTTGTGCGTGAAAGTAATCACAGGGTTGCGGCGAACGTTCTCCAAACCGATAAACCATAGCCCCTTCTCCGTCCGTACCCAACATAACCCTCCCGTCCGACAACGGACAAAGGACAGAGACATTCAAATGGCCTGTTCCGGCTACGGGCGAGAAAGCGTCAGATGAATTGTCGAAAACAAATAATCCTTCGGAAGCCGATCCCATGAAAAGATGTCCTTCACTGTCGAAAGCCAAGCAACAACGCCCCAAGACAGATGCCTTCTCGCAAAGATAACGGCTGACTTTTCCATCTTTCCGGCAGTAGATCCCGTAATTCGTCACGGCCAACCAAACGGAGCCATCGGACGCTTCCACCATATCCTCCACATTATTGTCTCCTTCAAACATCAAAGTGTAATGCGCCTCATCCTTACCCGATGGAATCACATACATGCCGAATCCCGAAGTGCTTACCCATACATCCCCATTGCGTACTTGTAATATAGACATGACATGGCATGCCTTTAAGGTGTCTTCCTTATTTATTATAAAAGGTATAGTCCGAAACCGTCCGGTGTCCTCATCGTAAGCCTGTAACCCTTTGTCCATACCAACCAACAAATGTCCGGCTGCGTCTTCCAACATGCAGGTTACATGCTCGGAAAGCATCGAACCCGGCTTCCGCGTCTTATGAAAGGTTTGAAACTGGGAGCCGTCGTAACGGTCAAAGCCATTCCGGGTAGCTATCCAAATAAAACCATTCTTATCTTGGTATACTTGGTTCACCAAACTACTTGACAACTGTGTATCAGAAGTAAACAAACGCCCTTCTTGTCCCTTTATCTCGGAAGCGACAACCATGTAGCACAACAAAATAAAGTAGAAGGCAAACGAAACGTGCCATGTTTTTCTTGCTCGCATGTGTTCATGATATTTAAAATCGGTACAAAATTATATAAAACTTTCTAAAACACTACTCGTCTTATTGGAGATGCAATTGTATTTTGTATTATATAGTAAGATAGAAAAACGGCATCTGTCTCCTCTATGACAAACCTTGCGACATCAAGCAAAATTCATGCGACATAAATTGAAGGCTTTTGCATTCAAAACTTATACTTTTGCCTTGTCCGGATTGAGAATCAATCACGGCATAGTTTTTATTGTTTCACATATTAAATTATTCAACGACATGAAAAACAAGCATTACGTTACGTTGCTGTTTGCTACGCTGCTCAGCCCGATAGGTGCGGCAGCCGCGTCATGGACTCCGCCGACCATAACCGGCCAGGAGCTGAAAACAGGGGAAACACAGTATGCCTACAATGTCAAGGCTAACGGTTTCCTTAATGCCAACTCTACCCAAACAACCGTTGTCACGGATGCAGGGTTGCCTTTGTACATCACCTCCAGTACAAACAACACCTATCTGTTAGGTACAACAGCTGATGAAGGAGTAACCTATACCTACATCTACTATGAGGACAACCAGACTTCCAAAGCAGGAGGGGAAGCAGGCCGTACCCATCTGAATTGGAACATCGAGCCACAAGGTGATGGTACTTACTACATCCGGCCAGACAAAGCGGACGAGAACTACGGCGAAGATTATTTCCCCGACATGTGGATGGGATGGAAAAACGACGGGACTGATGTCATTTATCCCTTAATCGACGCGTACGAAGACACGTACGGGCTAGCATGGAAATTCGTCGGCGAAACGGAGTACCTTCATTTCTACAACCTAAAGTCCCTCAGCGATGCCATGGCCAAGGCACAGGATTATGGCCTTGACATCACGTCAGCCCTGAATGTCTATAATAACGCTGCCAGCACCAATGAAGATTTGGAAGCTGCCACCACAGACCTGAAAACCAAAATCCGCGAATACGAAATCGAACATGCCACTTACGACAAGCCCGTGGACTTGTCTGACCTGCTTGAAAACTACAAATTCGAGGATAACTTCGAAGCCGGCAGCAGCGATATTCTGGGTTGGACACAGGAACCGGCAAATTCATTCACCTACGGTGCCGACAATTTGAACAACACTAACACAAACTTGGGGCGTTGGGCCTTTGACGATACCGGCTTCACGGATGCCAAGATTTACCAAAGCCTGGTTGATGTGCCGAACGGCAAGTATGAATTGAAGGTGGATTACATCTGCATAGACCAGAATCCGTCTAATCCCGAATCCGACGGGAAAGACCCCGAAGACTATTCCGTGACCGGCAATACCCTGTATGCCATTACTTCTTTGGGCACCAGTTCTGTAAACCTCTCCTCCGGAAGCCGTTGGGGCTCCGCATCAACCTCCATCACATTCTTCGTCACAGACGGAAAGCTGGAAACCGGCGTGGAAATGCAGAACTCCACTGCCAACTGGTTCGTGTTAGGCAACCTCAAACTTTCCTATTATGGCAAAGATGCCATCAAGGACGAGCTACAGGTCATTGTAGATAAGGCCAAAGCCGTAAATAACGGCATGAACCAGACCTATCGGGACCGTTTGGACAAAGTAATAGCCGAAGCTGAAAATTATATCGCCAACGGTGGCAACGTGGCAGACATGACCAACAAGGCCGAAGAATTGAACGAAGCCATCAAAGCAGCCGAAGAAAACGGTATGGCATACGGCACGTTGCAACGTACCTACGAAGTAGCCGACAGCATATTGAACACCTTGGAAGGTGAAGTGAATGACGACATCATGGCCTTGAGTGACTACATGGCCGAAATCGACATCGAAACCATACTGATTGAATATCCTTACACCACAGAGGAGTTGGGAGAGATTATCTCCAAAATGGACTTACTGACCCAATCAGCCCAACACTCGCTCATCGGTGAAGGAACCAACGTGACGGAATTCATCACCAATCCATCGTTTACGGACGGCGTGAACGGATGGACTATCACCGACTTCGATGCCGAAAAACTCGGCCTCAGCAACGACTTGCTTACCATAGGAGAGGGGCAGACGGGTGAAATCAACCAAACGCTGTTGGGCATGCCGAACGGTGTATACGAATTGAGCGTGCAGGCTTTCCAACGTGCGGATTGGAACTTCGAGAAAATGGACTCCTTATGGTCCATCGGCAAAGGAGACAGCCTGATTAGCACCGTGTCTTCATACATCTTCCTGAATGACGGCGAACACAAAATAAAACATTCGTTCCAAGATGCCTTCACTGGTGATGAATTCACTGCGTCCTGGGATATCCGTCAGGGAACGAAATCCGGTGTCATGATGCCGAATACCGAAAGCGGTGCCCGGCAATACTTCGACAAGGGCTATTTCAAGAACACCGTACAAGCTTTTGTCATCGACGGTAAACTGACATTCGGCATACGAAATTATGGTGACCAATTCGCGAGGTGGGGATGCTATGACAACTTCACGCTGACTTACGTGGGCAAGGACTTGGAAAAAGTCATCGCATTGCTCGAACAATGGTTGGAAAAGGTAGAAACTTATTTGGGCGAGAAGATGAACGGAGCCATCAAAAAGCAAATGACAGAGGCGTACAACCGTGGCACGGAACTCGTAAACGACCCCGAAGCCGACTTCGACGAATGCATTGACGTAATCGCCACTCTGACCGAAGCTATCGGCAACGTAGACGAAAGCATCGAATCGTTCAAACTCCTTGCACACGCCAACGAAGTGGCCGCCAAGGACTTGGCCTACGAAGGTGTAGCCGCCACGGAATCAGGGCAACAGCTTCAAGCCCTCTATGACACGTACAGTGCCGGATACCAGAACGAATCCGACGAACTCACCCCTGAGAAAATCGACGAAATCGCCGCCCGATACCTCGAACTGGCCCGGAACGCCAAAATAGAGAAGAGCATCAAGGCAAACGACGACCTCACGCATGAGATCGGAAGAGCGTCGTGTAGGGAAAGAG